>OCVV012822937.1_pt1 | contig 13245 bp, 11 predicted proteins | sample 1539721 | NCBI WGS metagenome assembly OCVV01 (sample SAMN02144230, study PRJEB22623) | gut metagenome | biome: sheep rumen | host: Ovis aries | place: New Zealand
TTTAATAGGTCTTCCATCAAGCAAAAAATCAAATACACTTATATCCATGGAAGGTATTTCATCACTTATTACCTGAGGAAGAAAACCAACTCTAGTTCCAGGTTTCATAATAATCTTACCTGAGTCAGGTTCTATTCTACCTAATATAATTTTAAAGAAAGTAGACTTACCAGCACCATTTACTCCTATTATACCTACATGATCATTATCTTTAATTTGAAGAGTAACATCTTCAAAAATATCTTGAGTACCAAATGCAAAAGTTAAATTCTTAATATTCATATTACTCTTCACCTCGACGTATGTATAATATCATTTTTAGACAAATAAAAAAAGGATTTTAATCCTTTTAATATTGTATATCCCAGATAACATGATGTTTAGCAGTCTTACCACAGCAAACACATTTACCATCTATAAGAGGCTCATCTATTATACATCTAGACTTGCATCCTCTTATTTCTTTAACCTTTGCTTCACATTCTGGATCACCACACCAATCAGCATGAATAAATCCTGGTTGAGTGTTTAAAATGTCTTCCATTTCTTTTAAATTATGAGCTTCAAAAGTTAATTTATCTCTTCTTTCTTTTGCTCTTTCATACATATCATTTTGAATAGTATCAAGTAATTCTTTAGTATATTTAACTATATCTAAATCATCTATTGCCTCAACCATCTTTTCAGAAGTATCACGTCTAGCAAAAGTAATTTTATTATTTTCTAAATCTCTAGCACCAACTTCAATACGAACTGGAATACCATTTACTTCTGCTTCAGCAAACTTAAATCCTGGTGATTTATCAGTATTATCAATATAAGCAATTACTCCTGCTTCATTAAGAGACTTTTCATAGGCTTCTGCAAGTTCCATGACTCTTTCATCTTTATCAGCACCAATTGGAATAATAACAACTTGTCTTGGAGCAATTCTAGGTGGTAAAACTAATCCATTATCATCCGAGTGAACCATGATTAATCCACCTATCATACGAGTAGTAGTACCCCATGAAGTTTGATAAACATATTCTTCTTTATTTTCATTGTTAGTAAATTTAACATTATATGCCTCAGCAAATTTTTGACCAAAATAATGTGAAGTACCAGCTTGTAAAGATACACCATTATACATTAAAGCTTCGTTTGTAAGAGTATATTCAGCTCCTGCAAATTTTTCTTTTTCAGTCTTTCTACCAGTTATAGAAGGAATAGCTAAAATATCATGATGGAACCATTCATATACTTTCATCATTCTATCTGTTTCTTCCATGGCTTCTTCCTTACTAGCATGAATAGTATGACCCTCTTGCCAAAAGAATTCTCTAGATCTTAAGAAAGGTCTAGTTTCTTTTTCCCAACGAACAACATTACACCATTGATTAAATAGTTTAGGTAAATCTTTATAAGATTTAACATGTCCTGCATAATAATCACAGAAAAGTGTTTCACTTGTAGGTCTAACAGCAAGTCTTTCTTCTAACTCTTTACTTCCTCCATGAGTAACCCATGCTACTTCAGGAGCAAAACCATTAACAAGTTCTCCTTCTTTTTTAAGTAAATTCTCAGGTATAAATAATGGTAATGATACATTTTGATGACCTAATCTTTTAAATTCATCATCAAGTATTTTTTGCATTCTTTCCCAGATTGCATATCCATTTGGTTCAATTACCATACATCCTTTAACAGATGAATAATCGCATAAATGTGCTGCTCTTACTACATCTGTATACCATTTTGCAAAATCAACATCTCTTGGTGTTATAGCTTTGTTTCCCATTTTATTTCCTCCTTAAAAACAAAAAAAGACAGTATCAAGAGTGCATATAGCACGGTACCATCTTTGATTTTAACTCAATTAACTTTAACGCAGTTCCACGGAAATATTTTCATATTTCACTCCGAGGTAGGTGAATATATATTATAAGTTCTAGTTCCCACTATCCTAGAATCACTTTACAAAGGGAATATATACTTTTATGTCCTCTTCTTTGATTTACATGATTAATATACCATATATCGCACAAAAGTCAATTTATAAAAGACTAAATTACTTAAAAAGACCAATTGAATAAGTCGTCAATCGGTCTTTAAAGTTATTAAATTAAATTTATTAATGTGCGAATATTAATAAATTTAGTTAAGGGGTTTATTTATATTAAATTTAAATTATTGTTGTGTTTAAAATAGTTTTATCATACATTATTTTACCGTCTATCTCCTCCTTTTCATATTTAAATCTTATATTTGAAATAAGAAAATTAAGTGAAGATTATGTGAAATTGGACTTCTTTACATTTAAAAAAGTAGATTATTTAATCTACTTCTTTTTAAAGAATAAAAACCATTTTTTCCCTTTTTTATTCTTACTTTCATTTATCATTTCTCTTGTTTTAACATTATATTCTTTTATCTTTTCAACGTTCTTATCAAACATCTTTTTATATACCGTTACCTTATCACTTGTAATTAAAACAGTTTTAACAAATTGATCTTGAACAATCTTTACTCTACCTCTTATATCAAATTCTGGATAAGATTGTTTAATACGTCTATAAATATAAGAGTTATCATCAATCCAATCAAATACCTTTTCTCTTACATACTCAGTATTATCTTTTGCTTTATCATCAATTTGATTCTTAATCTTAACAACAACAAAGTTGGAAATTAAATTATCAACAAAATAAATTATAACAAGTATAATACAAATAATTATTCTTATTATATAAGGTAAAGACTTAACAATAGTTGAAATAAACGGATTAATTACATATATAACAGCTACTCCAAGTAAACCAAAAGGAATCATTGTATCTAAACATATACGACCATTTATATTAAATTTTCTTCTTGAGTAGTCCCACCAACGAGCATGAAAGAACACTTCCATAAACCAAGATGTAAAGTATTCTAAAATTGAACAAACTAGCATACTCTTTAAGAAGCATCCTAAAACGTCATTACCAATTCCACGGTTAATAAATAAAATACCAAGTACACCCCATCCATAAATTGGACAAATTGGACCTAAAAGAAATCCACGGTTTACAAATCTTTTAAGTTCAACTATTTTACATACAACTTCTAGGCACCAACCAATGAAGCCATATATAAAAAATAATAATACATAAAAAACTATATTTTCCATATTACCACCTGATAAAATTATAATTAAAAAAAGATAAATATTCAATTATACATGAATATTTATCTTATTATTAATCCTTCTTCATCAAAATCTACATTTAATAATTTTCTTGAAGCTAGGTAATCACATAAATGAACAAATTTTTGAGCATCTGTCTCCGGAACAGGTAAAACTGTCTTGTCATATTTACTTGTATTCCAAGGACCCATGTGAGATGCAACTACACTGCTCATATATTTAGCATCTTCTTCTGTTATATCCCATAGTTGATAATTATCCATGATAAACTTTGCCATTAAAACAGGGTGATCAAATCTAGTATACTCTTCTTTTTCAAAGTTATATTTAAGACCATCATGAATTAAAAGAGACATTAATAATAAATCTTTTTCTCTTTGATTAAAATTATTCCCAAATGTAGGATTTTGAAGTAATTCATATCCAATTGCCATGGCAGCTTTCGAGTGTCTTAATAACCCACCTTCTCCAGCAGCATAACGAGGATGATATTTACCTGTAGATGATGCTTCTACACTAAACCAATAGTTAGGTAAATATTCATCAAGAATTAATACTAATCTTTCTCTTAAATCACTATCTTGAATAAAAGGTAATACATCACTAAAGTTTTTAGTTATATTTCTCTCCATCATAACCTCCTATTTCTTTTTATTTGCTTTCGCAATAGTTGTAGTTTTTGTAGTAGTATTAGCTTTTTTATCTAATTCTTTAATATACTCTTTCATCTTATCAGTTATTTTATCACGTCTATCATATTCACCAAGAATTAAATCCTCTATATCTTGAGCTTCATAATCTGCGTATCCAACTTTAAATTTATTTCCAACAATTAAGAAAGGTACACCAGATACTTCACTTCTAGAAGCAACTCTATCAATAAGAGTATTCATTAATTCTTGATTATCTTTATTCTTCCATGTTTCAAATCCATAGTAATTAAATTTAGTTCCATACTTTTCTCTTAATTCAACCAGTAAGTTTTCTAATTTTCTACAATGAGGACAAGTATCTCCATAGAATAAGTAAACATTAATCTTATCATCTTCAAACTTAATATCACTTAACTTATTACTCGTTGCTTCTCCAGTAAAGTCACCATAAGTAACATCATAAACAGGAGTCTTTCTACTTTCAAAATTAAACATTACCCAAGCAGGTTTAAACATCATTAATATTCCAAGTATAGCCATTAGAATACCACCAATTAAATGACTAAACTTAGTATATTTATTACTTACTCCAGTTATCTTTAAAGTAAACATAGCAACAAAGAATACTATAAAGTCATCAATCATAAAGAATAATAAATATAAAATAATATAGATTAAATATTGAATTACATTTAAATCATTTAAAGCAAGTATTTGAGTAAATACAACAGGTATACCAAGAGAACATAATAGTTCAAGTAAATTTACTCCAGCTGCAAGTAGAATAATACCACCTAAGGCAATAATAAATGATTTCTCACCCACTATTTTTCTAATAGAAGTCATTATCTTACTTCTTTTTTTACCATCTGTTACATCACAACCATCATCTTTATGAAGTAAATTAAAGAATCTATAAACATTAACAACACCAAATACTAAAGCAAATAAGCCAATTGCATATCTAACAAACTTAATACCAGTTAAAAACATTGCAAGGTTTAACCAAGAAACCATGAATACTAAATATATAAGTCCTGATGTAATTAAGAATACAGAACCTAATATCCACATTTTCTTTTTATCTTTTAGTTCTATTAACATTAGTATTAAAAATACTAGTATCCACATAGCACATGGATTAAATCCATCAATAAATCCAAGAACAATAGATATAATTGGAAGAGATACAGTCTTTGCATTAACAGTACCTAAGAAAGATATATTATAGTTTTCTTTTGCATTTGCGAGTTTACTTGCAGAATCACTCTTCATTGAAAGTGCAGCTAATACTAAAACAAGTACTATAACAAATGTAATTGCTAAACCAATTATTAACCCTTTAGATAATCCTTTTTTCTCTTCTGATGAATAAATTGATTCAATAGCAGGTTTCTTTTCTTCTTTTTTCATTAAAGAACACCACTTTCACTTAAAAATTTTTCTATGTCTTTACTACCCTTTTCACCAACAAGTCTTCCTACTTCTTCATCACCATTTTTAACAATATAAATAGGAAGTTTTTCACCAACGTTAAGTTTCATAATTTCATCTTTATCCAAGTCAGCATCATAAGTAATTACTTCACACTTATTACTAATAGCATCCTTAAATGAACTAAGTCTATTTTTCATAATAATACATGACATGCACCATACTGCAGACACTTCTATAAATTTCATATTTATCACCTGAGTAAATTATATAAGAAAGTATTATAATTTAGCAATAAAAACTAAGTTGAGGTAAACTCAACTATAGGTTTATATAGTAAATACTTTAAATTTGAAACTAATTAATATATAATTTAATTGATAGCAGGTGATTAAATGAGAATCAATTATGGCGATGATGTTAGTATCAAAATAAATAGTAAACCATTCAAAGGTATTATTTCTAATAAGGGTGGAAATAATATTAAAGCTTACTTTTTCAGTGCGAAATTAAATATTGAAAGTCCTAACCTATCAACATTTATTATTTTCAATGATGAAAATAATCTTACTCATATTGAAGTAGCACCTGAAGATATTAACAACTCATTTAAAAATATAAAGTCATTTGAAAGAGTATCTGATAATGAATTAGTTACTGATTATTGTCAAATACTACTAAATTATATAGAACAAAATAATATTGAAATACCTGATCCGATTCCAGGAAATCCTTTCTATATAGAAGATCAAATAATACAAGCAATAAAAAAAGATCATATAAGAAAATAATACTAGCCTATTGGCTAGTATTTTTATTTGAATATTTAGTCAAAAAAAAATAACTAACCGAACATTGCTAGTTACTAAAAACAACGACTATGCTGTTTTATGCCATTTCTTTTCTGAGAGAAACAGTTGGTTTTAGGTAATGCGGACTCACCTCATGAACTTTGAGCCATTGCATCTTGTTGATTCCTGTGTTTTCCTTCACGAATATATCTTTTTATTCTTACCATATAAATATTCATATTAATACTTTTTCAATAGTTACTAATACTATATACCTATATGATACTTAAAATATATCATTTAATATTTTATCAGTCAATATGTTTAAGGGAAAAATTTAAGAATAAAAAAAACATATCTTCCTGATATGTTTTTTCGAGTTATTTGTCTTTAATTACAACACTTTTAATAAATTTTCCAATATCATTTATCTCTTAATGTTTCAGAAAGTAATTAAATGTAGGAGTATCTTTCTCCTTCTTTTAAAAAGATATAACGATAGTATCGCTCAACAAGTTTCATTGTTCTACCCATAAGCCAGTCTTCAAATACTTTACTTAATCTACTATCTAAATAAATAATATATTATAAATTTATAAAAATCAATACCATAAACAAAAAAAGGATAATAAAATTATCCTTCAAAAGTAGCATCTACATAATAAATAGGTTTATTAGTAGTTTTAGCATAATTAGTTTCAAACTCTGTCATAATATTAGGTATATTTCTTTCATCATGATGTAAATCCATAGAAACCTTATTAAAAGTATACCAATATTGAGATAATGATTCTAAAGAATATGCAAATAAGCCTTTATTATCAGTTTTCATTATTATGTGTTTTTTCTTTTTAAATACTTTATCATATATCTTTAAATAATTAATATGAGTAAATCTCTTATCCTCATCATGTTTCTTAGGCCATGGTTCAGAAAATGTTAAATAGATTAAATCAATTTCTTTACCAAACATTTTTTCTAATGCTAAAGCATTACCAGATATAAATCTTAAATTAGGAATATCTTTTCCAATTAATCTTTTAGCAGCAAATGATATTTGACCATCATCTAACTCTAAACCAATATAATTGATTTTAGGATTTTGTTGAGCAAGTTTAATAATCATTTCTCCTCTACCCATTCCTAGTTCTAAATGAATTGGATTATCATTACCAAATACTTGATTCCATCTACCTTTATTCTCATAAGGTCTAGTAATTATATATTTACTCTTACTAATAATATTATATGAATTCTTTTGTTGGACGTATTTCATAGTTTCCACTCCTCGAAAGTATTATAGCATATTACAATATTTTTTACTTGCATTTTTATTAATTCATGATATAATTACATATGTATTCGAATAAATGCGCTCATAGCGCAATTGGATAGAGCGTTAGACTACGGATCTAAAGGTTGGGGGTTCGACTCCCTCTGGGCGCACCATTTTTATTTGACACATTTATTTCGAGAAGTAGCACAGCTTGGTAGTGCACCTGGTTTGGGACCAGGGGGTCGCAGGTTCGAATCCTGTCTTCTCGACCATTTAAAAAATCAACTAACCTATGGTTAGTTTTTTTGTGCCAAATTTTAAATATTTACGTCCTTATGTTATAATATGTCAAACAGGAGGGGCTATGAATAAAAATACTAAGAAAAAAATATTTAAAAGAACCGCCTTGGCCCTAGCATTAACAGCTGCAATAAGCGCTGGATCTAATATGAAAAAAGATGGTAGATACAATTACGCATATAATAATGCAATAGTAAGTGAAACTAATATTGATGGATTAGGTTCATATGTATTACAAGGTGGATGCTCAGATGGAACATATAATTATTTAACAGCTTATGATAATTCTAAAAGAGGAAACTCAATTATAATATTACTAGATCAAAATAATAATTTTATTAAAGCAATAGATACAAAGTCACGTAATCATATAGGAGGAATTACTTATGATTATGACCATAATTTAATATGGGTTTCAGATTCACATGGTTCTATAACAGCATTTAATAGAGATGATTTATTGGAAGGAATAATTAAACCAATCTATTATCGTGTAGATATGGCTGGCGAGGAATTGAAAAATGACTCAGGAGAACCTTCAGTTGCATGTTTAACTTACGCACAAGGAAATCTATATGCAGCAAATTTTACAACTTGGAAGGATGCAAATCTTAAAAAGGTACCTGTTGATGATGAAGGATGTCCAAATCTAGATGAAGCAAAAACAGTTAAATTTATACATTATGCACAAGGATTAGAATTCTGTGTAAAAAACGATACAGTATATTTAATAGTAAGTACTTCTCATCACGTTTGTTACGATTCAATTCTTAAGTTCTATAAATATGATGAATCAATAGAAGATTATAGTAAAGAATGGTATAAATTCTTTAGAATTCCTCCTATGGCAGAAGGATTATTCTTAGACTCAGAAAACAACATCAATATTGTAAATGAATCTAATGCTAGAAAATATAATATTTTTGCTAATTACTTTTATTCAGATGCAGCTGATATAACAGAACTTGATTCAAAGAAATTAACAAATACATATAAATATTGGTAATTAAAAAAAGACATCACTTAGATGTCTTTTTTGCTATATATAAAAACGGTGTATCCATGAAAGCTATTATTATTTCTATTAAAGTAGTACTTAATGCAATTAACATTATATCTTTAAAAGTATATAAACCTATAAATGCAAAAAATACAAAGAAGAAGTTTTCTAAAGAATTACAAACAATAGTAGAAAAGTTATTTCTAAACCATATACGTTTATTTTTATCTCTCTTCTTTAATTTATCATATATTATTACATCTACATAATTAGCTATTAAATACATTACTAGAGACGAAATACATACTCTAGGAGATATAGTAAATATTTGTTTAAGAGCATCATTTACTGTATCAATATCATTAGGTATAAACAAAATTGTGAACTGAGAAATAATAATAAAAATAATAATAGAAAAAACACCAAAGAATACGCCCTTTTTAGCAACATCACTACCATATACTTCAGTTAATATATCTGTAACTAAAAAATTAGATGCAAATAATACATTACCTAAAGTACCCGATATACCAAATATATCTATGGACTTAATTACTTGTATTTCGGCTAAAACAGATGCAACACCTATCCAGCCTATAAGTCCATATTTACCAAATAACTTATGACATAAAAGTACTAGTGTAAAAACAACTAGTACCTCCATTATCATTAATAATTCATTCATTATTACACTTCCTTTTATTAAGTAGGTTTGGAGAACTACTATTTATTCTAACGCATACCTAGTCTACGTTTATTTTTATCGACAAGTTTTCTTACTTTTTCCTCATCTTTACCATATTCATCCCAGTAATCTTTCTTATCATAAAGTCTTGGTTCAGCATCTAAATATATAACATTACCATTTCTAGAATCATAGTAAACAGTTAGAAATAATCCACCAACATAATTTAAAAGTCCAGCATCTCTCTCAAATTGAGTAGGAGCACAAAATGCTGGTAGCATGAATGCGTGTGTATTTCTAATCATAGCATAATAATATTTATGATAATGAGCATACGCAAGAATATTTTCTTTATCACCGCTAGGCATATTTTCAATCTTATTTTGAATCTTATATGAGAAAGACTTAGAAGATCCATCAATTGGATGTCTTAATCCTAGTTTTAAAACGTTATCAATATATATTGTTGCTTCATTATGACCAAGATATTCAATATCTCTTCTACTTGCTTCAAGCCAATTACCAATATTTGCTCCACCATTTCTAAAATGTGTTAAATCATGATTACCAGTAATCAAATGAGTTACAATACCTTTTTTATAAGGATATGCACGTAAAATATATAATCCTTGATCATCAAATGTTTTAAATGGAGTTTGTTCAGGATATGTAATTCGAGAAGTTATATTATAAAATCCATCAGAAATATCTCCACCATGATAAATATCTGTAATACCTCTTCTAGCAGCTTCATCATAGAAATCATATAAACTATGAAGTTGATTTTCTCTGTTACCAATATGAGTATCAGATACTATACCAAAATTAGCAACTTTAATATATTGAGAATCTTTTGGAAGTTTTTCAATAACTTTTCTACTAAAAGTAGGTTTTAAAAATACTAAATCACCTGCAGAATTAACTACTTGTTTAACATCATTTCCATTTAAATTACATACTTCCAAAATACCATCAAGTTCTAAATCAGAAACATGATGTTCTGCTTTAAAATCTTCTACACTAAAACCATTTTTAATCCACTTATAATATCTATTAGCATCAACTTCAGGTACTTTTTCTTCAGTTGGATTAGTGTATTGTGCACTAGAATTATTATGTTTTTTATAATCATTTTTATCTGTTTGATAATAAGGTAGGATTGTGTATTTAATAGAATCAATTTTACCCTTTTTATCTGACTTAATATCAAGTATTAAAGCACCTACTGTATTTTCATATCTCTTAGCCATCATTTCGTCAGTTGTTCCACAAAGTGAAGGAATAGAGAAAATATTTATACCTCTAAAGTTAATGCTATCAACTTGACATAAACCACCAATCCATAATGATTCTGGTTTATCTTCTGCTCTAAAAGAGTTACCAAATTGTTGAGGTCTATAAGAAATCGTATAGGTTTTACTTAATGGACTATTTAGTAATTTAATTGTAGAATTATCTATTTTAAAATCAGCATTACAATTTCCTAAATAAACCATATCATCTCTAGCTTCAGCTATTCTTGAACCAACACTTATTTTTTTATCTTGATCTTTTCTTCCTGTTATAAAATAAGTAGTTATACCTTCTTCTTTAGGAAAATGACTAATAAAATAGTCAATTTGAGATTCTATATCTGTTAAAAAGTTAGAATCATGAAGAGAATTAGTCATACTGTATTTTCCACTTATTAAGTCACCACATAGGAAAACATGTTTAATGCCTTCTTCTTTTGCTTTTTTATAAACATCTTTTATTATAGATAATTGTTGAGCTTTATTGCCAATTAAGGGACTACTTATAACCATACATTTAAAATGTCCATTGTCAGAAATAAATGAAACATCTTGAGTACGATGATCTTTATTTTCACCTAAGTTGTAAAATGTTATATCATCATCTACTAACTCGTAAGCTATATCATATCCTGCTTTTTCTGCTCTATTTTTTAATCCGTAAATGCCAAGAGGTTCCTCTTGTAACTCTTTGCATAACTCAATTAAACTAACTTTTTTAGAAGTTAATTCAAGAAATTTTGTTAATTTATCTTCCATACCCTACCCAATCTAAGGATAATGGACAATCTGTTGTTGAACTATGATGTAGATATCCGTTGCCGATTATATATCCTATATAAATCATATCATTTTTAATTTTAATTGCAAAGAAAAAATTAGTGTCATCAACACTAATTTTATGCAGCTCTTCTAAACTCGTTTTCTTCCTCTTCAGTTTCTTCTTTTGGTTCAAAAGTAACTAATTCAGTTGGGAATTGAACTACTGCTCCTGATAACGCTTCATCATCATAAACAGCATCCTCTACACTCATAAATGCTTCTTCAGATTTTCTATCAATTACACCCTTATTAGCATCATTATAATTATATATATAAGGCCAATATTCAGCTTCACCATATACTTTTCCAACTTCATTTGCTAAAGAAGAACCATCTTCCAATTCAACATCTACTACTTCAATTGGAGAAGTTTCTTTTTTTTCTTCATCTTGAACAGGTGCTTCCTCTTCACCAACAAACTTAGTATCAAAGAAATTCTGAATACTTTCTTCATCCAATTTAGCTTCTTCTTCTAGTGAAGAATCAAATATTTCACTTGAAATTTCATCATTAAAGTTATCATTAGGAGTTTCAGTTTCCTCATGTTTATCTTCTATATCATTATCATAACCAATATCATTAAGAATAACTGGGAAAACATATTTTCCATCATCTTCAACCATAACTTCAGGTTCTTTTTCAGCCTTTTTCTTAGCTAATGCAGATTTAAAATCAATAATTACTTCCTCTTTAGAATCTTTTTCAGGAATTCTAACATCATGTAATTGGTTAGCAAGATCAACTAAACCTTCACCTTCAGTTTTAATGTAAGATCCAACTGCTTGTATTTTAGCAATTGCTGCACTAACATCTAAATAGTCTTTCATAACCTCATCTCTTTTTTCTTCAGAAACAGAAGCAAGAGAAACAGTTAATTCTCCTAATAAATCATCGGTATATTGTTTAATATCTTCTACAGAGTTTTCTACTAATGGCTTTTTATAATTAAAATTATACTTATCAAAAGTTCTTTGTAGTAAATCAATATTGTTCTTTCTTTCTTCAGATAATTTGTTAAGTCTTTTATATTTAACTGTGTATTTCTCGCTTAAAGAATTAATATAATCTATTGCTTCTTTAACTTCATGATCAAAAGACTTCTTATGATTTTTAGCGTTACTAAAAATTGCAAAATTAACCATAATAACAACTCTCCTATCTTAAGGTAAATTATAGCAAAAAAAGAAAATATTAACAATAAAATTTAAACAAGAAAAAAACAACTCAAATGAGTTGTTTAACTATCAAATGGCGCCCAATGTAGGACTCGAACCTACGACCTAGCGGTTAACAGCCGCGCGCTCTACCAGCTGAGCTAATTGGGCATAATGGAGCGGGTGATGAGAATCGAACTCACGTAATCAGCTTGGAAGGCTGGAAGTCTACCATTGACCTACACCCGCGTGTTTGCCACTGACATAAATAATTATAACATAAGATTACCTAAATGCAACATTTTTTTGCTCATATGAGCATATTTTTTTGCAATTATTACTTACTGTGTTAAAATACACCTAGGTGAGGAATATGTTCAAAAATACATTAGATAACAAACGTTATTATACTTTGAATTATTTTTACAAGAAAACATTTAATTCTAAAGTTTTTAAAGTATCTTTAAACGCAGGTTTTACTTGTCCAAATAAAGATGGTACTAAAGGTATAGGTGGATGCATATACTGTTCCCCATCTGGATCTGGAGACTTTGCAGGTAATATTAAAGATAACTTAGTAAAACAATTTAACGAAGTAAGAGATATTATGCTAAAGAAATGGCCTGAAGCAAAATATATTGCTTACTTTCAAGCAAACTCTAATACATA
>OCVV011300287.1_pt1 | contig 13243 bp, 14 predicted proteins | sample 1539721 | NCBI WGS metagenome assembly OCVV01 (sample SAMN02144230, study PRJEB22623) | gut metagenome | biome: sheep rumen | host: Ovis aries | place: New Zealand
GGAAAACTCGCAAAACGCTGACAGGGCAAGGATTTTGCCCTGGTTTTAAGAGAGTCATCAGGGAGTCATCAGGGAGCCATCAGGTAGAAGATAGGGAATCAGTGGGGTAGGAGAGGGGTGGCGACGGGGTGCCGAGGTGTAAAAAAATCCCGCCGGCGCATACTAAACCGGCCCCGGTGCCGTTATAAAATCTAAAAAAGATAATAAAATATAGAGACTATACGCGATGAAAATACATATCGTTCAGCATGATGTCCGCACGTTGCGGATGGAAGAGAACCGGGAGTGGATCGTGGCCGAGTTGGAGTCGGAGGCCTCGCGTGAGGCGCTGCTGACCGTGTTTCCGGCGTGCACCGTGTGTGGCGCACCGCTCTTCGCGGCGGCGGGCTACACCGACGTGCAGAAGGTGGCGCAGGCCGTGCTGCAGGAACTGGTGGCGCGGTCGGAGCACCGGGCCTTCCTGGTGGGTATGCCGCTGCAGCTGCAGGACAAGGGGCTCTGCAACGCCCTGGTCTTCGTGCAGAACGGCGCCATCCGTGCGGTGGTGACGAAGAAGTATCTGACGGTCGACGAGCAGAAGTACTTTGTGCGCGGCGAGGGGGTGCAGGTGATCGACTTCCACGACCAGCGCCTCGCCATCGGCTTCTACGAGGACCTGAAGGAGCTGTCGAAGGGCTACGTGGAGCAGCCCGACGTGGTGATCTGCTGCGGCAGCCAGGTGTTCGACTACCAGCGGCCCTACCGCATCCGCTACCGCATGACCAAGATCGTGGAGACGCTGAATGCGTCGCTGGTCTACGTGAACCGCGTGGGCGGCGAGGGGCCCTACCTCTACGGCGGCGGCTCGCTGGCCATGAACGCCGCGGGCGGGGTGCTGGCGCAGCTGCCCTACTTCCAGGAGGCGTGCCGGACGGTGGACATGCAAAGCCTGGACACCGAGGCCGACGAGAAGCCGGAGGCCGTGGAGCTGGTCTACGAGGCGCTGGTGTGCGGCCTGCGCGACTACTTCCGCAAGAACGGGCTGCAGCGGGCCGTCCTCGGCCTGAGCGGCGGCATCGACTCGGCCCTCGTGGCCACCCTGGCGGTCGACGCCCTGGGCGCGGAGAACGTGCATGGCCTGCTGATGCCGAGCCAGTACAGCACCGACCACTCGGTGGCCGACGCCATCGAGCTGGCCAACAACCTGGGCATGTCCTACGACATCGTGGCCATAGCGCCCCTCTTCGAGGCCTTCCGCCAGTCGCTGGCGCCGGTCTTCGACGGGCGTGCCGAGGACGTCACCGAGGAGAACCTGCAGGCCCGCATCCGCGGCGTGCTGGTGATGAGCTACGCCAACAAGTTCGGCGCCCTGGCGCTGAACACCACCAACCGGAGCGAGGCCGCCATGGGCTACGGCACGCTGTACGGCGACTCGTGCGGCGCCCTGGCCGTCATCGGCGACCTCTACAAGACTGAGGTCTACCAGCTCAGCGAGTGGATCAATCGCAACGGCATCCGCATACCGCAGAACAGCATCGACAAGGCGCCCAGCGCCGAGCTGCGGCCGGGCCAGAAGGACAGCGACTCGCTGCCCGACTATGCGGTGCTGGACGCCATCCTCAACCTCTACCTCGACGAGGGTATGTGCGAAGACGAGATCGTCGAGGAGGGCTACGACCGCGACACGGTGCGCCTCGCCATCCGCAAGACGCGCCAGAACGAGTGGAAGCGCCTCCAGTTCGCCCCGCAGCTGAAGGTGAGCCCGATGAGCTTCGGCCTCGACCGCCGTTGGCCGATCTCGTAAGGGGTGCGGAATGAGATGAAAAACATAACAACTAAAACGACAAAGATATGAAAAAGACCAGTCTCCTGCTAGCCCTGCTGCTTGCGGCCGCGGGTTTTGCCCAGGCCCAGATGCAAGCGCTTTTCGGCTATTCGCGCTACTTCCTCGTGGACAAGGCGCAGCCCTATGTGGAGACCTACCTCCAGTTCGACGCCTGGACCATGCACTTCACCCCCGCGCCTCAGGGCGGCTACCGCGCCGAGGTGGAGGTGTCGCTCGTCGTGCGCCAGCAGGATTCCGTCTGCTTCGCCAAGCGCTACGACCTCAGCAGTCCCACGGTGCCCGACCTGGAACACCTCGACTTCAGTTTCCTCGACGTGCAGCGCTTCTCGCTTTCGGATGGCATCTTCGACCTGGACATCACGCTGCGCGACAAGGGTAGCGACGCCGAACCCGTCAGCCTCAGCCAGAAGATCTACATCTCCTTCGGCCGTCGCCAGCCGACGCTCAGCAGCCTCCAGCTGCTGGCCTCGATCAAGCCTACCGCGAAGGAGAACATGCTCTCGCGCGGAGGCTACGACCTGGAGCCCTACGTCAGCGACTTCATCCCCGAACAGGTGGACCGACTCAGCTACTACTACGAGATCTACGACATCGACAAGTACTTCTACCACGAACTCTTCAGCAACGGGACCGACATGCAGCACCGCCGCAGCAGTGGTGCCGACGAGCGCGCCGAGCTGCTGACGGTGGCCTACATCGAGGACCTGCAGACGGGACGCCGCATCAGCGAGGAGCACATGAGCCGCAAGACCTCGGCCCCGATGATCCCGGTGGTGGGCAGCATGGATATCAGCTGGCTGCCTTCGGGCAACTACAACCTGGTCTGCGAGGTGCGCGACCGCGACAATCGCACGCTGCTCTTCTCCAAGCTCCCCATCTTCCGCTCCAACCCCGGTGTCAAAGCGCCCGAGGTGAGCGACTTCGCCACCACCTTCGTGGGCCGCTACAGCGAGGCCGAACTCAATCTCTACCTCGACGCCCTCTATCCCATCGCCTCCGAGAGCGAGAAGAGCGTGGCCGCCGCCCTCGTCAGGCAGAGCAACCTGGAGGAGAAGCAGGCCTTCCTCTACCGCTTCTGGTCGGTGCGCAACGCCATGGCTCCCGAGGCGGAATGGCTCAAGTACAAGGAGCGCATCGACTACGTGCAGGAGCACTTCTCCTATCCGCGCACCCGCGGCATCATGACCGACTTCGGGCGCGTCTACCTGCAGTACGGCCCGCCCGACTATGTGCGCGACGAGAAGAACTTTGCCGTCGTGGGCCGCTCGAGCTCCATCGGCAACGAACAGCAGACCCTCAACAGCCTCGGCAACCGCGGCCTGGACAGCGGCGAGGTGGGCGTCGGCCAGACCTTCTACCTGCCCTACCAGCTGTGGCGCTACAACAAACTGCCCGACGACAACGAGAACCGTGTCTTCCTGTTCTGGGACGAGCACCGCTCGGGCTACTATAAACTCCTCAACAGCAACGCCCGCGGCGAGGTGCAAGAGGCCGACTGGGAGCGTCGCCTCAGTCGCCAGATGATCCCCGAAGGCGAGATCGGCGAGGTGGGTCGCCAGTTCAACAGGGGGTATTGATGTTTGAGGTTTAAGGTTTAAAGTTTAAGGTTTAAAGTTTAAAGTTTAAGGGGTACTTTTACAGGTGTATTTGCTGTCGGACATACTCTATCTTGTCGTCTACTACCTTGTTGGCTATCGGCGTCGGGTGGTGCGCGACAATTTGAGTCGGTGCTTCCCTGAGGCCGACCGGCGCTGGCTGCGCCGTGTCGAACGGCGCTACTACCGCCACCTGAGCGACCTGCTGATCGAGGGGACCTACAACGTCTTCTTCGCCACGCCTCCGTACCTCAAGCAGCACTACCGCATTGTGAATCGTGAGGTCGTCGACCGCTACTACGAGCAGGGGAGGAGTGTCATCCTCGCCTCGGCCCACTACGGCAACTGGGAGTATATGGTCAGCTCGCTCAACATGCAGCTGCTCCACCACGGCATCGGCGTCGGCAAGCCCTTGAACGACAAAGCCACCGCGGCCTACATCACCCGTCGCCGCACGCGCTACGGCACCCAGGTCGTCGACCAGACCGATGTGCGCCAGCACGTCGCCTTCTACGATGCCCACCATGTCCCCTGCGCCCTCATGATGCTGGGCGACCAGTCGCCTGCCAATCCCCACCGTAGCTACTGGACCACCTTCCTCGGTCGCGACACGGCCTTCCTCTACGGCATCGAATACTTCGCCCGCAAGTACGACTATCCGGTGCTCTACTACAGCGTCGACCGTGTGCGCCGCGGCTACTATGAAGTGCGTTTCACTCCCCTCTGCGAGCACCCGCTAGAGGTGCCGCAATACACTATCGTCGAACAATATGCCCGCCGTCTGGAGCAGCAGATCCTGGCTCGGCCCGAGGATTGGCTTTGGAGCCACCGCCGGTGGAAACTCACCCGCGAGGGACGCATCCAGAAGGACGGCACGCTGAAAATCATTAACCCATGAAGAAAGTAGCCATCGTCATACTCAACTGGAACGGACGTTCGATGCTGGAACGCTTCCTGCCGTCGGTGACGGCGTGCAGTGGCGGGGCCGAGGTCGTAGTGGCCGACAACGGATCCACCGACGACTCCGTCGCTTTCCTCAGCCAGCAGTACCCTCAGCTGCGCCTCATCCAGCTCGATCGCAACTACGGCTTTGCCGAGGGGTACAACCGGGCCCTGGCCGAGGTGGAGGCTGACTACTACGTGCTCCTCAACAGCGACGTAGAGTGCACGCCGGGATGGATCGAGCCGGTGGTGGCGATGATGGAGCGCGAGTCAGGTGTGGCTGTGGCCCAGCCCAAGCTGCTGATGTACGACCAGAAGGACACCTTCGAGTATGCCGGTGGGGCGGGGGGCTTCATCGACAAGTACGGCTACCCCTTCTGTCGCGGCCGCCTGTTTTCGACCTTGGAGAAAGACCACGGACAGTACGACGACGAGTGCGACATCTTTTGGGCTACCGGTGCTTGCATGTTCGTCCGTGCCTCGGTGTGGCATGAACTTGGCGGCCTGGATGGGGACTTCTTCGCCCATATGGAGGAGATCGACTTTTGCTGGCGCACCCATCTGGCGGGCTATCGCGTCCGCTACTGCCCGCAGTCGACGGTCTACCATGTCGGCGGCGGCACGCTGCCCAAGTCGTCGCCCTTTAAGACCGAGCTTAACTTCCGCAACAACCTCTCGATGCTCTACAAGAACCTGCCTGACGGGCGCCGTGGGTGGGTGCTTGCCATGCGCGTATGGCTCGACCGGGTGGCGGCCCTGAAGTTCCTCCTCGAGGGGCACAAGGGTGAGTACCAGGCCGTGCGCAAGGCCCACCGCCAGTACCGCCAGTGGAAGCCCGCCCTCCGCGCCAAGCGCGCCCGCAACGGCCACCATCCCGTCAGCGGCGTCTACCAAGGCCTTCTGCTCCTCGAGTACTACCTCCTCGGCCGCAAGACCTTCACCGCCCTCAAGCGCATTGGTGATTTATAGCCGCATGCAATAAGTAATAGGCTCAGGAAGTCCTAATGTTGATGTTTTTGATCCCTGGGAGGATCAATTTGTGAATGGAATTGATATAAAAAAAGTACAAAATTTGAAATAAATCGACTGATATTTCAAACAAATTTGTATCTTTGCAGCGTGATTTCAATTGCGAATACCATGGATAAATTACTGCAAAGATATAATAGTCAGTTTGATAAGACGGAAATGGCGTTTGTGCGTTACCCTCAAGATGCCATTCAATGGAGTGCTCGTTTGAACGCCATCCTTGGTGCCCGAGGGGTGGGGAAGACCACATTGCTCTTCCAGCACATCAAGTTATCGCATCAACGTGAGATTTCGTTGGTGGTTTTTGCCGACGACATATATTTTGCAAACCATACACTTTTGGACTTGGCTGACGATTTCTACAAGAATGGGGGTAAATATCTATACATCGATGAGGTACACAAGTATGCTAATTGGTCGACAGAAATAAAAAATATCTACGACCAAATACCAGGCCTGAATATTGTCTACACAGGTTCGTCCATACTGGACTTAGAGAAAGGAGGAGCTGATCTCTCTCGGCGTCAGTTGAAGAACTACATGTATGGAATGTCGTTCCGCGAGTGGCTGCATATGACGAAAGGGATCGAAGTGCCGACTCTCACATTGGATCAGATATTATCCGGCAAGATAGAATTCCCCTACGGTCAGTACCGTCCGCTACCACTATTCAAAGAGTATTTGCAACAGGGCTACTATCCATTCTGTCGCGAAGAGAATTATCTTGAGCGACTGAACGCTGTCGTGGACCAGACCATTGAGACCGACATACCGCAGTTTGCGGGTCTAAGCGTCGGTGTGATGCGAAAGCTGAAACAGCTAATGCAGATTATTTCACAGATTTCGCCCTTCAAGCCAAACTACAGCGATCTGGCCCGCGATCTAACTGTCAACCGCAGCGACCTGAAGGACTACCTGTTTTATCTTGAAAAATCTGGCATGATACAATGCCTTACCACTCCCGACAAAGGGATGAATCTATTGGCTAAGGTGGAGAAGATATATCTTGACAACCCAAACTTAATGTATGCCCTCAGCAGTGGTAAAGTCGACTCAGGCAGTCTTCGGGAGACTTTCTTCTACAACCAGATGCGTATCCGCAACGAGGTACACAGTTCTGACGTGTCTGATTTCAGTATTGGAGACTACACTTTCGAAGTGGGTGGAAAGAAAAAGACTCGTCGTCAGATTGCCGATATAGAAAATGGCTATGTGGTGAAAGATGACATTGAATATGCCACTAAGACTGCTATTCCTCTTTGGGCTTTCGGGTTGAACTACTGAATATGGCGAAGATGAGAGCCGGCCTCCTCGGCCGTAAGACTTTCGCGGCCCTCAAACGCGTAGGTGATTTATAGCTGCATGCAATTCTTACTCTGCTTGCGATTTCGTCAGCACTTCTTTCAACCTTGGGCAACCCTCAACCTGCTCCTGGAAGTGGAAGTGTGGGAAGCCGACCATTTCTAACCTTCCCTGCGGGGTATCAAACGTGATGGTCATGATGCCATTAGCCACCAAGGCATTCATCAGCAGATATGGTGGCATCATCATTTGCTTAACTCCCGCATCGAGTATCTCGGTGTATGTGTCGTTCTCCGTCAGCCGCTCCATCACGTTCCCTTCACTGTCGGTGAAGATCACCTGAAGGCTGTCGATGACAGCATCGGTGTAGTTGTACACAATCAGCATCGCTGTCGCCAGTTCGCTGTCGTCGCCCTTGGTAAGCACCAGATTGGCAAAACGCTCGGGTGCCTGCCACGATCGTTCCATGAAGGTGGTGTACATAATGTCGAAATGCTCCCTGCTTGAGGTGTGCCACCAGGTGTCTGCAAGCATAAAGTCGGCCACATCGCAGTCGCAATCAAACGCGGCTTCAAACATCGACGGGCGGTCGTTGGCCAACATGCCAGCGAAGTTGCGTGCCGTGGCCCGCATCATCAGGGGGAACACCAGCGAGGAGTCGCACATGATAGCGTCGTTGATAGCCTCCTGCACCCAGCAGAGCTTCTCGCACAGGAGGGTGGTATCCTTCGTGCTGTCCTCCACCAAACGGTACAGAGTGTCGATTTGGTCGATGATCGCCTGCCGCTGCGGATTGACGACCTCATAGTCCGCCGCCCACTCCCGCAGGAAGTCCGGCCACCTCACCACGCCATTGTTCTGATTGTCATTCTTCTGCGTCCCACAGGCGCACATCGCCAGCAGGCACACCATAGTTACTGCTGCTTTAAGTATTGGTTTTCTGTTCATATTCCTTGTAGTTTGATTGTTTAACGCTAATATCGTTCATTCTATTGCGTCATCGCCACTTCTATCGCTTTTTTCATTTCTGCATCTTCCTTTTCCGCAGCTCCGGGCACATACGCAACAGCCGTCTGCAGGTTTTGAAGTTGGGACGGCCCAGGGCCTTGTTCAGCTGCGCTTCGAAGAGGTATTCCTTCTTGTCGATGGCCACCTTCTCGTCGCCTTTCTTCGACGTGGTCACGATCTGTTCGTGCATCTCCATCGCCTCCTCGTATCGCTCCAGGCGGTACAGCGCACGGCCCTTGACAAACATGGCTTCCAGGCATGCCCTACGGCCCAGCACCAGGTCGGCGTAGCCGATGGCCTCGTCGTAGCGACCACACTTGTATTAAATTAGAACGGCACTTCGTCGTCATCATTTATGACCGGCATTTGTCCCACTGGCGATGTCGGCAATGGGGTAGGAGAGGCCGCCGTTGGTATCGTGTTGCCACCATGAGTCATTAGGTGGGTGCACTTCAGGGTTGTGTAGAACCTACCGTCTTTGCCTTCCCGACTGTCGGCATAGAAGCTCACATGTACGGGCATCCCGATGGTCACTCCGTTGAGCAGTGCCAAACGCTCCTCGCCAAACAGCTCGAAAGCCACAGGCTTCGGGTATTCACCTTCCCTCATGATGACGAAGCCGCCCTTCATTATCCTGCTGCCGTCAGAAAATGTCACCTCCTGTTGCGGGAGGACTTTAAAAATTGTTCCTGTAATTTCCATGTTTTTTTATGTTAATTGTTTTTGCATTGTTTCTTGTGTGTCTCCTTCGCCTGTTGCGTAGGGTAGCTTGTTTTGTTGCCGTCTTTATCACCATAATAGTGCAGCACCCTCCCCGAATTCGCCTCTGTCTCCCAACAGAAATGGGCTCTTGCTATTGCGATGTCTTTCTCTGGCCGCTCAGTGTTGTCCTTTTTCTTCATAACGTACTGCGGTTAGTCGATATTCCAGTAGGCTCGGGGTCGCCATCAAGGGCATCGTAGATGTCATCGTCTCTCCATCCTTCCACATCGTGGACATAGGTGCCTGCAAATTCGGATTCTTCATAATAATCGTCGTACATAATCTTATCCCTGATACGTGTCGGGCGCAACTGTTGGTTAAACATTCTTTTCTCGACTGCAAATTTACGGCAGCCATGCGCAACTAATTTGCGCATCGGAAAAAATCATTGATGTTCAGGTATTACGAACCCGACCTGCTTCTTCTTCACAGGGAACTGGCTGGCCACCCTGTCGGCATTGGCCTGCATTCCCTGCATCGTCTCGTTGATCTTGTCGAACGCGAAGCGGTATTCTTCCAGGAAGTCCTTAGCGCTCTTCACCGAGGTCTCCACCATGCAGCTGAAGTGGTCGCCGTAGAACTTCACCATCGTGTGGTCGTAGTTGGCATTACACTCCGCCGCCAGCAACGCCCAGCCCTCCGGCAGCACGGAGTCGATGATGTTGGGTGCGAAGTCGAACATGAAGTGTACTCGCTTCATCCCGTGCGTCCCCTCCCACAGCTTGGCCTTCATCACCACGTCGCCCTGCTTCACCACTATGCCGTCGTCTTTCCTCTTGCACGAAAGGCCGGCCTTCCTGAGCAGGGCCATCGCCCGGTTCGAGAAGTCCTGCTTCTGTTTCATGACATGTATGGCATAGATGCTCCAGACAAGTACCGCCGCCGAGCCCGAGATGGCGTACCGCACCGTCATCTCCTCCACCATACCGGCACCCAATAGTGCTATGGTCATAATGATGGTGCAGATGACGCTCATGCGGACAAAGAGGGTGTTGTTTTTCATACTCGGGTTGTGTTGGTTTGTTCGTTGGTTTTCGACTGCAAAGATACTCAATCCCCGCGCAGTCTTTTTGCACGGACATAGAAATCCCCCACTTGATATTGTCAAGTGAGGGAATAATCAGGCGGTTATAAAAGCAGATGCTAATCCTCGGAATTGTCTCTATGCTTCCTTTTCCTGCTATACACCTTCTTGCTTTTCTTTATTTTGGTGCGTGCATGGAATCCATCGCCATGCAATAGTCGTTCAATCTCGCGGTTCGCCCTGCGGGCAGCCAGAATCTCAAGTGGAACTTTCTTATTTCTTTTGTTATTCTTCATTAATTTCCCAATTAACCGTAAGAGATTGTCCTCCAGCAAAGCGGGTGCAAAAAAAACAAGGACGAAGTCCGAGTTTCTGAAGTGTTTGTTCGTCAAACTTTAGATCTGGACAGTATTGTATGTAATACAAATGTTTCAGATGTGCAATAATGTGTTCTCTTTTTATCAAATGTATACCCCGTAAGATTCTTTTTACTTCTTCCTGCGAATATGGAGCAATATTACCCTTAATATCTTCTTTCTTGTTTCCAAGCCAAGATTGCCGAAATAGCCATTTCTTCTCATGCCATAGCTTCTTACGTTCTTCATCTTCCCATAGACTTTTAAAACCAGCAGTAACTTCTTCTTTTATATAAAGTATATCATCATCCGAATTAGTGTGGACTCCGCTGTTTTTTGCACCTATTTCATCCCTATCAAAAACATCCGTATCAGGAATATTAAATTTCGAGGATATTCTAAAAGCAAACTGAGTTTTATGGGCTTGGTTGTCCATCCATTCCCCTCCATATTTGGTATTGAACTCACTAATTAGAGTCCCAAAGTAATCTCGGTATTCTTTTACTTTTATCCTTCTTTCTTCATCAGAGTAACGTTCTAAAAAAACAGAAGGTATTTTAATAGATGTGTATTCATAATCAGAATGCAATGCATTACAGTCTTTGTCCAAATGATAACATGGATTTTTTTCCGCAGCTATATATCTGAAACTATCTTGCACTTGGATTTTTTTCAAGACTGTAATATTGAATAAATCAGAATCCTTACATAATGTTTTATATGTTAATAGGTCTTTTATTTCAAGTTCACTAAAGATGACAGGATTATCAGTTCCAATCACTTCGCCATTAGATAATTCCCAAATAAATGCGTCCTTAAACAGGAAGTCTTTAGGCAACTCAATTTTTGAAGTTATTTGCCTGAATGTTGCCTCTGTGATATATACTTGGCTCATTATACAAACTTCTTTAAAGTATTATTCAACTCCGATATTGCATAATCAATGGCTTCAAATGAAAACGTTTTGTCAAAATGACTATTATCTGTTGGAGAACGATGCACCGACTCTGTATTGCGTATTTTTTGAACAAAATAAAGTATTGTGGAAATTTCCGTTAGTTTACTTTTCTTCAAACCATCATTTTTTGATAACACATTAAGCAGAACACATTTCTTTGTGTTATAATTTATATCGTCAAGAGATATTGGGTCTCCTGCATTGTTTGTCTTGGGGATGCTGTTAAGTTTAAAATTGCTATGGGCCTTTACATACTCATCAATATTTGAATTAAACCAATCCACATCACAAATTCCATCATTCCTTTTATAGTGGTAGTAATTGATAATTCCTTCAGCCTGAAAATGTGCATGTGAACAGAAGTTCACATAGGAAATGGGGCGAGCGGCAATGCCATATCTGTATCGTTGCATTTCCCTCCAGTCAAGCACCAACTTCTCTTGCAACTGCGGCACATCAATATAATCATATCCAGCGACAGCTGCCACCTGTTTGAAGTCATAGTCCAAAGAAAGATACTGCTCAATTTTCTTCAGCCTATTACGGTCATCCGGATTAAAACCATCTGCAGCGCTGCCAAATCGACGTTTAAGTTCTTCGAGAAGCCACGGATGCTGTTGAGCGTATTGCTCAATCTTGTCCAAATGCTGTATGATTTTCTCTCTGTTTTCCATAATGTACAGGTGATTAATCGATAAGCAGAGATTCTAATTCTGCAAAAGTGCTTATTATATCATCATCCACGTTTTCTTGTCCTTTTCCAAACTTGCTGCTTAAAAGCTTATCGAAACGTCCATATAATGATTTGTAGGTGGCATCATTATCTCCTTTTACCATCTTGAGATAAAGCAACTTTCCGGCAATAATATTCTCAATATGATGCACTCCCTTTGATGTATGATGCTTTGTATTGGTTCTGTTGTATATTTTAATAAAAATGGATTGGGCTTCGTCATATCCTTTCGCCTCCCAATTATGCAGCATAGAACGCAGTTGCTTGACATACTCCTGTGTCACGTTGGGCTTATCATTGACGGTTATGCCCGTCACCTCTTGCCGGATACCTCCATGACAAAGCCTGGTCTTATCCTTGTTGATTTCAAAATTTTCCTCTTCTTCGATGATGTTATGTAATGATTGACAAAACTTACCATCCTCAGCAAACTTATTTGTCATCCCGCTAAAGGTGATGTCGTCAGCATATCTTGTATAACGCAAGCCGTAGGCTTTCGCCAGACGTGAGAGTTTTACATCAAGTCGGTCGCAGATGATATTAGTAAGCGTCGGGGATGTCGGTGCTCCCTGTGGTAGCACCTTGCCAAAGTTGTTCTCATAGCAGCAAAGATCCGCAATCAGACTTGCAACCTCTTTGCTACAAGAGAATGGTTTCGAAAGCATTCGGGCATATACTCTGCCCGATGTGATGGATGGAAAGAAATTTTTTAGATCAATATTATAGACAAACTTCTGCCCCACATGTATCTGTGCGCCCGAGACAATTGACCGGCCAGGCGTAAATCCCATCGCGGCAGGACTAGGTGTGTATATTTGCTGCAGCGCATAGTTCAATGCTCGCTGCATGCCTTTCAATGTTGGATTGGGGGCATCAATGATTCGATATTCCCCTATCTTCTTTTTGGGTATCTTGAATGAAATGTATCGTTTGGTATTGATTTTTGAATGGGCGTGATAGTTCAACTGACGCAGGGAATACGGCTTCGCCTTGTCTCCATAGAGACCTTGATTGGCCAAGTTCAGCAACTTGAGCAAATCTTGCTTGGTCTCCATAGAGTACCAAAACTTCTTTATTTCTTGATTTAGTTCGTCAGTTGGCATGGTTATTTCCTCTTTTCAACACCTCTGGCAGATTGTTACACTTCCCGGTAATTACTTCAGACCTCTCTCTCTATTCCCTCTCTTCTTCATCATTACTTTATTACATAATTCCTTTATCCTACAAGTTAAAATAATTTTCCTCGGTTAGGCTATGTAATAAGCAACTTTTTGCGATTTCCCCACACACATCCTTGCGGATGCTGCAGGGGGCCTCCCGATGACAGAAGGCAGATGCCGAGCGGTCAGCCGCCCGGCAGTTCTAATTCAGACGAAAGTGTAACAATCTTTTCAAAGGTCTCTTTAGCATTGGCTTTGATTATAGAGAGTGCCTTGCCGGTTTTCTCTCTTTTTGAATTTGCAAAAATACAACTTATTTTCTATCTGTGCAAATCATATCTTGTTTTCGTTTGCAAAAGTACATCTGCTGGGTGCAATCTATTTGCGTGGGGCGATTTTATTTGTTGCTGTCTATTATTATTTCATATTCGACATTGCGTTGCATGCCTTCGAGGGGGTGCAGGAGGCCACGGGCGACAAGGTCGCGGATGTCGCGCAGGGCGGTGTCGGGCGAGACCTCAGAGAGCTTGGCATAGTTCTTTGCGGTGA
>OCVV011359522.1_pt1 | contig 13240 bp, 10 predicted proteins | sample 1539721 | NCBI WGS metagenome assembly OCVV01 (sample SAMN02144230, study PRJEB22623) | gut metagenome | biome: sheep rumen | host: Ovis aries | place: New Zealand
CAGGCGGCAGCCTGCCTGCGTCGCCCGCCGCGCTATCCGAAATATATCACTAATATCTGATTAAATCTTTTTATCAAGGATTAGTATAATCGCCATTGCGAAGAGTTGACCTGCGTGTCAGCTCTGTGGCAACCTCAACCGATACAGGAGGTACAATATGAAAAAACTGATGATAACAGCGGCGGCATTATTACTGGTCTGCATGATGCTGATGACCGCTTGCTCTAACCAAAATAAAACCGAAAGTGGAACGACCGCGAGCCAAGCCGCCACAACTGTCGCGACTCGCGCTACCGCGGATGAGGCGGATGATCCCTATGCCGAGGAAAACCGCTATGATATTCCCGATTCTATGTTTGAGAAGAGGGACGGCGTTGATTACGGCACCCTGCACAAGGATGTGACCTACTATTCGACAATCGCGGGAGATAACAAGCAGGTCAACGTCCTGCTTCCTGCGGGCTATGATGAGAGCAAAAGCTATCCCGTCACCTATGTCTATCACGGCTTTGGCGGCGATCACAACACCCACCTCGACACCGATTCCTACCTGGTGCTCCTCTACGGCAATATGCTGCATGACGGCTTGGCAAAGCCGCAGATTATCGTCGGTATGGATATGTACACCGACAAGCTCGCTGATAAGGAGAGCAAGTCGGACGAGGAGCTCCGCTTTATCTATGATAAGGCGATCGAGGAGACGGCGGTCGATCTGATGCCCTTCATCGAAAAGACCTATGCCGTTATGACAGGCAGAGAGAATACCGCGATCGCGGGTATGTCCGAGGGCGGCGCCAAATCGCTTTGCACGGGCTTCCAATGGCTCGATAAGTTCGGCTATATCGGTTCATTTGCGCCCGATACGGGCGTCATCCCGACCGAATACTACAAGGGTACCTTCTGGAACACTCCTGTCTTTGAGAAGTTCCCTCAGCCGACCAAGGAAAACACGCCGTATTATCTATACATGACGGTCGGCTCCGAGGACCCGTGGAACATCGGCTGCACGCTCTATTACCGCGATCAGCTCAATGAAATGGGCGTGAGGAACCAGACGGATTACGTCGAGGGCTTCGGGCACGACGAGACATTCTGGCGCCAGTGCTTCTACAACTTCCTGCATAAGGTATTCTGAATATCATCATAAGCAAAACCGATCGGGGCAGCCCGATCGGTTTTGCTATAGAAAGGCCAAAGCCATCCTGAGTAGGATGGCTTTAGTCGAAGTGAGGTTTTTATGATGAACACATATCGATGATGCGGGGATCGTGTTGTTATATCTCTTACCCAACAGTCACATTCAGGTTGCTGTCAACAGTAACGGTCAGGTTGACGGGCACCTTGTTGGCGTCGGAGGTGTAATAGTACAGGGTCACGTGCGAGGTGCCGGGAGCAGTGCCGTAGAAGGTGAAGTCGTACTGCTGTTGGTTGAAGTTGTAATCGCACTTGACGACGAAGTTGCCGTTATCGGCGTCATAGTCCCAGTTGAAGCCGTAGGTAGTCTTACCGTTAGCGTAGTAGTGAGCGGGAGTGCCGGTATTGTCGGGAGCCTGACGCTTGGTGTCCTTGTAGACGCGCTCGCCGTTGACGACCTCTATCTTTTCCTCGTTCTTCTGTGCCTGTTGGGTGTTGGTCAGCGCCGTCTGTTTTGCAGGCTGCTGTGCGGTGTTTTTGACAGCCTGTTCGGTGGTTTGCTGTTTGGCGGTCTGCTGTGCGGTGTTCTGCGTGGGCTTTACGGTGTTATTGGTCTGCTTGATTTCTGTTTTCGGCGCAGCCTGCTTGGCGGTCTGAGCTACCTTGTCAGCCTGTGTGGCGACGGATGTCGGCGCTGTATCGGCAGCCTTGGGCTTCTGATTGAACAAGCCGCCTGCTGCCATGCCGCCTACTGCGATCGCCGCAACCAGCGCGAATGTTGCGCAGGAGATTAGGATCGTCTGTCTGGTGTTTTTAGCTTTGGTATAAGCTCCGGCGTCATCGGTGGGTCGCGCCATGTTGCGGGGTGCGCGGTCGGAGCTGCCGTCGTAGTAGATGGCGGTTCTGTTATCGTTATTGTAGTCGTTGTTGTAATTGTTGTTCATTCTGTTGTTTGTCATTTTAAGTTCCTCCTTATTTCAGCCATTATTTTAAGTTTTGGTTTTCTCCTTGACTGTGGTTACAGTATAACAAAGACAGTATGACAGGAGTATGACAAAAAACAAGGAAAAAGAGAAAAATTTTGAAAATATTTTTAATTCCGTATAAGAAATATCCCCTGCCGCTTGACAGGGGATGATTACATAACTGTTATGCTGTTGCTTTATGGGGTTGGAGCTTGCGCTTTTCGATCTCTTTGTCCGCAACACTGTACAGCACGTTGAACAGGATGACCATACCGACCGCCATGACGATCTGCAAGATCAGCGCATTGTGGCCGAGCGGTACGAGCTTGAAGAAATCGCTGAATACGATCATCGCGAGTACAAGCCCCACCGTGCTGATCGTGAGCATCGCGCCGCGCAGGGCGTTGAACGGAATACACAGTCTGAAGATCAGCATCAGTCCGATCAACGAGGTGGTGTACATCGCCATGGAGGAGATCTCGGGCTGAGAGATCCCGAGCGTGTTGCTCAGCAGGGTGATCACAATGGTGTTCAGCGCGATACAGATCGCCGCAGGAGCCGCGCGCGTGATAATATTAAAGGTAAAGTTACCGCGAACAATGTTCTTATTCGGCTGTAATGCCAGTACAAAGGACGGGAAGCCGACGGTCAGCGCGCCGATCAGCGAGAGCTGGATCGGTTCGAAGGGATAGATGGAGCTCGAGAACAGGAAAAAGACGGAGAGCAGGATCGAGTACATGGTCTTGACCAAATACAGCGAGGAACTGCGCTCAATGTTGTTGATGGTCTTTCTGCCTTCCGCCACAACATGGGGCATCGCGGCAAAATCATTGTTGACCAGCACGAGCTGAGATACGTTGCGCGCCGCCTCACTGCCTGCCGCCATCGCGACGGAGCAGTCGGCCTCCTTGAGCGCCAGTACGTCATTGACGCCGTCGCCCGTCATTGCGACCTTGTGACCCTTCTTCTTGAGCGCGATCAACAGCTTTTTCTTCTGCGCGGGAGTCACTCTGCCGAATACATTACAGCGCTCGGCAACTTCTGCTAATTCTTCCTCGGTGGTGACGGTGGACATATCCACGGCGTTCTCCGCACCCTCAATGCCGCAGTCCTTGGCGATATTCTGCACAGTCTTGACGCTGTCGCCTGAGATGACCTTGAGGGTAACGCCCTGTTCCTTGAAGTAGTTGACCGTATCCTGTACGTTGTCGCGGAGCTGATCCTTGATCAGCACCAGCGCCATCGGCTGACGCTCCTCGGGGAGCTGTTTGTTTTCGATGGGGGTGGAGGATTTTGCTAAAACGAGGATGCGAACGGTGTCATGCACATCCGCGATTGCCCGGTAAACCTCAGTGTATTTTTCTTTATCAGAAAATACAAACTCCGCCGCGCCCATGATATAGGTTCTGCCGTTCTCAAAGTTACCGCCCGACCACTTGGTCTCGGAGGAGAAGGGAGTAAATCCCCTGCATGAGAGCGGCTCGACGTTTTCGGTGAATTGATGAACCGCCTCCGCGGTGGCGTTGACCTCGTCGACCGAGGCGATGGAGGATAGCGCCGTCATGATTTCGTCTTGTTCACAGTTGATCGGCACGACGTCATGCACGTTCATGATCTCGGCAGTCAGGGTGCCTGTCTTGTCCAGACAGATGACGTCAACGCGCGCGAGCGTTTCGATGCAGTACATCTCGTTGACCAGCACCTTCTTCTTCGCAAGCCGCACGACCGATACCGCCAGCACGCCCGAGGTGAGCAGGATCATGCCGCCGGGGATCATGCCGACCAGTGCGCCGACCGTGGACACGACCGTGTCGGTCATCTCCTGATGCTGGACAAAGTATTTGATCACAAACATCAGAATACCGACAGGGAAGATGATGAAGGAGCAGATCTTGATGATGGTGTTGAAGGAATTGAGGATCTGCGAATTGTTCTTTTTGAGATACTTTGCTTCGTTATTGATCTTGGCGGCATAGCTATCGGCGCCGACGCGGTTGACGCGGCAGTAACAGTTACCCGACGCGATAAAGCTGCCCGAGAGCAGCTCGTCGCCGACCTTCTTGACGATCAGGTCGGATTCACCCGTGAGCAGGCTTTCGTTCGCACTGCAATCGCCGTCGATCACAATACAGTCGGCAGGCACCTGATTGCCGCGCGACAGGACGATGACGTCGTCAAGCACGAGTTCATCCTTGCTCAGCTGTACCTCCTTGCCGTCGCGCAGGACGGTCAGCTTGCTTTCTGTGAGGATCGTGAGCTTGTCCACGCTCTGCTTGGAGCGGATCTCTTGCACGATACCGATGACGGTGTTGAACAGCACAACGCCGATGAACAGCAGGTTCTTGTAGGAGCCGACGAGCAGCAGCAGGATGAACAGGATGACGTTGATCCCGTTGAACACGGTGCAGATGTTATCGATGAAGATCCGTTTGATGGACTTCGTCTTGACAGTCGAAGCGGTATTGATCTTACCGTCACGGACGCGTTCTGCCACCTCTGCGGCGGAAAGTCCCTGTAGAGGATGTTGCTTTTCTTCCATATCTTCCTCCCTGTAAATCGATCAATCAGGTTGACCGTTTTTGGATTTGCTTATGTAAAATATACCATAATTGAAGATTAACCGTCAATAGAAGAAAGTTAATATTCAGTTTTTATTCATAAAGAGCGATTATTTTTCATAATAAATCCGCTCCCTGATGGCATATGATAACGACAATAAGAGAATAAAAAAGTAACAATTATTAAATAATTCGTGACATTTATGTTTATATGTGCTATAATAAACGTAAATTCACTCAATATAAAGTGAATAATAATCAAAAAAGGAGAATTTGTTTCATGAGATTTCCTAATGCGGCAAAGGGCGTGAAGAATATTTTCACAGCCCAGATTTTAATGTTGATCGGCGCTATCTGCGAGATCATCGGCTTTATCATCCTTGTCGGCGGTTTAATGGCAGCCGACGCTACCAAAGGCAGTAATGCAGGTGTTGCGGCGCTGCTCGGCGGTTCGATGGGCAGTATGCTCTTACTGGCGGCGTACAGTATCCTGAGTTTAATTGCGTTCATTATGCAGATCGTTGGTATTGTCAACGCGAAGAAGGATGAAGAGAGCTTCAAGAGCGCTTTGATCTGCCTGATCATCGGCATTGTCGCTACGATTATCGGCGGCCTGTTCATGCGCTTAAGCCGCGTCGTTTTCGCTCTGTTTATGTCTGTCGGCTCCCTGATGGGCGCGTTCGTTATCATCTTCATTATCAGCGGATGCATCAAGCTGGCTGATCAGCTCAACAGAGGCGACGTCAGCACTAAGGGCTCCAACATCCTCAAGATGATCGTTGTTATCGCGGGTCTCTCCGTTATCCTCAGCATCGTTTCATCCTTCATGATGGCTAACGTTGCGATCATGGTAACCGCTATGATTCTTGCGGTGGTTTCAGTCGTATTGAGCATTGTTCAGTACATCATGTTCCTGACCTTCCTTTCTCAGTCGAAGAAAATGCTGAACGAGGAAAAATAATTGATCCTATCGCAGTCGTCCGAAAGGGCGGCTGCTTTTTCTTTTCTACTTTTTTCCAATTTTCTCTTTATTAATCACAAAAGCTGTGATACAATAGAGAGGTACTGATTGCGTCATTGCTTGAGAAAGGAGTAGGATGTATGAGCTTTCCTAATGTCGCAAAGGGCGTCAAGCGGATCTTTACCGCCGAAATATTGAAGCTGTTCGCCTACATTTGTCTGATTATCGGAGTTATTACAACTGCTATATTGTATCTTTCGGATGGGAACGAAACGCTTAACAGTGCCGCCGCTGTGTCGCTCGGAGCCCTTGTCGTCTCCGTCATCATGGCGATCACTTATGTGGTATTGATGGTTACGTCGTTCATCATGAACCTGGTCGGCTATATCAACGCGCGGAATGATAACGAGAATTTTAAGACGGCGCTTGTCTTTTTGAGCGTTGGGATTGTTTTTTCTGTCGTTCAGGTCTTTTTAGTCAATAAAGGCATTGGCAGTATTATGTATTCGCTCTCCACACTGTCAGAGACGCTGGCGACGATCTTTGTCATCGCGGGAGTGATGCAGATCGCCTTTCAGCTCGGGCGTGAGGATATCGGAAAAAAAGGCGCTACGGTGCTCAAGCTGATCATTGCTGTGGAATGTATCACCTTTGTACTCAGCTTTTTCTCAACCTTCTTTCGCAATGAGGCAAACTCGTTCAGCTCTACCTCGGTGCTGCTGATGGGTGCGTCTATCCTGATCAACTTCATCAAATACATCCTGTATCTCTTGTTCTTATCAAAGTCTAAAAGGATGCTGGCGGAGAATTGATGCTGCAAAGGAATCCGCAGGGGAGTATGGATCCTCCGGACTTATACTAAGTAGCAAATCGCGCAGTGATGGTATCGTGTCTTTCGTGCTTGCATCGGGAAGATTATCATTGTAAAATAATACGGCTCCCTCTGCTTTGGCAAAGGGAGCCTGTTTTATATGCTTTATATGCTTGTTATGCCCACGGATCGTCCTTTTGCGGTGTGCGGATACCGACCATGATCATCTGCTCGCTTAAATACCATTTACCCTCCGAGGGCTTAAGGCGCAGCTTGATCTGGCGGGGTGAATCCGCGCCGCCGGAGTTCAGGTGCAGTGTCGCCCAGCCCTCGTTTTGGAACGAGTAGGGATTGGAGAAAACCGTAACGGTGAACGGCTGAGAGGGCGTGTAATTGTTTTCAGGAGTTGCTCCGGCAAAGTAGGAGAACGGGATGTGCTTGCCCTCGCGGAAGCGGTCATTGAGAAAGCTGATCTCATACGGCGAGAGGGGAGCGGGACCTTTGAGGAAGTCCAGCATTTCCCTGCCGATCTCAGGAGCGGCGGCATAGGCGCACAGAGCGCAAACGGTCAGCGCGGCGGTCTTGTACGGCGTATCAAGGCGCGCCTCGGGCAGACGCTTCATCTCCTCGGCGCTCTCGGGAAGCGCGTTGAACACAAAGGTAAAGCTGCCTTCCTCTGGCTTAGCAGTATTTACCGCAGGGGCGGGGGATTGGTTCAAATTCTCAAAAATACTCATTTCGGAAGCCTCCTTTGTTGCAATGGGTTATCAGATAGATCATATATGGTCTCTTCTTATTTATCTTATCATCTAAGCTGACTTTTGTAAATAAGTATTTGCATGTTTTGGCGGTTTATAGTATGATAAGCGTATGAAGATCGAGTATGTTGTTTTGGATAAAAACTTAAGAATCGAAGAATTCAAAGAAGCCGTCGCAATCCTGCCGCCCGAACGGCAGGCGAAGATCGCGCGTTACCGCTTTGAAAATGACAAGCTCCTGTCACTCGCGGCAGGGCTGTTGATTCGCCGCGCGATCGGGGAGAGCCTGATCATTTTCGGCGAGCACGATAAGCCTTATGCCGAGAGCGGGGTATATTTTTCGGTATCTCACAGCGGCTCTGTCGCCGCAATCGCGGTCGATGACGTCGAGGTTGGCTTGGACGTCGAGCAGATACCCGACGAAAGCCGCCTGAAGATCGCTGATCGGTTTTATCATCCTAATGAGCGTGCATATGTGAGAGGGGCAGAGGATCAATGCAGCGCCTTCTGCGAGATCTGGACGCGCAAGGAAGCGGTGCTCAAAATGACGGGCGAGGGGATCAGCACCGACCTGACCGCCTTTGACACCACCGCTTTGCCGCTCAGCGCTCAGCTTGATACAAGCGGCTTGAATGGCTATTGCATGTCCGTCTGTTCCGCCGAACAGCTCGGTGAGAAGAAAATTGATATTTCTAAATTAGAATTAAAAGATTTGCTGTGAAGAAAAGGGGCTATCGCGTTTCTTAGTGCGACAGCCCCTTCGTCTATTTTGTCGGTTCTTTGATCGGTTTCTTCTTTGTTGCCAGCGCCGAGATAATGCGCCTGTTTTTCACGCGCTTGACGGTGAAGATCACGTCTTGGTACTCGACGCGTTGTCCGCGGATGGGGAGTTCGCCCAACCGCTCAACGATGAAGCCGCCGACGGAATTGCTCTCGATCTCGTCATCGGGCTTGATCTCAAACAGCTCGAACAGCTCGTTCAAATCCATATCGCCCGACACTAAGTAGCGGTTCTCGCCCAGCATGGTGCAGGTGTGCTCCACATCCTCATCCTCGTCCCAGATGTCGCCGACGATCTCCTCAAGCAGATCCTCCATTGTGACGATGCCGAGAAATCCGCCGTATTCGTCGGTGACGATCGCGATATGCAGGCGGTTGGCGCGGAAATCGTTGAGGATATCGGAGAGCTTGAGGTTTTTGTAGATGAAGTGGGCGGGGGTGATCAGCTCGCGCAGATCAACATCGCCGTCGATGACCTTCTCCAGATAGTCGCGCGTATGCAGAATGCCGATGACGTTGTCGATATCGCCCTCATACACGGGGATGCGCGAATAGCGCTCGCGGATGATCAGATCATGGATCTCGTCCTTGTCGTCCTCAATATCGATCGCGGTGACGTCAACGCGCGGCGTCAATATCTCCTGCGCGGTCTTTTCGTCAAATTCCAGCGCCGACTGCACCAGCTCGCTTTCCTGTTCCTCGAGGATACCCTCCTCCTCGATGCTTTCGATGATGTATTTGAGCTCGTCCTCTGTCACGGAGGGGGAGTCCTTTTTGATATGCCCGATCTTCATCACAAGGCTTTTGATGCCCGTGAAGAAGAGTACCAGCGGGGTTAGGAGGTAGGTGAATATTTTGAGGGTGAGTCCTGTGTGCAGGACGATGCCGTCGCTCTTTTCCTTGCCGATGCACTTCGGGATGACCTCGCCGAAGGTCAGCACCAACAGCGTTGTGCCGCCGGTCGCGATCGCGGCGCCGTAGTTTTGGAACAGATTCAGGCACAGGATCGTCGCCAGCGACGAACAGCCCAGATTGACGACGTTGTTGCCGATGAGGATAGCGGTCAATGCTTTATCAAAGTTGTCGCATACCCACAGGGCATGCTTGGCGCGCTTGTTGCCGTTGTCGATCAGCGATTTGAGGCGGATGGTGTTGGCAAAGGAATATGCCGTTTCCACACACGAGAAAAAGCCGGACAGTAAAATCAATACAGCGATAACAACGCCGTATACAGCGTTAGTGCTCATTTTTCCTCCAATTTTATCGATCTATAAAGCGCGGCGTCATTTCCGCGGCAATTTCAGCTTGTTGCGATCATATACACATTAAGCATACACTATCCTCATATAATTAATATGACAATTTAGAAATATAATCATTTTTCTCTTGAAGAATTTGCAAGTTAATGGTATACTGTATGTTGGTGAATTACGATAGGGTGATACATGATTTAGTTTATCGTACACATAATAATACTAATCCTTGATAAAGGGTTTTATTAAGGATTAGTCTATCACCGAGGTGATTGTATGTGGAACGATAACGAGCTCCCTGAGGAGAATGAAAGCAACGAATCAGCCGATCAAAAGCCGCGTGACAGCGTTACCGCGATGGGCAGCGTGATCACCCATCGGGGTGAGAATATCATCTATTGCCTGACGGTGATCGGTCAGATCGAGGGGCATTATATCCTGCCGCCGTCCAACAAAACGACCAAGTATGAGCATGTGATTCCTTCATTGCTCGCCATCGACGAGGATGAGGATATCGACGGACTGCTTGTCCTGCTCAATACCTCGGGCGGCGATGTGGAGGCAGGGCTTGCGATTGCCGAAATGATTGCGGGGATGAAGAAGCCCTCGGTCTCACTGGTGCTCGGCGGCGGCCACAGCATCGGTATTCCGCTCGCAGTCGCGTGTGATCGTAGCTTCATCGTCAGCACCGCGTCCATGACGGTGCATCCGGTGCGCACCACGGGGCTGACGGTCGGTGCGCCGCAGACCTATCGGTATTTTCAGAAGATGCAGGATCGCATCATGCGCTTTACGGTCGAGAATTCTCATATCAGTGAGGAAAAGTACCGTGAGCTGGTGCTCAACACCGGCGAGCTCGTCACCGATATCGGTACGGTGCTCGAGGGCAAGGAGGCGGTCGACTGCGGCTTGATCGACGCGGTCGGAACCCTGCACGACGCGACCGACGCATTATTTGAAATGATACAAAACAGATAACAGTTAACAGATAACAGATAACGGTTCAGGGCGGGCTTTGTCCTCGCCTGATGGAGCAATCGTTCTCTGTTCTCCGTTCTCTGTTCTCTGATAATAAGGAGTTTTACCTATGACCATTATCGAAGCAATCATCCAAGGGGTGGTTCAGGGGCTCACCGAGTTCCTGCCCGTGTCCAGCAGCGGACACCTGACGATCACCCAGCATGTGTTGGGGATCAATCTGGAGGGCAACAACCTCTTCTTCAATGTCATGTTACATATCGGCACGCTGGTAGCCGTCGTCGTCTTTTATCACAAGCTGATCTGGCGGCTGATCAAGGCGTTTTTCGCGATCATCGGCGATATCTTTACCGGTAAGTTCAAGTGGAAGGAGCTCAGCGATGACAAGCGCATGGTCATTATGGTGATCATCGGGCTGCTGCCGCTGTTCCTCTTATTCCTGCCCGTGCCCGGAACGGAAATGAAGCTCAAGGATATTGTCGAGGGCATCACCGACAGTGAACGGAATTTCATCGTTGTCGGTATTTGCCTGCTGATCACCTCCGTATTGCTGTTCATCGGCAACCGTATTTCTCACAGCACGATCCCGCTCAAGCACGCCAAAAAGGGCGGCGATACCGGCCGTACCTCATTGAATGTGGTGGACGCGCTGGTCGTCGGCGTGACCCAGTGCTTTGCGACCCTGCCCGGTCTGTCCCGCTCGGGATCGACTCTCGCGGCAGGTCAAATGCGCGGACTGGAAAAGCAGACCGCCCTCGACTATACCTTTATCCTCGGCACGCCCGCGATCATTGCGGCGGCGGCGCTCGAGGGCAAGGACGCGCTGGAAGGCGGCTTTGGCGCGATCAAGGCGGATCTTGTGCCGATCATCATCGGTATGATCGTTTCCGCCGTCGTCGGCTATCTGGCGATCGCGCTCTTTAAATGGCTGTTAAAGACCGATAAGATGATCATCTTCATCGTCTATACCGCCGTCGTCGGTATCGCGGTGATCGTCATCAGTATTATCGAGCTGAATCAGGGGATCAACATCTTCTCCGGTACCCCGTTGACATAAGCGTTCTGTAGGGAACGGCGCTTGTCGACGTTCCGAAAAAGAAAGAAATCGGATGTGTTTCGCCTCATCCGAGCTTTGTGACCGATTGTCAAAAAACATCTCCGCAAAGAAAAGCATAAACAGGAATCAAAATCAAGGAAAGTCAGGAGTGATTATTTGGCTGCCAGGACTACCAAAGGCAAAGCAAGCTCCAAAAACAAAAAAACAACACCGAAAAGCACCGCGAGAGGGAACACAAGGCGATCCTCGCGCAGTGCCAAGAATGAACCCGTCAGACGCGGGCTGAATCCCCAGATCAAGGCGATCATCCTGTGCGCGGTCGGCGCACTGCTGCTCGCGCTGGTGATCATCCCCGGCGGCGCGTTCTGGAAGACCATGCGCTCCTTCCTCTTCGGCGTGTTCGGCGTATGCTCGATCTTAGTGCCGATCGTGTTCATCTACCTCGGCGTTATGACCGCCAAGGAAAAGCAGATGGCGCATAAGGGCGCCAAGATCGCCCTGTCCGCCGTCATCCTCGTGATGGTGTGCACGCTGGTCTATTTGTTCGGCAAAACCGATTTCAACGATGGCTATACATATTTTGCCGCCCTCGGCGCCGCGTATCAAAAATCCTTTGCGCTCGAGAGCCTGTGCGGCTTGCTCGGCGCGGTACTCGGCTATCCGATGCGCGCCCTGCTCACGACCGCTCCCGCCGTCATTACCTCGTTTATCATCCTGATCGCCGCGATCATGGTGCTGTTCGGCGTCACACTGGTGGATATCGCCAACGTCGCGAAGAAGGGCTATACCAGAACCCGCGAAAGACAGCGTCAGATCCATGAGCGCCGCACCGAGCGGCGTGAGGAACGCCGGCGCGAGAGGGAAGAGAGCGAGGAGTTCGAGCGCTTGGGCAATCGCTCACAGGATGAGGATTACCCCGACTATACCGTTTCCGAACCGCGCTTAACCAGACGGTCGAGTGACCGTATCGACATCCCGCTGGACAAGCCCGGCAAGAAGCCGCGCGCCAAGGACGCGGCCGAGATCGCCGAGGAACAGCAGGATCAGGATATCATCAACATTATCCGCAACGCGAATTCCGGCGTCGTGCCCGACGAGGAGCTTTCCGCCTCCGATGTGGCGCGCCGTATTTCCGATAAAAAGAGATCGCACAAGATGTCCGCGGGAGCGAAACAGCCCGATCCGGGCACCGCGGAGGATGAAGCTCTCGACGAGTATAACACCGAGGACACCTTTGACCTGAAGGGTGAGACCCGCCGCGTCGGCGCCGAGGTCAAGCAGAATCAAAAAGCGGAGCAGACGCAGTATGTCTATCCGCCCACCAAGCTGCTTGAGCCCGCTGTGGACAGTGAGAGCGAGAGCGCTTATATGGAAATGCAGAATAACGCCACTAAGCTGGTCGAGACCCTCAACAGCTTCGGCGTCAAGGCGAATATCGTCGATATCTGCCGCGGCCCGTCAGTCACCCGCTATGAGCTGCAGCCCGCGCCCGGCGTGAAGATCAGCAAGATCACGAACCTGTCCGACGATATCGCGCTGAACCTCGCCGCCAACGGCGTGCGTATCGAAGCGCCGATCCCCGGCAAGGCGGCGGTCGGTATCGAGGTACCGAACAAGGTCACCTCGATGGTCACGCTCCGCGAGCTGGTCGAGACGGACGAATTCCGCAATCACAAGAGCAAGCTCAACTGTGTATTGGGCAGAGATATCTCGGGTGAGATCATCACCACCGATCTGGCGAAGATGCCCCACCTGCTGATTGCCGGTACTACCGGCTCCGGTAAGTCGGTCTGCGTCAACGCGCTGTTGATGTCGATCCTCTTCAAGGCGACGCCTGACGAGGTCAAGCTTCTGTTGGTTGACCCGAAGATGGTCGAATTCAGCAAATATAAGGGGATCCCGCATCTGCTCGTACCCGTTGTTTCCGACGCGAAAAAGGCGGCGGGCGCGCTGAACTGGGCGGTCTCCGAGATGCTCCAGCGCTA
>OCVV011040704.1_pt1 | contig 13238 bp, 14 predicted proteins | sample 1539721 | NCBI WGS metagenome assembly OCVV01 (sample SAMN02144230, study PRJEB22623) | gut metagenome | biome: sheep rumen | host: Ovis aries | place: New Zealand
AATTTATAAAAAGTATATATTCAGGGATAATTACTACTCCATCTTTTATCTTTTCTTGAGAAAATTTTACGATATTATCAACTTTTGTACACTTATCCAAAATATTATTTATGAAAGTTTGTCTTTCTTTAAAGTTTTCTTTTGTCATAGGTGTATCATAATATGAAATATATAAAAACTTTACAATATCTTCATAATATGGAGAATTTTCACTTGGGATATAAACATTTAATTTTGTATCTTTCTTTTTTGATTCATCTAGTAGTCCAATATCTGAAATTGTTCCATCGTTATTTAAAGTATCTAACACAACTTTCATATTTTGTTCATAAGCTACTGTTGTATATCCGCTTGCACTTGCATCAACTTCTGTAAGATTTCCATTTAGTACACTGTTATATTCAGAAATTAAAACAAATGGTGAATATAGTTTTTCTGAATAGATATTATATCCTTCTACTAAGTCTGTACTATGGTCTCTTATAATAACGTCTGCTGATTCTTTTGACTGAAGACTATCAAGTACAGTAAACTTAATATTATTATACTTTTTATTTCCGATATAGGCATTAGGTACAGAAACATCCTTTGTATCGAATGCCATTGTAATTTCATTTGTTTCCTTCTTATTGCTTTGTAAAAAACTAAGTATTTGGACTCTATTTGTAAAACCTATTGCAATTAATAAAACTAAAATCCAAACTAAAATTTTGCCTTTCATAAAAGACTCCTTATTTTTCATTTTTTATATTTTCTAACAAAACGTTACAGGTTACATCTATTTTTGATTTATTTTCTTCTTCTATCTTTTGAAGAATTTTGTCTAGGTAAATTGTAAATTCATTTACAGTGTTTATTAATTTTTCTTTATATTCATTATTCTTTTCTAAGTCAATATCAATGAAAGTATTTAAAACATCTATAAATGTATCTACATATGTTTCAAGTGTTGTTACGTTGACTATTGAAATATACTCTTTGTTTTTATCTATAAGTTCTTTAATTTTCAAGAGTTTATTTAAAAGAATTTCATATTCTGCATCTGGGACAGCATTCTTATCATATGGATAATTTTGAAGTTTGGTGCAGATATTTTCGAAAATCTCATATTCAACTGATATTCTGTTATCTGCAAGTGTCTCCTGACTTTCTTTCAAATAATCAATCTCTTTTTCTTTTTCTGTAATTTTCTTTATTTTTTTCACAGTTATATTGTATATGCATTTATCGTAATTTGTTAATTTCTTATACATTTTTTGGCTTTTTTCGTAGTAATCTTTTAAATTAATAAGTCTTTCCTTTGTTTTTATCTTTGCGACAAATGTATAAGCTATTGCTTTTTCTATAAAAATAGAAACTGCATCATAAACGATGTAGCATATTGCGAGCAATATTATATTTCTTGTTTCAAAATATATTGCAAGTGGAATATATATATTGTTTAATAGATTGAAATTTTTTACAAGTCCATTATGTATAAAATTTTCAATATTCTTATTTATATCGTTTAGGTCTTTATTTAAATCTTGGATTGTTTTTAGAACAATAAAAACTACAATATTTATTACTTCTCCTATTAACATATATTCTGTATTTGAATAGTTTGTTAATTGCTTTAGTGCAAGAACAGGTAGAAATGTTAATAGAAAATAATAAAATAATTTATCAAATTTATCTAAGAATCTTTTTTCTTTCATCTTTTTAATATCCTTTACTTAAATTTTCGTTTTCTTTTATTTGTAAATCTAATTTCTTTTTGTCTTTAGTATTGAAAGTGGTATTTATAAGATTTATTTCTTTTAGAGTATCTTTTGTACTTGATAGTAATTTGTTTTCTTTTATTTTTTTAGAATCTATATCTTTTGCTAGACTTATTGCACTGTTTCTAATTCCAACTGAGTTTATTTTTAGGGTTTTATTTATTGCTTCTTCTATAGTTTTATAATTTGAAGCTTCTGATTTTTGATGAGCTATAGCAATTGCTACAACTGTTTGTGTTTCCCATAATGGAAGCGTTAAATTTATTGTTTCGTTTAATCTTTCTATTAGGGTGTAATCAGTTTGTCTTATTAAATTTATCATTGGAATATTTTGCATTGCTACAATCTTTACAGTTTTTAAATCATTTATTTTCCTTCCTAAAAACTCAATATTTGATTTATTTCTTATTAAGTCTTCCTTATTTAAATTAGCTATTTCTTCTAATTTTAATTGTCCAGCAATTATATAGTTTTCTAAGGTGTCTATATATTTGTTATTTTGAATCTCGTATTTATTACATATCTCTATATCTTTTTGGAGCTCTATAACAAGAGATTTCAAATCACTTTTTATTCTTATTAATTCCAAAGATATATCATTATAATCTTTAGTAAATTTTGTAAGCTCTTTTATTGTAGATTTTTTCTTTAGTATCTTTTTTGTATCTATATTTGATATTTTTGATGAAACTTCATCTATAGTTTTATTTACATTTAAAGCACTTTTTCTATATAGGACATTTAGAAGTTTCGTAGAAAAATCTTGCATATTTTTACTAATATCTTTTCCATAAAGGAAAATATTATTGTAAGCAAGAGTTATGTTATCTTTTACTAAGATTATTTCTTCTCTTCTTTCTTGTGAAAGCTCTTCAAAGCTTTGTTTTGTAGTCTTTTTTAAATAAATTTTCATACATCTATTATATCATGATTTTTGTAATTTAAAATTGTTTTGAGAGTATTTATTTCGTTTTTTCTATAAATATTCAAATAGCTATAAATACTGAATTTTTAATGTTTTTTATGAAAATCTTAAAGTTTATTTTTTTATAAAAATGCAATGGTTTTTGTTTATTTCGCATTTTTTATGCATTTTGGAATTTTAATTTGCTAAAATTTGTATATAAAAGATGTTTCTATCAATTAGAACATTGCTTTACATATTAATATGTGCTATAATTATTAATAGATGGAGGAAATTTTATGAGATATATTATTGGATGTAAAGTTACAGATAAAGAAAAGAATAAAGTTACAGAATATATTCTCACTATTGGTAAGTTTTATGGAGATTGTTATCCTTGTTATCAGAAAATTTCTGAAATTAAACACTTTTTTAGAACTTATTATTATGATAATTTAGATGATGTTCTTTTTCATATAAAAGCTTTAAAACTTAGTATGAAAAGACGTAATTTAGATGGAAATTATTTTTATGAAGAAAAGGATAATACGAAGAAATGTTTGACTTTTGAATTTTATCCAATTAAGATAGATTCATTAAAATGTCCTTACAAATTAATCGAAAAAACTGGTACTTATTCTAAAGATGTTGATTACTTAAAAGATTACTTAAAAAAAGTTAAAAATATTTCCAGAAAAAGCTATTTTTCATATAATTCTGGAAAGTTTTCTATATAAGGCGAATCGTCAACTCCTTTTCAGGGACTTTTGGTTCTGGACTCACGGTTATCCTTTATCAAAAGATATGAATTTGAAAGGTAAGTTTATAATGCTTTAATAGCTTATGCGACCTATTAAATGTTATAAATCTTTCTTAAAGTTGGAGATATGGCTGCTGAATCCTTATAGTCAATGGAACCACGCATATTCATATACTTAGGGATAGGCAAGTATTCAAAGGCTTAAGCTTGCTAGAACCTTTTAAGGGTTCTTGTCGCCACCGATTATTATCTTTTTAAAAGTTTATATATAAAAAAGAGAGGTTTAACCTCTCTTTTTTTATGTTTTCAACGCATCTTCTGAAAATTACATTTTCTATTAGCTTTTCATTAAAATAAAATAAGTTTATTTTTTCTTTTTCTATTAAAATCATTTCTCCATCAAGAAGCTCGTTATTATATCCATATAAAATGTTTTTGTATTTATTTATATCTATATAATTTATATTTGACCCAGACGAATCGACAATATAAAAACCTTTTATTTTACCATTTTCTATATTTGTTTTAGTTAAAAGTATATAATGGTCTATTTTTTCTTCTATGTTTTCATTATTCCACAAAATTGAAGAGCTTATATTTAAAATAATTAATCCATTATTCTTTAAAAAAACATTTATTTCTTCAATAGATAAAAAGTCTTCTTTTTTTAAAATTTTGCAATTTACCTTATCTCTATTTTTGCTTGATATTTGATTTATTGTACTTACTAATTGGTCTGAATATTGTGAACCTCTTTTCTTTTCTTCAAAATATTTTACATCACAAAGATTATTGTTCACACTTAAATCTACAAGCATATTTTCAGAGTAATAATTTGTATGAAACAAAATATTTAAAGCTGAAGCAGATATTGATTGTCCACAAGTATTTTCGAATAAAAAGTAATTGTATCCTTGGTTAAAATATATTCCATTTTCAAAAAATTCAGGGAAAGTATTTCTTAAATTTTTTTCAAAATTTTCTCTTCCAAGACTTTTTAAATTTTCTAAAGTTGTTTCTATATTTATAGAATCATTTGCAAAAACTTTGTGACTGTAGGACAATATTATTAGAATTAACAATATTAAGTTGATTAATAAAATTTTTATTTTTTTCATATAAAAAACCTCTAAAAATAGAGTATCTTAAATTTTTTAGTTTTTAAAGTCTTTATAATTTTAACCAATGTTTATTAAATTTTAATATTTTGCAGTACTACAAAGTATTGCAAATAAGAGACTTTTTGTGTAAAAAATAATTAAACTAAAGTTTTTAAGAGCATTTGTCGATATAAAAATAAGTAAAGTTATCCACGGAGGGATTTTTTATGGTTAAAAGTAATGCTAATGATATTTATTTTAGGAATAGGGTTCTTACAGCTACACCTGCTGAACTAGTTCTTCTTCTTTATGATGGATTTATCAAATTTGGAAATATGAGTGTTAAGTTTATTAAGGATAAAGATTATGAAAATGCAAATAAATATATTTTAAAGATGGAAGCTATTATAGACGAACTTTCTGGAACGTTAGATAGAAGTTATGAAGTTTCAAAGTATTTTGATAATATTTACAGTTATGTATCAAGAAGACTTATTGAGGCTAATATTAATAAAAATAGTAAAATTTTGGAAGAATGTATAACTCATATTAGAAGTCTTAGAGAAACTTGGACTGAAGTTATGAAAATTGCAAGATAAATATATTATAAGAGGGAATTAATTCCCTCTTATTTTTTTAGATATTACTGCAAATTTGCTTTATTCTTTTTTTATAAAGTCCATATGATTTAGAAACAACAATAAAGGAGGGACTTTATGGAGGATAAAGTCGAAGGAGTTCAAAGGCTTTATAAGAGGGATTTAAGCCTTGAAATGAACCAATTAAAGAGGGAGCTTGATAAGCTCGATTTAAACATATACAATTTAATTTTGCCAAAGAGAAATATTAGTGTTAAAAAATATATGGATAATTATTTAAGATATCACGTTGCTAATAAAAGTCATCTTGAAGTAACACTTCTTGAACAGTACATAAATACAGCTCCAATAGAGAAATCTATTGCCCTTTGTTATGAAATTATTAGAATTTTTGGAAATACTTTAAACGATGACAAAAAACTTAAAGATTTTTATGAAAAGTATTCTAAAAGGGATAGACTTATTAATCCACTAGAAAAAGATAGAATTAATCAGAGTCTTGCAAAGGCATATCTTACTTGTGATAGAATTGATAATGCTAATAAATTCTTACTTGCAGGCTTCAAACCAAAACTTCATTTTAAATAATTTTTATATAGTTTCTAAGTTTTTGTTTAAAAATAAAGGCTTAGAAGTAGTTTTGAAATAAGAGTTTCTTTTTAAGCAAAAATATATGTTTTTAGAGAAAAGGTAAAACACCTTTTCTCTTTTTTTTGCCTTTTTACATTGTACAATACTTGTTGTGCCGATTGTTAAATATTACCAAAAAAGATTAACTGTTTTTGGTAATATTTTTATTTTTCTTTAAAATATATTGGAAAATTAAGAAATTTAAGGTATAATACTCTTTAGTAGTTTTGGAGGAGTTAATTATTTATGCGTTTTGTGAAGCTTGAAAATATTTCTATTGGGGATATTACTGCAGCACCTGTTTATGATTACAATAATAGACTTTTGATTGCTAGTGGTAAAGAAATTACCATTAGAATGTTAGAATCTTTTAGAAATATTGGAATTACTGGTCTTTATATTGAAGATAAATTATTTGATGATTTTGTTATTGATGAGACAATTTCTCATGAATTAAAAGCTAAAATTATTAAGAATTTAAAGCACTTAAATATTGATAGTGCTCTTGGTAATGCTAGAGATATTGTGGATGTTTTAGCTGAAAATCCACAGTGCGAGTATCTTGATTTAAAAACTTTTGACAATTATACTTATGAACATTCTATTAGTGTCGCTGTGTATGCAACGCTGGTTGGAATTGCTGATTGTATGACAAAGGAACAGCTTTATAAACTTGCTTATGCTGGACTTTTGCACGATATTGGTAAAATGAGTATTTCGGAAGAAATTTTAAATAAGCCTGGAAAACTTACTTTTGAGGAATATGAAGAAATGAAACATCATCCTGAATATGGTTTTAATATGCTTAAGGATAATATTGAAATTTCTGCAACAACTCGTATGGGAGTTTTTGAACATCACGAAAATGAGGATGGTAGTGGCTATCCAAGAGGAATTACTGGAGATAAAATTTATAAATTTGCCAAAATTATACACGTAGTTGATGTATATGATGCTCTTGCAACTGAAAGACCTTATAAAAAGGCTTTAACTCCAGTTGAGAGTTTAAAATACTTACACGATAATGCTGGTACAATGTTTGATAGATATTATTTAGAGATTTTTTCTAATGTTGTTCCTGCTTATTCAAAGGGTGTTACAGTTTCTCTTTCTAACGGAGAAAAAGGTGTTGTTATTGAAAATCACGTTGGACAGGTTTTAAGACCTACTATTAAGCTGTTTAATGGTGCAGTTATTGATTTAAGTAAAAGTGAAGAATATAAAGATATTTTAATTCTTTGATAACTGAGCTCTGAAAAGAGCTCTTTTTTTTACAAAAAAAGAGAGCTAAAAAGCTCTCTTTTTGATTTATTATATATTTTGAATTAGTCCAGTGAATAGAATTGTTCCTGAATTTTCATCTCTTATAATGTAAACGAATGGCTTATCTACTACAAAATCTATCTTTTCTTCAAAAGATGGAGCAGCTCCCTTTGTCATTATAATTTCTGTTGTAGCTGCAGCTTCTGTTCCCTTTTCGTCTACTCTAATCTTTGCTTTATGAAAAATCTTAGAAATATAAACATTCCCAAGGTTTGAGAAATTTGCTCTGTTAGAAAAAGCACTTACCATTCCAAGATTCATTAATTTTTCTTCAAGACCTTCAATTTTAAGTTCTTGTTCGAATTTTGGAAGTTGTAAAAGTCTTATCTTTCTCTTTCCTTGATTTGATATATTCTCTAATATTTCATTTATTTCTTCAGGATTTTTATCTTTTAATATATCTACAATATTTGTGTCATCCTTTGGTAAAAGGATTATCATAGATTCATTTCCTTCTTTGTAAGGAATACTTATTACTTGCAATTCATCTGTTTCATCATACTTAAATCTTTCATCAAACATTTTCATAAAATCAACTTTTGATTCAGTATCTCTTCCGTGGAAAGTATCTGTTCTTGTATAATTTGCATCAAATTCTGTTTCCCAATCAGCTTTAAAATAAATTGCATTCATAATGTCTGCTACATCCGAAGGTTCAACTTCTGATTCGTAATTAGGAATAAATCCATTTGTATTGTCTTCTACAAATTGTCTGATTTCTTCTTTTGTATTATCTGTAAAAGGATTTACATTTACTGATGCATTAAAGTTTTCTATAGCTGGAGTTATAAATAAGTCGTTATAATTTTTATTTAAATCTTTCTCATAGTTTGAATTTATCCAAATTCCGTTAGCAATTTGATAACTATTATTTTCTGAATTATTTAATAAAGCACTATTTTTGAGAAAAACATCCATATCTGTAATGTTAAGAGCTGTTAATATTTCGTCCTTTGTTGTTCCATTTGCTCCAATAAGAGCTATACCGATTGCTTGTTCAATGCTTAAAGGTGAGTAAAATTGGTTATTGTTTAAATCTAAAGTATTAAACAATTTCCAGTTAAAAGTATTTGTTGCCATTTGTAATTCTTTTATATCTATTTTTTCATTCTTATTTGTAAATTTATCTTTTATTGAAGATAAATTTTCTTTTATAGTTTCTATATTTCCTTGAGAATCGTTCTCAGCAACATCTTCTACAATACTATTTTCACCAACTGTATGAGTAGTATCTATTTTATTTAAATTTACTTCTTCACATCCAGAAAGTAAAAATGCAAGACTTAAGATACCTGCTAAAATTTTCTTTTTCATAAAAAATTAACTCCTTATTTTAAAAATTTCTAATTAAAGCTTAAAACAATTATAAAAGGAAATCAACTATTTAAGTTCTATTATTCTATCAAAGATTATTTCTTCGAATTTTTTTATTAAAAAAAAGGGCTTATAAATGCCCTTTTTATGCTCCAAAAATATGGTCTATTGATTCTTCAAGGACTATTCCTTCAAGTTCTATTAAACATCTATCAAAAGTATTTGGAACATCCTCTAAATGTTCTGTATAATAAATAGTTTCTTCTTCTTTTAACGTCTTTATTTCTATATCCATTTTGGATATAAGTTGATTCTTATCGTCTAAGAAAGTTACTTTTCCTTTTATGTTTTTATATCTGTTTTCTGTTAAATTTGTTATTTTTATTTTACCGTTTTCTTCTTTAATTTCTATAGAATCTTCTGTTATTTGAGACAAAAGACCTTCTTCAGAAAGATTTTCATCTATAGCTTTTAAAACTTGTGTATCTGTATTTACTATTTCTATTTTTTTATTTAATTCATTTTCAGAATATTGACATCCTCCAAGAAAAATAACAAGAGGAATTAATATTAATACAATTTTTTTCTTCATAAAAACTCCTTTTTGGAAACTAGAAATTTTTATATATTACTTATTTTTTAACAATTTTATGAATTTTTTAACTCTTATAAATAAAAAGAGAAATGGACTTGTTTTTTTAGCAAATTTCTTATTCTTTAATCTTTGGAAGATGTTCTTCCTTTATAAAATCCCCATATTGTTTTATTATTTCATCATAGATTTTTAAAAGCTCTTCTTTTCTTTTTAAAATTCTTTCATTTTTATGTTTAATTTCAGAAATATCTGGATAATCGTTTTTTTCTAGAATATCAAGGATATAGTCTCCATCTATTTTTCCGCAATATCTATATATTAATTTTTTATTTTTTCTTAATCCTTTTTCTGCTTGCTTTAATTCTTTTTCATAAAGTTCTTTTTGCTCTTCTTTTAATTTTAATTTTAAAAGGTATTTTAAGGATTTTATATTTATATTGGTTTCTTTAAGTTTATTAAAAGCTTTTTCGTATTCATAAATTTTTTCTTTATCTTCAGGATAATGCTTATTATAAAAATCAATATACTTTTCTTTATTCAATTTAGCTTTTGTGCTTTTTTCAAGTTTTTTAGGATAGTCTTTGTATGATATAAAATTTGAATCATCATCAACGTCTTTATAAAAGCTTGTTTTTATTAATTTTTGTTTTAAATTTATAAACACATCAGAAACTATATATTTATTTGTTAGATAATTATATCCTGTAACAATATAAATTTCATCATTTTTTATATAAAATTTACCAAGGTTTTCTTCTTTAAACATATTCTTTCCTTTTTTATTTTTGTTTATATTTGCTATTATTATAATTTATTTTTAGACTTTTTGGAAGAAATTTAAAAATAAAAATATAAAACACTTAAATTTTTAGAAAATATAGTATATACTAGAAATATAAAATGGTTGTGCTGTTTTTTTACTGATAAAGTGTGTTGTATCTATTTATTACTAGCTTTACGATATAATTTAGTAAAGCTAAAGGAAGAAGGAGATATTATTGGATTATAATTTACAGAATTCTGTAAATAAGGATTCTAAATTTTCAAGGAAGAAAGATTTACAGATTATAAGAACAGTTCCTCTTTTAGCTGAACATATTCGGAATAGAATATTTGCAAAGAACGACATTGAAACTTTTAATGTTGTTCAAAAAGCTTGTGAAATGGAGGATAATGATATTTTAGATTTAGATAACCCCGTTCTTAAAGGAATAATTACTAGAAAAGAACAGGAAATTGTTAAAAAACTTTACGAAAAAGATGATATACAAGAATTTTTATCAGAACTTAAAGAACTTTCTTTGAAATATTCTGCAGCTATGCACGAAACTGAGACTAAGCTTAATATTCTAAATGAAGATTTAAAAATTAGAAATGGTCACAGTTGTATTGAACATATAGAAACAAGAATGAAGAGTCCTGAATCTATTCTAAAGAAGATGCTTAGAAATAACTATCCATTTACTATAGATTCAATGAAAGAAAATGTTAGAGATATAGCTGGAGTTAGAATTATTTGTTCCTTTAAATCTGATATTTTTGAACTTGTTAAGCTTATTAAAAGTATTGATGATTTTGAAATTGTAAGAGAAAAGGATTATGTTACTAATCCTAAGCCTTCAGGATATAGAAGCTATCATATAATAGCTAAAGTTCCTATTCAGCTTTCAACTGGTAAAGAAAAAGTATTTGTTGAAATACAGATAAGAACTATTGCTATGGATTTCTGGGCGAGTCTTGAACATCAAATTAACTATAAATACGACGGAATAGTTCCTTTGGAAGTTAGAAAGGAACTTGTTGAATGTGCTGATACAGTTGCTGAAGCTGATATAAAGATGATGAATTTATCAGAAAAGGTTAGAAATTTGGATGTCAAAGAGAATTCTAAAGAGGTAGAAACTAAAGAACAGATAATTAATACTAATAAAATTGGGACAATTTTGGAAAATCTAGATGTAAAGCGTTAAAACATTATATCAATTGATTTTTTTCTATACTATAATAGTATTAAAGCAGGTATGATGATTTCTTAAATGTTTATATTTGAGGGATATGTTGTGCCTGCTTTATTACTTTTCGGAGGGATTTTTTATGGATTTTATATTTAGTAATAACATTTTAACTTTTCTTTTTTTAGTTCCAATTATGACAATTATTTCAGGAAATATAATTGCTATTATAACTAGGGACTTTAGTAAAGTTTTAAATTATATTGTTTATTCTTTTATATTTTTGACTGGAATTTTTGTTGGGCTTATTAATGCTGGTATTAATTTTGATTATTATCTTTATAAGGTAATTTTATTAAGTAGTGGAATAATTACCTTTATATGCAGTGTTTTAAGTTTAGTTTTGCATAAAGTTTTTGACTAATTAAAATAAGGAGTCACCTCCTTATTTTTTTTGTTTTGGGATACTTAAAATTTTTATATAATATAAGAAAATAAATTTTTAGATATATTTAGAAATTTTGGAGGTTTCTTATGAGAAAAATATTTTTAGAAGTTTCTTTTAAGGATAAAGATAGAGTTAAAAATCTTGGGGCAAAATGGGATAAAGATTTGAAAAAATGGTATATCACAGAAGAAGATTCTTTAAATGATTTTAGAGAGTTCTTTCCAGAAGATTTTGATATAAAAAAAGAAATTAGAGATACTGAAACAAAAAGTACATCTGAGATATGTAGAGAACTTCGTATTTCAAGAGATGAGTTTCTAAAGTATTTGCAAGATAATGGATTTTTGGATAAAGATAGTTTTGTTACTAAAAAGGGTGAAAAGGTTGGGATAGTTGAAAGTATTACTTCTACTGGAAAACACAAACTTTTATTTAAAAACAAGGTGAAGGATTTATTTGATAAGGAGAAAAGCAAATCTTTTTGGAATCTTGCTGTATTTGAAGAAAGAAAGAGAATTATTCTTTTAAAAATAGAGAAGAAAAAGACTATTGATGAAATTTCTTCTTCCTTAGAACTATCTCCTGCATATATAAAGAATATTATTGGTGAACTTGTAAAAAGCGGGATTTTAAGCCAATCTCAGATAGATTATTTATAAATAATTTACACTTTTTATTTTTTGTTTATAAATTGTCGAACACTTTTTGATAAAAATTTAAATTATTCGACAATTTATACTTGACATTTTAAATTTTACAACATATAGTATTATTAGAAACAAACAAGAAGGACTCAAAAAATAATATAGGAGGTTTTTATCTAAAAACAAATATATGTAATCTGGATAGGGAAACCAACCAGATAGAGGGTGCTAGGAGCAATTCTAAAGTGAACATCCTATGGAGCAAAAGACTTTGAGAAAACTGGAAGCTCCAACTTCAAGTGCCTTTGACACTTGAAGATTTGTACTAAACCAAGTCGGAGTCATTTCATAAAGGCAAAAAATATTTTTAGTTTAAAATTTCCTTAAGAAAGGATGGTATAGACCAATGTTCTGATTAATCTTTTCCAATATTTTTTTTAATAGGAGGTTTATATAGATATATTTTCCCCTTTGTTCTATCATCCATATTTAATTCTATGTATTTATTTTATGAGCTGTGACAGAGATGTTCCTTTTTAAATTTATTAAAAATGAGAACCCGACAGCATATCTTTTTAAAGATGTATTTTTAGAAATGGCGAGAATTCCCCATTTATTAGCAAGAATGTAAGTAGAGGATGATTTGAAATATATTAAAAGAATACGGAGGTATTGTCCAATGGACTTTGAGTTCTAGTGGGATATGTGAGAATAGAGTTTTCGCATATCCCACTTTTATTTTGCATTTTTATGGCTGGTTATTTTACCAGTCTTTTTTTATATTTATAACTTTCAGTTATTGAAAGTATGTATTTCTTATGGTATAATATAAATAAGTTATAAATAATAATGGAGAATTTGATGGATAAATATAAAATGACTGACCTTAATGGTAATTTAATTGATACAGCAAAGACTATTAAGTCTTTATGCGAGTCTCATAATATTTCTTCTTATTGGAGCTATGGTTATGATTCTAATGAAAATGTTTTTTATGCTGGAAAAATTCCTTCTGGTTACAAGGATAAGGATGGTTTTCTAAGTGAATATTGCCTTATTTATAGAATTTAAAATTTAGGAGAATTTTTATGGCTATGAAAAGTGAACTTAAGGAAGATATTTCTCTCATTACAAAAGAAGAAGATTGAGGTGTTTTATGCAGAATATTAATTTGGAACTTTATAAAGTTTTTTGTATGGTTGCTAAATA
>OCVV011355388.1_pt1 | contig 13238 bp, 7 predicted proteins | sample 1539721 | NCBI WGS metagenome assembly OCVV01 (sample SAMN02144230, study PRJEB22623) | gut metagenome | biome: sheep rumen | host: Ovis aries | place: New Zealand
GAGTTTTCACCGAGCTCCTTTACCGCTGTGACAGGCTTACAGCCGAACGATCAGATCACCAAGATCAACAACTATGACGTCAATACCTCTACCGACTTTTCCTTTGCGCTGTTCACGCTGCCCGTCAGCGAGATCGACGGACACGAGCTTTCCATCTATAAGGAGGACTGCGCCTTTGATCTGTATTCACGCGCGACAGCGCTGGTTGACGATAAGACGACAGAAGAACAGAATGCCGCTCTGGTCACCTCCTTGCAGGAAGCACAGGCTAAAATAGCGAAGGCGGAATCGAAAGAAGAAGCCTATCAAATCTTCTCCGAATACTACAATTCATTAGCGGATATCGTCGGCAAGGAACACGCCGACGCGATCCCTAAGATCGAAGAAAAAGATACCCGTCAGCGTTTTCGTACCGATATGACCGTCATCCGCGACGGTAAAAAGATCGAGCTCAAGGACGTCGATCTGTTGACGTTGAAGAAAAGCGCCGACGATGACACCCCGCAGCTCAGGATCGACTTCTTTATCAAGCCGATCGAAAAGAACTTCGGCACCGTGATTGAGCAGACCTTTTCTAACACCGTATCGGTCGTCCGCATGGTATGGGGCAGCCTGATCGGATTGCTCAGAGGGCAATTCAGCCTGAACGATATGTCAGGCCCCGTCGGTATCGCGTCGGCGATCACCAAGGTCGCGGGCGAATCCCTGCGCACCTCGGGCTTTGGCAGCGCGGTCAATTCGATCGTCTATATCATGATGGTCATCACCATCAACCTCGGTGTCGTCAACATGCTGCCTTTCCCGGCGCTCGACGGCGGACGCTTCTTGATGCTGTTGATCGAGTGGATCTTCCGCAAGCCCGTCCCGCGCAAGGTGGAGAGCATCATCAACGCCGTCGGATTGGTACTGCTGCTCGGATTATCCGTCGTCATAGCATTCAAAGACGTTTGGAAGATATTCAGCGGAGGTTAACATGGCAAGCAAACATTATGTAACCGCACTTAACACAAAAATAGGCGGCGGCGCTAAAATCAGTATCCAGTCGATGCTGAACAAGCCCGCCGAGGATATCGAAGGCTCTGTCGCACAGGCGAAGGAGCTGGAAGCGGCAGGATGTGAGATCATCCGTGCCGCTGTTCCTCATATGGAGGCAGTTCGGCTGATCGCCGCACTCAAAGAAGCGGTATCGGTGCCGATCGTCGCCGACATTCATTTTAATTACAAGCTCGCGTTGGAGTCCGTCGCCGCAGGCGTGGATAAGATCCGCATCAATCCCGGCAACATCGGTGATGACAGCCGCGTCAAGGCGGTCGCCGACGCCTGCAAAGCGAAGAATATCCCGATCCGTATCGGCGTTAATTCCGGCTCCTTGGAGAAGAGTATTCTCGCTAAATACGGTCATCCGACCGCCGAAGCGTTGTGCGACAGCGCACTATATCACGCTTCCCTGCTCGAAAAATTCGATTTCAACGATATCGTTTTATCGATGAAAAGCTCCGACGTCGCGACCATGGTCAAGGCGTATCGTCTTGCCGATCAGCGCTGCGATTATCCCTTGCACCTCGGCGTTACCGAAGCAGGCACCCGCCGTATGGGGATCATCAAATCCGCCGTCGGTATCGGCGCACTGCTGGTCGACGGCATCGGCGATACGATCCGCGTTTCCCTCACCGATCATCCTGTTGAGGAGGTTTACGCGGCGCAGGATATCCTCAAGTCACTCGGACTGGGGGATGAGGGAGTCAAGTTCGTTTCCTGTCCCACCTGCGGCAGAACGAAGATCGACCTGATCTCCTTGGCGTCCGAAGCAGAGAACAGACTGCGCGGATGCAAAAAGCCGATCACGGTAGCTGTGATGGGCTGTATCGTCAACGGCCCCGGTGAAGCGAAGGAAGCGGATATCGGTATCGCGGGCGGCAACGGCGAGGGTCTGATCTTCAAGAAAGGCGAGATTATCGCGAAGGTACCCGAGGATCAGCTGATTGACCGCTTGATGGAAGAAATCGAAAAGCTTTAATTTTTTTAGAATTAAGTTAGTCAATCTATATACTAATGTTTGAAAGGTTTTTGAATGATCAAACTCAGTGAAGTGTTTGCGCCCTATGTGGTGGAGCTCGACGGCTTACTGGCAAATGCGGCTGTAAACAATATACGCATCAATAAAGAAAGACGAATACTGATCATCGACATTCACTCCGATGTTCTGCTGACCCGCACCGCGATCTTTGCAGCACAGCAAAGAATCGCCAAGGCGGATATCGGTATTGATAAAGTCATTATCCATCCGCATTTCAGACCGGATGCCTTTGACGTCGGCTACTTCGACGAGCTGGTTGCCGCGCTGAAATCCAGCACCCCCAGTCTCAACGGCACGCTCAACGACGCCGTTTTGATCCGTGAGGGGGAGGATCGGCTGAATGTCGAGCTGGCGCACGGCGGACTGGCTCTGCTGCTGGCGAAGGAATTCGACACCCTGCTCAGCGATATCATCTATCGTGAGTTCGGCTTGCGCTTTGATATCCGATTCTCGGGCGTGACTCAGCTGAGCATGGATGACGAACAGTTCACCGAAAGCATCGACAACGCACAGAAGAAGATCGACCGTCAGAAGATCGAAGAACTGACGATGCTGTTCGAGGGGGAGGAGCGCACCGACACACCTGCCGAAAACCTCAACAGCTTGACGGAGATTGAAGTCCGCAAGGGCGATTCTCTCTATCCGCAGATCATCCGCAATTCCGTCAAGCCGATCTACGGCAGAGTTTTGAAAAATTCCAACAAGCTCATGCCGATCGAGAAGATCGCCTATGATACCGGTAGGGCGACTGTCTGGGGCGATGTGTTCGCCTGTGAGACAAAGGTGACCCGATCGGGCGACAAGAACATTATCAATTATGATATCACCGACTACACGGGCTCTATCACCGTGAAGATCTTTGATTCCATCCAGAATTGCAAGGTGCTCGAATCGATCAAAAAGGGCTCCTCCATCGTGGTGTCCGGTGACGTCGAATTCGATAAATTCGCGGGCGATACCGTCATCAATGCGAGATCAATCGCAACCGTCAAAAAGGTATCGGTCGTGGATAACGCGCCGAAAAAACGCGTTGAGCTGCATATGCATACCAACATGAGCCAGATGGACGCGATCACGCCTGCGGGCAAGCTCGTCAAGCGTGCCGCCGAATTCGGCCATCCCGCTGTCGCGATCACCGATCACGGTGTGGCGCAGGCGTTCCCCGACGCCATGAACGCCGCCGAATCCTTAGAGCGCGACGGCAAGGAGATCAAGGTCATCTACGGTACCGAGGCGTATTTTATCGATGATCTTTGCACACCTGTGGACGGTAACAAGAATGTATCGATGGATGATACCTTCGTATGCTTTGACCTCGAAACGACAGGCCTGTACGCCACCAACGACAGGATCACCGAGATCGGCGCTGTCAAGGTGCAAAACGGAAAGATCGTTGATTCCTTTTCGACCTTTGCCGATCCCGAGCGTCCGATCCCTGCGAAGGTCATCCAGCTGACGGGCATCACCGACAGCATGGTCAAGGGCGCTCCGTCACAGAAGGAAGCGGTCGAAAAGTTCCTCGAATTCTGCGGCGACGCTGTTCTGGTCGCCCATAACGCCCCCTTCGATACCGGATTTATCCGCAAGATCTGTCAGGAAAACGGCTTGGATTACGACTATACCTCGGTGGATACTGTCGCGATCGCACGAAAGATCCTGCCCGATATCAATAACGTCAAGCTAGATACGCTTGCAAAGCATTTTCATCTTGGAAAATTCAATCATCACCGCGCGGTCGATGACGCGGAGATGCTCACGAATATCTTCCTCAACCTCATCCGTGTGCTGGAAAAGGACTTTGATGTACACGATCTGAATGATATGAGGGAGAAGATCGTCGGCGGCGATTACAAGAAGCTACCGACCTATCATCAAATCATTTTAGTCAAGAATCAGGCGGGGTTAAAGAACCTCTATAAACTGATTTCATACTCGCATTTAAACTATTTCCATCGCCGTCCCCGCATCCCGAAATCAGAGCTGATGAAGCACCGCGAAGGACTCATCATCGGTTCTGCGTGTGAAGCGGGCGAGCTGTACCGCGCCATCCTGCACAACGCGAGCGAGGAAGAGATCGAGCGGATCGCCTCCTTCTATGATTATCTTGAGATCCAGCCGACAGGCAACAATCGCTTTTTGATCCGTGACGGCGCGGCTGAGAACGAAGAGCAGCTTCAAAACCTGAACCGCAGGATCTTATCGCTCGGCGACAAGCTCGGCAAGCCCACCGTCGCCACCTGCGACGTCCATTTCATGGATCCGCACGACAAGGATTATCGCATGATCCTGCTTGCGGCACAGGGCTTTGAGGACGCGGAGGAGCAGGCGCCGCTGTATTTCAGAACCACAGCGGAAATGCTCGAGGAATTCGCCTATCTGGGCGACAGGGCAGAGGAGGTCGTTATCGACAACACCAACCTGATCGCCGATCTGTGCGATTATGTCCGCCCGATCCCCGCGGGTAACTTTCCGCCGTTCATCGAGGGCGCCGAGGAACAGCTTACCTCCATCACCTGGCAGCGTGCCAAGGACAAGTACGGCGATCCCCTGCCTGAGATCGTCAAGGCGCGGCTGGATAAGGAGCTCAACTCCATTACAAAATACGGCTTTTCCGTGCTGTATATGACGGCGCAGAAGCTGGTCGCCGACAGCGAAAAGCACGGCTATCTGGTCGGTTCCCGTGGATCGGTCGGATCGTCCTTTGTCGCGACTATGTCAGGTATCTCGGAGGTCAATCCGCTGTGCCCGCATTATCTGTGTCCCAAGTGCAAGAAGAGCATCTTCTTCGAGCACGGCGAATACGGCTCGGGCTTTGATATGCCGCCCAAGGATTGTCCCGACTGCGGCACGCCGATGGAGCGCGACGGTCACGAGATTCCGTTCGAGACCTTCCTCGGCTTCAAGGGCGACAAGGTTCCCGATATCGACCTGAATTTCAGCGGTGAACAGCAGAGCGCTTCTCACCGTTATACAGAAGAGCTATTCGGTCGCGAGAACGTCTTTAAGGCGGGTACGATCTCGACCGTTGCCGATAAAACCGCCTACGGTTATGTCAAGAAATTCTGTGAAGAGCATAACCGCACCTTCCGTAAGGCGGAGATGAATCGCCTCGCGATCGGCTGTACAGGCGTCAAGCGCACCACCGGTCAGCATCCCGGCGGCATGGTCGTTGTACCGCGCGGCATGGAGGTCTATGATTTCTGTCCCGTTCAGCATCCCGCCGACAAGAGCGATTCCGATAATATCACCACCCACTTCGACTTCCATTCCATCCACGATACCATCACCAAGCTCGATGAGCTCGGACACGATGTTCCGACGATCTACCATTATCTGGAAGAGAACACAGGCATCCCCGTGATGGATGTGTCCATGAGCGACCCCGAGGTCATGTCACTGTTCACCTCGCCAGAGGCGCTGGGCGTGACCGCTGAGGATATCGACTCAGAGACAGGCACCTTCGCGCTGCCGGAGCTCGGCACGAGCTTTGTCCGCCAGATGCTGGTCGAATCTAAGCCGAAAACCTTTACCGACCTGTTGCAGATCTCGGGTCTGTCGCACGGTACCGACGTATGGATCGGCAACGCCGCCGATCTGATCAAGAACGGCACTTGTACGATCTCCGAGGTCATCGGTACACGTGACTCGATCATGACTTATCTGATGCACAAGGGGCTTGATCCCTCCATGGCGTTCAAGATCATGGAGATCGTCCGTAAGGGTAAATCGACCAAGCTGCTCACCGAGGAGCATTTGAACGCGATGAAGGAGCACGATGTGCCCCAGTGGTATATCGACTCCTGTATGAAGATCAAGTACATGTTCCCGAAGGCTCACGCCGCCGCGTATATGATCTCGGCACTGCGGCTCGGCTGGTACAAGGTACATAAGCCGATCGAGTTCTATGCGGCTTACTTCACCGTTCGTAACGATAACTTTGACGGCGCGACGCTGCTCAAGGGACGTGACGCGGTTCGCAACAAGATCAAGAGTATCAACGACAAGGGCTTTGAAGCCTCCGCCAAGGAAAAGGCAGAAATCCCGATGCTGCAGATCATGAACGAGATGCTCGCGCGCGGGATCGAGGTGCTTCCCATCGATATCTATAAGAGTGAAGCCAAGAAGTTCGTGATCGAGGACGGCGGCATCCGTCTGCCGTTCTGCTCACTCAACGGCGTAGGGGAGAGCGCCGCGTTTGCGCTTGCCGACGCGGCAAAGCAGGGAGAATACCTGTGTATCGACGAAGTCATCACCCGCTCTAAGGTCAGTAAAGCCGTGATCGAAACACTCAAGGAATGCGGCGCCTTCGGCGATCTTCCGGAGACCGCTCAGATGAGTTTGTTCTGATCAACAGCGTCGGATCTTATCCCCGTTAACAGAGGAAAACGTCATCCTTCTTCAGCTCAAATGATGTGATTGGTGAAAAATTTACAAAAAATGTTGTTAAATTTATAAGGATGTATTGAAATATCTTAAAAAAAAGAATATAATGTATATGATACTATATACTACTCTGTTTATCCGTATTGACAACTGTTTTCACCGTGATCGGCACCTCGGCGGTTGAAGACGCTGCGGAGAAGGACTTATCAGCAAACGACGTTGCTCCTAATGTAAAAGCGGACGATCCCTTGATTCAGCAAAATTCCAAGGATCGCTCACTGATCGGGAAAGCGTCTGAGCTGTTCAACAATAAAAAAAGCAAATGATTAATTTGTTTTATTAGGAGGTTTTAAAATGCAAATGAAAAAAGTAGTTAGCTTGATCATGGTTCTTGTCATGATGCTGACTGTCGCGATCATCCCCGGCACATTCTCCGCTGCCAACAAGGATGCCGCCGCGACCGCATCTCAGGACTATGCTCTTGCGCCCAACATCCAGAGCGGTAATATCCTGCACGCGTTCAACTGGCGCATGCGCGATCTCGTGAAGTATGCTCCCGAAATCGCCGCTGCCGGTTATACATCCGTACAGATATCTCCGATCCAGAAGACAAAGGCTACCGTCAACGACGGTTCCTACGCGACTGACTGGTGGTCCTTCTACCAGCCCACCGATTTCACCGTCGGTAACGCTCTCGGTACCGCGGAAGATCTTCAGGCTGCCACCACCGAGCTGCACAAGTACGGCATTAAGGTCATTGCCGACGTTGTCACCAACCATCTGCAGAACTGCACCACCAGACAGGAAGTTTCTCAGGTAAGCTCCACTGTCAGAGGCTTTGCCCGTAACTCCAACCTGTTGAATCACACGACTCCTGCCAGCGACGGTTCCCGTGACAGCCAGACGCAAAACGATCTTGACGGTCAGCTCTCCGATATCAACACCGCTAATACCGCTTTCCAGCAGTATGTTATCTCCAACCTGCTCAATCCGCTGGCTGATAACGGCGTAGACGGCTTCCGTTTCGATGCTGCAAAGCACATCGAGACCCCCAAAGATTCCAAGAGCTCCAACTATTGGCCGACCATTACCAACGCGATCAAAGCGAAGAATTCCAATGCTTATATCTACGGTGAAATCCTTGATAATGCTGGCAAATTCAATATTTCCAACTATACCGAATACATGAACGTCACCGACTGGGCTTACGGTAACACCGTCCGCAGCGCGCTTTCTTCTAAGAACGCTTCGAACCTTGTCAACTACGGCTACACCGGTTCTTCCAAGAACCAGAACGTTCTGTGGGTAGAATCTCACGATAACTTCTGCGCCAACGTTTCCACCTCTCTGACCAAGAAGCAGCAGATCCTCGGCTGGGCTGCCATTGGCGGCCGCAAGGACGCTCCCGCACTGTTCTTTGTCCGTCCGAAGCACGAGGCGCTCGACTCCGCAGGCTTCATCAAGTACGATGAGCTGATGGGTGCTCCCGGCTCTGCTGAGACATGGAAAGATCCGACTGTTGTTGCTGTCAACCACTTCAAGAACGCATTCGCAGGACAGGCAGAAGACGTTAAGGCTAACGGCTCCAAGTTGTTCGTACAGCGCGGCACCACCGGTATGCTGATCGTTGACCTCAACGGTTCCGCAGGTGCTGTCAGCCAGGCTTGCTCTATGGCGAACGGCTCCTACAAGGATCAGGTATCCGGTAACACCTTCCAGGTATCCGGCGGCAAGATCACCGGTAACATCGGTTCCACCGGCGTTGCTGTTGTTTACAACACCACTGCTGATAACTCCGCTCCCGAGATCAAGCTCTCTCTGAACAACGTTGAGCTGACTCCCGAGGTTCTCAGCCGTTACACCGCTGCTACCGCTTCCATCAAGGTTGACGTCAAGAACGCTACCTCTTATGACATCAAGGTTTCCAACCTTGCTGCTAAGACCATTACCGACGCGTCCAAGACCTTTACCCTGAACAGCACCATTCCTTACGGCAAGAGTGTTGATATCACGGTCACCGCGACCAACGGCAAAAAGACCGTAGAACGCACCTACAACATCAAGAAGAAGGATCCGAACGAAACCAAGAAGGTCTACTTCGATAACAGCATCATGAAATGGCCGTATGAGAACACTACCGGTCAGAAGACCGTCGGTATCTTCGTCATGTGTAAGACAGGCGTCGCCGCTTCTACCAAGATCGGCTCCTATGATTCTCATAAGATGACCCCTGTTTCCGGTCAGACCGGTCTGTATTCATATGACGTACCCGCTAACACCAAATATGTTAAGTTCAACGAAGGCTTCATCGGTTCTTCTTATACTGACAAGTCTCATGTTGACGCTTACGGACGCTGCCACCTGTTCCACACCTTCTCCGAGTGTCAGGGCTACTGCGGACGTACCATGCCCGAGACCGTAGTTAACTACGGTACCGCTAACAGCGCGGCTAACCGTGAGAACGGCGGCTATGAGCTCGTCGGCGCAATGATCCTGCGCGACCTCCGCTTTGAGGACTACGGTGAGTATCCCGTTGCGACTCTGACCAACGCTGATACCTCTCTGACCGCAGGTGCTGACGATCCCACTCAGGCTCCTACCGTGAAGCCCACCGAGAAACCCGTAGGCAGACCGATCCTGCGCGGCGACGCTGATCAGGATACCGTTGTTTGCATCCTCGACGCTACCATGATGCAGCGTCATCTGGCGAACGTGAAAGCGTTGTCCGCGGACGGCATTCTCGCTGCTGATATCGACAGCAAGAATTCTGTGACAGCTACCGACGTCACCCTGCTCCAGCGTTATCTGGCCGGCATGGGTAATCCGTACAATGTAGAAAAGATCTTCTACGTTGACGGCGACGAGCCCGATCCTACTACTGCTCCTACACCTACCTCTGCGCCTCAGCCCACAACCGCTCCCGAACCTGATCCCACCGATCCTCCCGAGCCCACTACTTCCGGCGAACCGATCACCTTCCTTCTCACCGATAACTTCGGTTGGGGCAGCGCGTATGTCTACGCTTGGGACGCTAACGGCACCGCTCTGTGCGGCGAGTGGCCGGGTGCAGCTCAGGCAGAGACGATCACAAACGGCTATGGTGAGACCCAGTTCAAGTGCACGGTTCCCGAGGGCGCTGTCGGCGTTATCCTGAACAACGGCAACGGCGCTCAGACAGAGGACATCACTGATTTCGGTCAGTATGAAGGCTACTGGATGGACGGCACCAAGAACGCCCAGGGTCACTACAAAGTAACCGGCTGGAATTCCTAAGTCCGATTAGATCGACTGATCGATTAACTGAATCAACCAAAGGGGCTGTCGTATTTACGGCAGCCCCTGATTTTATATGGAATACTTATCTGCAAAAAAATAAAGCGCCCGATAGGGACGCTTTACGAAATATTTGACTTTTCGTTATCGAATCATTATACTGTAAAAGGCTTTAATTCCTCAATGAACGCGTCCATATCATCGCCCTCTGCCTCCAGATAGACCGGCTGAGAGAGATCCAGCGACAGGATGCCAATGATGGAATGGGCGTCGATCGAATACTCATTATGATTCAGTGTGATTTTGATATGCGGATATTTTGCGGTCAATGCGACAAAAGCTCTGGCTTTATCAATGCCGCTGATCGTGATATTAGTGCTATACATAGTGTTACCTCCAAGCGTATCTATCTTAGCACTATTTATCTTATTTATCAACCGCAAAAATGCTGAATATTTTGACAAAAATCGTGGTGATTTTATTTGAAATACTATATTATGACGCTCGGATGCAAGGTGAATCAATATGAATCCGAGGTAATGGCGGAGCTGCTCGCTCAGGCGGGCTACTCCAAGGCGGAATCCTATCAGGAAAGCGATATCTGTATCATCAATTCCTGTACCGTTACCGCGACAGGAGATGCGAAGAACCGCAAGCTGATTCGTCGTGTCCGACGTGAGAATCCCGACAGCATCATCATCCTATGCGGTTGTATGCCGCAGGCGTTCGCTGATGACGTTTCTGTCTTTGAGGGCTGCGATATCGTGATGGGGAACACCGCGCGCAGAGATATCATTCCGCTGATCGATGAATACCTGATGACGCGCCGACAGATCATCCGTATCGGAGAGCACAAAAGAGATGAAGCCTTTGAGCCCATGCAGATCTCCGCATTCAACGAGAGAACCCGCGCCTGTATCAAGATCGAGGATGGCTGTAACCGCTTTTGCACCTATTGCATCATTCCGTACGCACGCGGCAGAGTTCGTTCAAAGCCCTTGGATGAGATCCGACATGAGGCGGAAACGCTCGCCGCTAACGGCTTCAAGGAGATCGTCTTGGTCGGCATCAACCTTTCTGCGTACGGTCAGGAATGGGAGCTGAACGTCTATGACGCGGTCAAAGCTGTTTGCCGGATAAACGGGATCGAGCGCGTGCGGCTGGGCTCCATCGAGCCCGAGCGCATGACAGGCGATATTCTGAGCGCGCTTGCCAAAGAGCCGAAGTTCTGTCCGCACTTCCATTTGTCCTTACAGGCGGGCTGTGACGCGACCTTGAAGCGGATGCACCGCCATTATGATACCGCCGAATACGCGCGTATTGTTGCGGATATCCGTCGTCTGTTCGACAATCCCTCCATCACTACCGACGTCATGGTCGGATTCGTGGGAGAGAGCGAGGAGGATTTCAACACCTCGGTCAGCTTTACGGATGAGATCGGCTTTGCCAAAACCCATGTGTTTCCGTATTCGCGCCGCAAGGGTACTGCCGCCGAAAGGATGGACGGTCATATCGACGAGCACCTCAAGCACGAGCGTGCCGATATCATGATCGCGCATACGCTCGAGCAACAGCGCCGCTTTATGCTCAGTCAAGTCGGCTTGACCGAACCCGTGTTGTTTGAGACCCGCTCAACGGACGGTATGTCGGAGGGATATACCAAGAATTATACCAAGGTGCGCGTCAAGGATGACCGCGTCCTTTCCGGTGAAATATACGACGTCAAGATCACCGAAGCATACGATGATTACTGCGTCGGTGAATTGATATAGACCCGCACTATTCATTCAGGTACCGTATCACGTTTTCGACTTCCTCTCGGTTATCCTCATTGTGAAAGCTGTCATAACTGTACAGCATGAAGCCGTCACAGCCTTTCTCGCGCGTGATGGACAGCTCGGTGGTCAGGATATCGTCATTATCCAGCCATGTTCCGCTGTCGGCGTCCGTACCCGCTTTATAGGTGGGGATTCCGATATATAACGAGAGTCCGTCATGGCGTTCTGCGTCGAGCCAATCCCGCAAGCCGTCCTCAAAGGTCAGCGCGGGATTATCCAGCGAAAAGTAGATTTGCGGGCAGATATAGTCGATATAGCCTTTCTCGGAGCACCATTTTTTTACATCGGCATAGAGCGTATCATTATTCTTCATGTTGCCCTGCGGCGACACGCCGAACAGGACGTTCTTCTTGATCGAATGAACCGCCGTATACACCGATTGGAGCATTCGATTGACATTCTCCCTGCGGAATTCCTCTAAGGATAGGGGAGAGTCGCTTTCGGCGCAATAGGCTCCATAATCATCTTTATCGAAATCGCCGCAGTCGGGCGGATAAAAGTAGTCGTCGAACTGGATGCCGTCAACGTCATACTTCTCCACGATCTCCTTGACGCCGTCTGTGATCAGGTCAATCGCTTCATCCTTTGCAGGATTAAGATACCGACTGCCGTTAACCTCCACGCCGATCGACGGATCCTTGACAGCAGGATGGTTACTGCTCAGCTTCGACGGCGTATCCTTGGTGCTGATCCGATAGGGGTTGACCCACGCGTGCACCATAATGCCCTGCTCATGCGCCTTTTGGATGATCGTATCGAGGGGATCGAACCCGGGATTATCTCCCTGTGTCCCCGTCAGGATATGCGACCACGGAAATATTTTTGACGGATAGAGCGCGTCGCAAAACGGCCGCACCTGTACGATCATCGTATTGAGAGCGGCATTCTTCATATCCGAGAGGATAGTATCGAGCTTCTCGTTGAAAGCCGCTTCTTTATCGGCTTCCCCCTCAATATCCAACGTCATGTAAGTCACCCACACACCGCGGATCTCTTCCTGCGGCTTCTCGACGGTGAGCTTGCTGACGTCTTGGATCGGTTCTTTGGCGCTTACTTCGAGCTCCTTGTCCGATCCCGACACATACAGGATGGAGCCAGCCAAAAATACAAACGACAAAACAAACGGTATAATTCTTTTATAGAACATTCTATCACTCCGAGGTTATTTTGAAATTTCTGATTATTTATTTTATACTCATCAATATTATCGCCGTCATCGTGACGATCCATGATAAACGTGCCGCTGTCAAAGGCAATTGGCGCGTCAAAGAACGCACCCTGCTATTGATCTCCGCTCTCGGCGGTGCGCCTGCCATGTATCTGATCATGCTGCTGATCCGCCATAAAACGCAAAAGCCGAAGTTCATGCTCGGGATCCCGCTGATCTTCTTCGCGGAGCTCCTTATCATTTATTTGGTACTTCACTATGCCTATCGGATATTATGAGTTTACGGTAACGCCCGCCGACGACGGCGTCACGCTCAAGAGCTTTCTCAGGCGCATATGCGGATTGTCGGCGCGTTCGATGAAGGTCATCCGATACGGTGGAGGCAGCATTTCCCGCGACGGTGATGAATTACGCGCACATGATATCTTGCATAACGGCAATATCATCAAAGTGCGTCTGCCGCAGGAGGAGCAAAGCGAGATCGTCCCCATCGAGGGCG
>OCVV011284857.1_pt1 | contig 13236 bp, 11 predicted proteins | sample 1539721 | NCBI WGS metagenome assembly OCVV01 (sample SAMN02144230, study PRJEB22623) | gut metagenome | biome: sheep rumen | host: Ovis aries | place: New Zealand
ATGTCGAGTAGACAAGGCTCGACTTCCACCTCTTTTCATTTTATATTATTTTAAATATCATAATGATGAGTTAGGCTTAGTCTACTTGCCCCTCACGGAACCGTACGTGCCCTATTAAGGCATACGGCTCTTCATTAATTGTTCGTCTATTTCTATCTTCGCTTGTTCCATAGATTTCATTTCATTGGTCTCACGTACCTCTTATGCTTTGAAAATAGAAGCCAATTAATGTATGCCCCTTCCCTCTAGTGTCGTTACCACCTTCATTGGTACTATGGACATATCCGACTTCCTACATAGATTATCGTTCCTTCACATTGCATTGCTTTGTTACCGATTTTGGTTTTTCCCTATATAGGACCTCCTAGGTATGTACATAATCACTATGTCATACTCGCCATACCTTAAAACCCCGATGAAACCTATTAAATCTTGCCATATCGATTTAATATTACTGCTTGCTACTACGGTGAAAGTATCAGCTTTCATTCTATATATCTAACGAGGCTAACAGTTTCACGCTTTCGCATTACGGCTCGTATGCTTCCTATCCTACGCTTAAACCTAATGTTACCACTTTGGCTCCAAGGACTCAGTACTTGCTGTTGGCTAAACTTTACAAGATGGGAATTGCACCCACTAGATTATGTACACCGAACTAGCGCACCACCACATAAATTATAGCATAATAAAAGGCTAATTTAGTGATTAAATTAGCCCATTCATAACTTTTACAAATATTAAATTTAGTTTTATATCAATGACGATAATCTTTTCTAACAGTCCAATTAGTAAAATGGTAATATATAAAATATATGATGCAACTAATTCCCCAAGTCACAGGATAAGCAGTATATAGTAATCTAATTTCATGATTAACAACATTCATCATAAATGTTACATAAATAACTCTAAATACACACCATACACTAAGCATTACAACCATAGGAATTATAGCGTGTCCAGAACCCCGTAATGTTGCGGCTGTACAATGTGCATAAGCTAGTAAAGGATAGAAGAAACAAGTTGTATGGAGCGCTCTAACACCTATACCTACCACTTTATCAGCAACTTCTTTAGATAAATCACTATTTACAAAAAGCTTTAACAAATAAGGAGCGCTAAAATAAGCAATTACGCCTATTCCAAAAGCCATAACTGCGCTTGTAATAATCGCAAATCTGCTTCCACGCTTAGCTCTTTCAACCTCACCAGCACCTAAATTTTGACTAACAAAGGTAGCTAATGCAATTTGGAAACAAGTAATTGGCAAGAATGCGAATGATTCAACTTTAGAATAAGCACCACATCCAGCCATTGTGTCACTGCCAAATGAATTAATATTAGATTGAACAACAACATTCGCCAATCCAATTACGCTATTTTGAATACCAGATGGTATACCATTGTACAAGATTTCATGCATTATACGTCTATTAAAACGAAGTTCTTTTAATGATAAATGATAATCTTGTTTCTTATTTAAAAGAGTGATGAATGCTAAAATTGCACTTGCAAATTGACTGATGATAGTAGCTAAGCCTGCACCAGCCACTCCCATATTGAATACTCTTATAAATAAAAGATCCAATAAGATATTTATAATTGTTGAAATAATTAAGAATATCAAAGGTCTAGTTGAGTCTCCACGAGCTTGTAAAATACCCGCAAAACTATTGTACATAATGACGCCAGATACTCCAAAGAAATATATTCTAAAATATTCAGTAGATTCACCTATTACATCTAAAGGTGTACCCATCGCTTTTAAAATAAAAGGACTGATTAGTACTCCTACTAATGTCAAGAATAATGAAGAGACTAAACCAACTAAAACACTGTTATGAATTGATTTTCTCATATTCTCAATATCTGATTTACCAAAATACCTTGCTATCACCACACCAGCACCACTAGATAAGCCAATAAAAAAAGAATTAAATAAAAATATTAAGTTCCCACTAGAACTTACGGCTGCAAGAGCCTCTTTTGATACATATTTTCCGACAATAATTGAGTCAATAATATTATATAAAGATTGAAATAAATTTGAGAAAAGGACTGGTATCGCAAATAATATAATTAATTTCCATTCCTTTCCTTTAGTCATATCTAAAGCTAGTTTCATAAAATCACCAGGCTTGATTATAATACTTTAACTAAACAAAGTAAAAATGATTTGCATAAAAAATAAAAGCCAAGAGTTAAATTTCTCTTAGCTAGTTTATTCCGATAGTGATGGAAAGACCATTGAATAAAGAGTCAAAGCTCTAAATGGTTTTAACGAGATCACATATGCGTCTCAACGATTTAATAACTTTCCATCAATAATATTATATATTAAAATTAAAAATAAATAAACTGTAAAATTAAACTTCTATTTTTAGTATACGAAAAAAAGGCGTAAATTACGTCTAATCTTCATATGGAATTCTAGAAAGCTCTAAATATTTTTCAGCTAATTCTAAATCTTTTGATACACCAATGCCTTCTTTATAACATCTAGCCAAATTAGCTTCACCTTGATTTACTCTTAAATCAGCTGATTTCTTGTAAAATGTGAAAGCTTTATTTAAATCTTTTTCTAGATTGATACCATTTTCATAAAATTCTCCAATGGTGTTCATCGCAATACCATTACCAAGTTCACAAGCTTTAAAAATATAATCTAATCCATCTTCTTTATTTTTAATTAGAAACATTCCATAATTATATAATCCGGCAAGTGAATTTAGTTTGGCAGATTTTTCTAACTCTTCTCTAGCAATATCCTCTTTACCAAGCTCTAGCGCCACCATACCAGCATGGCTCATAGCTTCCTTATCACCTTGATTTCCTGCAAGGATATAATAATCTAGAGCTTTATTTAAATCTTTTTCTACACCATCACCAAAATAGTACATGCAAGCTACATTATAAGTAGCTAAATATGAACCATTTTGGCTAGCTTTAAGATATATTTCTAATGCCTCTTTAAACTTACCATTTCTTAAATAATTAGTTCCAATTTCTAATAATTCATTATTTGTCATAATTTCTCCTTAAATAGAATTTCAAATATATTATTTCCTTTAGCTTTAATTAAATAAATATTTGAATCATTATATTCTTCTTTTAAATAATTTATAAAATTTGAATCTGCTCCAATATATTCAAACTCAAATCTTATATTTTTACCCATTATTTTATCTGTTAAATTCTTAAGCTCATCAATATCTTTTATAATAAGCCCAAGTTCTTTATATACATCAATTTCATTGACTAAAGTGTTATCAATATCAACATACTTTGTCGTTTTAAAATCAAATGATTCATATGGAGTCTTTTTACTAGTTAACAACATATTTAAGCTTGGTACAATCGCACTATAATCCTTATCAAGCATTATTTTTGAAGGAGCACCAAATGTAGTATCAGATAAATAATATTTATCTTGATATTTTATAACATTCCAAGCGTGATCACCATTTTCTGATGAGCCTGTCAATCTATAGCACTCAATGTTTAATAAATTTAATAAAAGTGAATAAGCTTTAGCTTTAGCATCACAAACTGCTTGTTTATTTAAAAATACTCCTTCTAAAAAATAAGCTTGATTCCTTTGATTATTGTAATCACTAGTATAACCAACAGGATCATAATGAATCTCTTCAACAAGGTAAGTATAAACTGTTTCAATCATTTGAAGTGTTGTATCATCTTGGCTTATTATATTTGACAATATATCTTTTGCAGTATTATAAATTTCATAAGCTATGCTACCATTAGCTAATTCTAAATCATATCTATTTTGAACAGCATAAAATAATTGTTCACTAGTAGTTACCTTAATTTTTTTATTTCTAGGTCTGTAAATAACATCATTTATCTTATTTTTAATAGGTTCCTTATATAGTTTATATATATCTGTTGTATCAATTTCACTAATTATATCATTTTTAGTATTCAAACCTGTCAAATAAATAGTTGCAGTTTTTGTCTTTTCAAAGTTATCATATAATATTTGAATACCATAATTATCACCTATATCAGAACTTTGATAAGCTTCTAACATTTCTTGATATGGTGAATAAAAATCTTTTAAATAATTATCGCTAAATAAAATATCAATTCTTTTATCTATCTTATAAAAAGCCATATAATCAATTAAATATTTAAAATCATCTCTAGAATCTAATACTTTTTTAGGATAATCTAAATCTTCTTTATTTGTATCTGTTATAAAATTTTTATTTATTATAGTAGTCTCATTTCCTTTTTGACAAGATACCAATGTAAAAGGAATAATTAATAGTAAAACTAATTTCTTTATTTTATTTAAATAAGTAAACATTTAATCTATCCCCCTTAAAAGATCCTGTTGACAAAGAAATAATATTAAGTTCATCCTTAAGTTCTTTATATGCACTATTTAAAATATCAATATCTCCATTTAATTCAATAGATATATCAAAATTATAATTTTTTCTTATATTAGCAACATATCTAAAAATTTTTTTAGCATCATCTACTTTTTTAACATTAAGACTTAAATCTAAATCATCAATCTTAATAATTGTATTTTGATAATAATCATATGCATCAATATTCATAATATTATCTAATATATATTTTTTATAACTTGATACATATTTGAAATTATTACTAGGTCCATTTGATTTAGTTAAAAAATAAGACATCGTATAATAATCATGAAATTTACCATCTTTATAATATCTAAGTATGCCACTTGTAGGGCAAGATAAATAATAAGTGCCTAAAATATTTACATATAAATATGCATGACCATTTGAATCATTAACTGCACCTATATGATAAGCTTCAATATTCATAAGACTAGATAATACAACTATTTCTTTAGTTAATCCGTCACAAACTGAGACATTATTTAAAACACTTCCTTCTAAGAAAAAAGACGCATTATTTCTCGTTTGGGCACTATAATTACTAAGAGTTTCATAATCATAATGATTAGTATTTATAACATATGTATAAATATTTTTATACATATCATATTCATTTTGATTCAAATCGACTATTTTATTTAAAATATTGATAATTTTTTGGAATAATAAAAATAATTTAGTATCTGATTTAACATAAGGAAAATATCCTTGTTCAAGGATATAAACTAAATCTTCACTATTTCTAGCTTCTAAAAATCCTTTATTTTTTTTGAATCTTGGCAATTCTTGAAATGATAAATTATTACCACTTCTATTTAATAAATTTAGATATTCAAAAGATGAACAATTAAAATCTTCTTCTTTATTAAATAAATTGCCATAATTTGTATATCCAAGATAAAATGTAGCATAATGTTCTTCATCAAGTGTATTTAAAGAATATGAATATTTATTAAAAAAATTATGAGCTAACAATCCATTTTGAAGTGAATCTTTTATATTTGATTCAAAATTATCTTTTATAGAATTTAAATAATTTGGCTCAAAATAAACTCTAAATCCTTCATTATATTCTTTATCTAGACTAGATTTATATATCATATAATCTAGATAATCAGTAAGTTCATCATTTGAACTTACTAAATTATCTTTATTAAATTCTGCTAATTCAATATCTCCATATTCAATTTTTACTTCTTCTAAGTTAATGCTTCTATCAATGTAAATATTTTTTCTATTACATCCTAGAACACTGATTAGAAGAATAATTATTAAAAATAAATTAATTATTTTCTTCATGATTATCCCACTTAGATTCAATGTTATTATTTAAAAGTTCATAAGAAACACATTGTGGTTTTCCGTTTATTAAAGAAATTTCACCATCTATTTCAAAAACGTCATTCAACATTTTTCTTGTGTATACATTTTCTGGTGTTCCGTAATTAAAAATAGAACCATTTTTCATCGCTACTAAATAATCACTATATTTACTTGCAAGATTTAAATCATGTAATACCATGATAATAGTTACACCTTGAGTCTCATTTAATTTCTTTAATAATTCTAATATTTCAAGCTGATGACATAAATCTAGATAAGTAGTTGGTTCATCTAACATAATAATTCCACTTTGTTGAGCTAGGCACATAGAAATCCAAACTCTTTGTCGTTGTCCACCTGACAAATTAGCAATTTCTCTGTCTTTAAAATCATACATATTAGTAGCTTTAAGTGCCCATTCAATAATAGCTTTATCATTATCATTCAATCTTCCGAAACCTTTTTGGTATGGAAATCTTCCATATGATACAAGATCAAATACACTAATTGTACCAGGTGCAGTTGGCGATTGTGGCAATATCGCAAGAAGCTTTGCGATATCTTTAGTTTTTAATTCACTAGTTAACATACCATTTAACTCTACATAACCAGACATAGAAGGAATAATACGTCCTATAGCTTTTAAAACTGTACTTTTTCCACATCCATTAGCACCGATGATTGAAGTAATTTTACCGTTTAAAAATTCTTGGTTAAAGTCATCAACAATTACATGTTTATCATAACCAACTTTTAAATTAGTAGTTTTTATAGACATAATTATCTCCTTTTAAGTAATAAATAGATGAAATATGGAACTGAAATAATTGATACAAAAATACCAGTTGGAATATTTAAGAATATATCAAAATCAGTAACCAAAATATTTGAAGCCATTACCATAATACCAGCTACAATTCCACTTGTAGGAATTAAATATTTAGCGTCATGTCCAACAATTCTTCTCGCGATATGTGGTCCTATTAAACCAAGGAAGAAGAAATTTCCACCAAAAGCTACGGCCGCACTTGATAAAGCTACTGCTATAAATGATAAAATTAAAAATTCTTTTTTAGTCGCAACACCAATTCCTGTCGCAACATCATATCCTAAATTAATCGCATTTAGAGTTCTTGATTTATATAAAGCGTATCCACCAAAAACTAAGAACCATACAAATAAGATTAAAATATATAGATATGGCTTACTAGTGTTAGCTGCCCATAGTTCACCAGCTTGCCAGCTTTGAAGCTCAGCTAACTTATTCTCATCCATAATAAACACCATGAATTGTCCTATAGCTTGATATAATGCGCTTATCGCAACACCAGTTAAGACTAATCTTGTTGGTGAAATTTTTTTACCTTTTTTAAAGCTTAATAAATAAATAATCCCACTTGATATCAATCCACCAATAAGTGCTAAAATAGGCATTAAAAATGGATTAGAACTTTGAGTAGACATAAATGTCATATAAATAGTTACAAATAGAGTAGAACCATCAGATACTCCAAGAGTACCAGGGCTTGCAAGATCATTATGCAACAAATTTTGCATAATAACACCACTAGCACCCATAAGTAAGCCAGTTAATAAAGCTAGTAATAATCTTGGTACTCTAATTTGGAATATAACTTTGTTAGATTCTTCACTTCCAAACCCAAACAATGTCTTAAAAACGTCACTAAGTGATAAACTATATTTACCTAGTAAAGAACCTAAAATAAATAATGAAAATAATATTAATAAAAGGATTATAATCTTAATTCTTTTAATCCTATTTTTTTCTTTTATCGTCTTCTCTTTTAAAATAGAATTAATCATCGAACTGATCTCCTTTTTGACGATTAGATGTATAAATAAAGAAAGGTACACCAACTAAAGTGATAAGAAGACCGATTGGAAATTCTAATCCTGGATTAATTTTTTTAGCAATCAAATCTACTAATGTTACAAATAGAGCCCCAAATATTATAGACATGGGAATAGTTAATCTAAAATCATTACCAACAAGATATCTTACTACAAAAGGAATCATAAGACCAACATAAGCTACAGGTCCAATTATTACAACGGAAATAGCAGATAATACCAATACTATGATTGTAGAAAGAATTCTCAATACCTTAGTATTAGCACCAAGACCTTTTGATACTTCTTCCCCTAAATTCATAATTGTAAGTCCTCTTGAAATTAATATTGAAAGAATAATTGATATTATAAAGAAAGGTAATGCGATTTTTATATCTTGCCAAATGACATTACTAGTAGAACCAGATTGGTAACGTACCATTTGGTTAGATAAACCATTCTTTAAAATGATAGCCATTGATAGACTTGATAAAAGTGTAGAAATAGCCATACCTGATAAGACCATTCTTTCAGTTTGGCTGCCTGATTTAGATAATGTGGCTATCAAATAAATAAGTGATGTTACCAAAAAAGCTCCTAAAGTAGCCATTCCCATCTTTTCGTATCTTCCAGCAAGTGGGAAAAACGCCACAATAATTACTACACCTAACGTAGAACCTTGAGATATACCCATAATACCACTATCAGCCATAGGATTCTTAGTTGTACCTTGCATTATAAGACCTGCAACACTCAAACTTGCGCCTACAATAATATCAGCTAAAAGTCTAGGCATTCTAAGTTCTCTTATATCATATTCACTATCAATATTATCATCATAATTAAATATTGATTTTAAAGAATCTAAAAAGCTATAATTCTTCGCTCCTAGCATTAAATAAAATGATGCAACAACAGTTAGTAAAATGATGCCTAAAATGAAAAATATCAAAAACTTTTTTTTGTTGCTCATTTTTTACCTCCTATAAAGCTTTTACTAAAGCTTCTTTTAATTCTACATATTGTTTATAAAGTTGAGTTAATCCTTTAGTTGCATAAAGATCCATATTAATGACACCAACTTTATTATTTTTTACAGCTTTAAGCCTTCTCCAACCTGGATTTTCAGTTACATAATTAGAAATTTCGTTACTACCGATAGATGCGAATATTACTAAATCACCTTCGTAATCTCTTAAAGATTCACTTGAAATAACTTCATAAGCTAATCCCGACTCATCTTGCATAAAGTTTTTTACATTTTCTAGTCTTTCAAATCCAAGATAATCAAACAAGATAGTATTGAAAAAGAATCCTCTCTCAGGTGGAATAGTTATACCAGTACCCATATAAGTGTAAATTGTTACTGTTTTACCTGATAAATTTAAATTCTTCATTTCTGCTAACATGCTATCTTTCAAATTATTTGCATAATCAATTAATTTATTAGCACTATCATTAAGTCCAAAGATTTTACCAATATAAGTTAAACGTTCACTATAATCTAAGCTATCTGTATATAATGGAATGACAGCAGCTTTAGTAACTGACTTTAATGTTTCAATATTTGACTTACTCATCTTTTGATTTACCAAAATAAGTTCAGGATGATATGATAATATTTCTTCAGTATTAAATGGTGAATTACCTACCAATTGGCTAGCTCCCTCATAATATGATTCATAACCAGTGATATCTGTACTAGCTTCATATGCAAGTAGCTTGATACCAAATGGTACAATGTCTTGACTACCCATAATAGTTACAATTTTTCTTGTGTTTTGATTATATGTTACATCGTCTCCATTTAATGTCTTAAATGTGACAATCTTCTCTTCTTCACTTCTTGTATCTGTCAATTGGGGCATATTGTCTTTAGACAAATCATAAACTTTAGTAGTATTTGATTCGTTGCAGCTTACAAGAATTGATACAAAAATTATAGATAATATTAATAAATATATTTTTTTCATAAGATTTCCTCTCTTGCTAGATATGACTAACACCAAAACATTTTAACACGCGAAATTCAATAAATCAACCAAAAAGTTAAATATAACTAACTTTTTGTTAGTTTTGACTTGCAAGTTTATATATTTAATGATATTATTCTTTTGTTAGATTTAACTAACAAGAGGAGTAAATTATGAAAATTAAAAAAGGTATAGCAATTTTAAGTGCGTTTTTAGGACTTGGATTAGCTAGCTGTGGATCAAATGTAAATACTACTACACCTACTTCTAGCATTCCAACAAATGATAATAATTCTATTTCTAGCGAGACTGAAACTCAAGTTAAAGCTAAATATGAAATTATCATTAATAACACATCAAGTGATTCAAATAATAGTACTAGTGTAAATGGTCTTCATGTATATGATATGGAAGATAAAGAACTAAACGATGTCACTAGCCATTCAAAGTTTGATGAAGGTCACAAGATTGGTGTTTATATGTATAATATGGCAAGTGATGTAAAATTAATCATCACTCACAATAATGAAACTATTGAAAGAGAATACAAAACATATTATTGGGCTGGAGATGAATCAAAAATTGAATTCTTCGAATTTAATTTAAAATCTGATTTAATCGTTTCTGCAAGTGTTATCGATTTACCAGAAACTTATAATGTAGTTACTAAAGGTTTAGTTGAAGGACTAAACATCACTTATATGTCACGTACTGGTACAAATCCAGATAACTTTAAAATTTCACCTATAACTAATCAAATTACAGAAGGTGAATCACTACTAGCGTCTATCACTAATACTACTGATAAAGAATACAATATAAGTGTTAAGGTTGGTGGTAAAAAAATTGAATTAGGTGAACAATTTAGTACTATTTCAAAAGGTAGTGCTGATGAACCATCAATGGGTGGATTTATGATTGATGAAGCTAATATTAAAGGTACAATAATCGTTGAATTTAGTGAAATTAAAGAAACTTCTTCTATTAGTGTAGATAATAAAGTTTCAAGTGAAGTAGCTGAAATCTATTTAAACCTAAATCAAATTAATGGTAAAACAGAAGTTAATAAAGATACTTACACATTATATATTTATAAAGGTGATGTTTCAGACTATAGTATTGCCGAAGTATATATTACAATTGATGATAAAGACCCAATCACTCTAGACTTATTAACTCTAACTGAATACATTCCTTACGAATTAGAAATTAGTCCAAATTCAAGTATCACATTTAATGCTACATTAGTATAAAATTATATTCTTAAAATAAAAAGACACATTAGTAAACAATTTAGTATTGTAATCTAATGTGTCTTTTTTCTAAATTTCATATGGTAATAAATTGAATTCTTTATTAATCTTAACTAGGAATCTAGCTAATACTTTAATCATATTTTCAACATCATTGAAGTCAACAACTTCACTAGGTGAATGCATATATCTTAAAGGAATTGAATAAAGTAGAATGGCAGGACCTTCAATAGCCTTATATGCTGTATCAGCATCAGTACCTGTACGACCTGCAAATACTTCATCTTGAATTGGAAGATTTAATTCTTTTGCGCAATCTCTTAATAATTCATTTAATTTTCTATTAGGAATAGATCCATTACAAATAACTCCACCTTTTCCTAAAGAAACATGACCAGGTTCGGCTGCACCCATGTAATCAGTTGAATATGTTACATCGACAGCTACAAAAATTTGTGGCTTATAATGTTCAACAGCTTGATAAGCACCACGTCCGGTATTTTCTTCACCAGTTGTAGTTGTGACGATAATTTTATTTTTAGAACCATTTTGAAAAGCTAATTTAGCAGCCTCATGAATAATATAGTCACCAATTCTATCATCTATAGCTCGACCTGAGATACGGTTATTTGCAAGTTCTCTTGAATCAGTGTCATGAACTGCATAAGAACCTATGGGAATAAATTTCATAGCTTCTTCTTTTGAGTTATAACCCATATCAATATATAAGTCATCAATATCAATATCAGATTTTGCAGAAACATTACCACGTAATCCCATAACACCATATAATACTTCATTCTTTAAAGTTAAAACTTTAACTTTGCAACCAACATATAACTTAGTGCGTATACCACCATTCTTAGCTACATGTAGTGTTCCATCGCTATTATATCCGTCAATAATAAGAGAAATTTCATCAGCATGTGCTGCAAGCATAATTCCAAAATCAGAATCTTTATTATATATAGCACTTAATTCGCCTTTTTCTAAAACTTCAAAAGTATTGTCATCAGACTTATAAGTTTTTGATATATATTGTTGTAAATTTTGTTCAAAACCAGATGGTGATAAACAAGAAATCATATCTAAAAAATTTTGTTTCATAAAAAGCCTCCATAATTACTTGAATTATATAAAAAATAAGAAAAAAAATAAAGAAGTTTGATTAACTTCTTTATTAGAAATGATCCTTACTCACTAGATAAGGTCTATCAATTACAAGATGTGAAAACTCATTAGTATCAAATGAATCAATTACATTTTCTGTCTCATCAAGTACAAGCAATTTTTCACAAAAAGTATCACTTAAAACTAATTTTTTTAAAATTGTGAAAGTCTTAGAATCATTTCCCTTTAAAGTATCCTTTAAAATGTTTTTTTCCTTCTCATCAATGAAATAAAATATATCGTTTAACATACAATCACCCCATATACAAAAGAAATTATACTGATAAAAAAATATGTTTCAACTCTTGACAAATAGTTTTTTTTATAAGCGAAAAATAAGTTAAAAATAACTAACCTATATTTTTACTTTAGGTAAAAGAAAAATAAACAATGTCAAAATTTAATCAAGAAAATTGGTAAAAAACAATTATTTTTAGACAGTTTTAATTTTCATCTTTTTCTTTTTAACTAAAAGATTTATAATCAATTTTGGTGATTTTTATGACATCTTTAATTATTTTTATTATAACTATTGTCTTAATGATTGGGTTTATTATCTTTAAGCCAAACTTTAGCATAAAAGGATTTAAAATCCAAACATTCTGGATAATTACACTACTCGGTGCAATATCTATGATTATCTTTAGGCAAGTAAATTTAAATACTTTAGGCAATAATCTTGTGGGTGGCAAGATGAATCCTATTAAAATATTAATATTGTTTATATCTTTATCAATGTTATCTATATCATTAGATGAACAAAATTTCTTCAATTACTTATCATATAAAGCCTTAGAAAAATCAAAAGGTAGCCAATATAAGATATTCTTTACAATCTATATTTTAGTATCTCTTCTTACAATATTCACTTCAAATGATATTGTAATTCTTACATTTACACCTTTTATCTGCTTATTTTCCAAAAAAGCTAAGATAAATCCTATTCCTTATTTAATTGTAGAATTTGTTAATGCCAATACATATTCAATGTTATTGTCAATTGGAAACCCAACAAACATCTACTTATCTAGTGGATTTAATATTTCATTTTTAACTTATTTATCTAAAATGTGGTTACCAACATTATTATCAGGAATCTCAACACTTTTAGTAATTCTAATTCTATTTAGAAAAGATTTAAAAAAGCCTCTAGAAAATATTGATTTAGAGCCTACAAAATTAAAAAATAAACCATTAGTTATTATCAATCTTACAATATTAGGACTAACTACTATCTTCCTTGTAATTTCAAATTATATA
>OCVV011308728.1_pt1 | contig 13236 bp, 8 predicted proteins | sample 1539721 | NCBI WGS metagenome assembly OCVV01 (sample SAMN02144230, study PRJEB22623) | gut metagenome | biome: sheep rumen | host: Ovis aries | place: New Zealand
AAAAAGCTCGACCAAAACTTTTATTTTAGCGCTAAATAGGTTTCTCGACAGACTGACTGAAATGCCCGGCAAACGCCGGGCATTTCAGTTTCTATTCCAGTGTGCGCAGAGCGCTTGTCCCGTTTACTGTTTGCTGACGGTCACAGTATATTTCCCGTCCGTCAGCGCACCGACCGTAACTGTCAGACCGGTATCGACCGTCTGTCCGCCGTTTGCATCATACCAGTGAAAACCGGAAATACTGCCGTTTATCACATCGCCGGTATGATAAAAATTATCCGTATTGGTGTCATCAATGATACGGATGAGCCGTCTGCCCTGATCTTTATTTGTAAATTCACTGCCGCTTGCATAGCGGAAATAGGTGTTCCAGCCGTATTCTGTTGCTGCGTCAATGTGATAAATACGGACACCCTCTCCGGCGGCTGCCCACCATGCCGTTTTGCTGCCGATGCTGCTGTTGTTTCCGTCTTTCGATGCATATTCAATGATGAAATACTCCGAAAAATAATCCTCTGCAAGCTGCCCGTTCGGGATGATGATGCAGTTTCCGGCATCGGTCTGCGCATTGCTGAGCGTAAAGGTCTGTGTCCCCTTTGCCGCATCATAAATCTGAACCTGATCCTGCCGGTACCAGCCCTCCATGAGCTTTGAGAATGCGCCGAAATCCGAGCCTGCATCCGTATCCATCAATTCGCAGCCGGCAGTTCCGTGCATTCCCTCGCTGTCATTCGGATTCGTGAACAGGTAATAATCCGGCAGTCCTGTGCAGTGTCCCATTTCATGACAGTAGGAGCTGATATAATTGATATAATCGGATGCCGAACCGATCTGTGCATTGCCCGTGATGATATGCCCGACGCCGACGCCGTCCACGCGGTAATCCGGATCGCCGAATGCACCGGCACACGGCCACCAGTGATCATCTCCTGCTTTGTTCGGTGCGGTAAAGAGTGTTGCGTCGATCATGCCGTCACCGTTGCCGTCAAACTGCGAGAAATCGACCTGATCCCTGAATGCATCATAGCATTCCTCTGCAATCAGCACCTTATTGTCATCGTAAGCCGCCTGATTCTGCTTGGTGGTATAGCGGAAAACCTGACCGTCCAGCTGCATCGCGCCCTTGGACGCTCTGCCGTAGAATGCGGAAAAGCTCTCGAACGGATAGCAGGGATTGGATTCGTTTGCCGCGCCGAATGAGATCTGATTCAGCTCTGCTTCGCTGGGGGCATAATCGTATTTGCAGTCCGGGAAATCCACATAGAATACGACCAGCTTTGCCTTGCCCTGCGTCGGGAGCGATGCGCCGTGTTTCGCCATATTCGCCGTGATAAAAGCAGTCTGCTCCCCGGTCACAACAGGCGGCACATAGACTTCCTCTGTCAGAAGCATTCGCTTCAGCAGCGTCAGATCAGCCGCATCGAGCTTGTTGTCTGTATTCAGATCACCGGCATTCCAGTCCGGCAGATCAATATCCGGTGCGGCAAGCAGCCATTTTTGCAGCAGAATCACATCATTTTTATCCACAGTGCCGCTGCGGTCAATATCACCGCGCAGTGAACTGCTTTCAGGCTGCTGCGGCTGTTCCGGCTGCTGTTCCGGCAGTGCATTTGCAAGGTCGAATCTGCCGGCTTCATCCTTGATCTTCGTCCACATATAGCGCAGCATCCAGCCGTCAAACTGCGTGATCTTTGCAGATGAGCCCGCCATCATGATCGAGTTTTCGCCGCCGGGGAATCCGCCGGGCGGAAAACCGTCCGATTCGCCTTCGCCGCCGTAAAAATCGGTCATGCCGAAGCCGTGCCCGATCTCATGCTCCAGAACATGAATGCCGGAACCGTTTATCATGCTCAGATAGGCGGTATCGGAAAGGCGCTGTCCCCAGTCTCCGCCGCAGCCGCCGATATCCGGGAATCCCTGCGTCGCCCACATATACATATCGAACCGCTTGTCAAGCCCGCCCGGATACTGATAGTCCGTATCCGAAAAATGCTCAAAGCGGGAAAGCTCCGCCGGCGCAAAGGGCTCTTTGTCCGGTATTGTATCCCTGCCGTTTGAGGTATCGTACTGTGCATCATAGAATTTCGTTTCCGTGTAAACGACCTCATCCTCGTGCAGATCGAGCAGGCAGTTTTTGTCAATGACCGCCCAGCCCGTGACCTTCACATCAATATGCCCGTAGGGCCAGTTTTCATAGCCGGCAAGCCAGTCGTTCCATGCGTTGATGCAGTCCGAGAGCATCTTTTCAAACTGCTGCCGCTGTTCATAGGTGACAGTGCGGCAGGACTGCCACTTCACGACGTAATTGATCGTGCCCCTGCCCGCAATAATCTGATCGAATATCGTATTGCGGCGGGCAGTGGACTGTTCGCGCTCAATGCGGTTCTGCCAGATCCAGTCAGCGGCATACTGAAAATCCGCCGGCAGATCGGAAATTGATGCAGCAGATGCCGTGAGTGCGTTCTCCGGCACGGTTTTCAGCGGTGCCGCCGCTGCCGACAGGCACATCGCCGCCGCAAGCAATGCGGCTGAAAGTCTGTTTTTTTTCATTTAAATCTCCCCCATGTCTGTGCAGAGCGTTTCTCAGAATACTCTGCTGTTATTCTCAATATAACACACCTCATTTTCAAATGCAATTACATTTTGCACCATGAAACTGATGAAATGCGGACTTTTGCTTGACAGCCGCACGGAAATGCTGTATACTGAAAAAAAAGGGGGGGATTGTATGAAACGGATCGGCGTGGTCATACCGGCAATTACAGAGGATCTCCAAAGCGAACTGCTGGACAGTATATACCGGGCAGCCGCTGCTGCAGGCTGTGATGTGATCGTTCTGACAACTGCAACAACGGGTCTGGAATACCATGTGCAGAGCGATATGATGACCGGAGAAGAAAATGTTTTTTCGCTGATCGGGAATATCCGGCTTGACGGCATTCTGTTTGCCTCGCAGTATTATGACAAGGAATCCGTCCTTACAATGATCACCGAACGGATCCGCGCGGCAGCGCTCCCCTGCGTCGATCTCGGAGACAGTATTCCCTGTTTTGAATCGGTCAGCATTCCGCAGGAAGAGGCTTTGTATACGCTGACGAATCATGTCATTGAACAGCATCAGTGCCGCCGTCTGCTGTTTCTTGGCGGGCCGGAGGGACATCCCGATTCCGAACAGCGGCTGCGCGGATTTCTGCGCGCCGTACAGGAGCATTCATGCAGCCATGAGATCGTGTACGGTGATTTCTGGCGGGAGCGCGCCGCCATTCTCGGCACAGAGCTGATTCATAAGAAGCGGATCATGCCGGATGCGGTCCTCTGCGCAAGCGATATGATGGCGGTCGCACTCTGCGAAACACTGAAAGCAGGCGGAATCTCAATCCCGGAGGATATCATCGTGACCGGCTATGACGGGCATATCAGCGCACTGTCAAATTTCCCTTCCATTACGACTGTCGGCGGCGGGATCTCCTCACTCGGCACACGCGGAACCGTCAGGCTGCTGGAACTGATGGGGATGGACGCCGGTACACATGAAAACAGCGAAATGCATATTCTCTACGGTGCAAGCTGCGGCTGTGCCGAGCGGATCACGGATTATCAGTCGGCTGCTGCAAAGGTTCAGGAGCATATCCGGCAGGAAGCGGAAGCAAACGAACTGCTGGAAATGCGCATCAATTCTGATATTATCACCAGAGCCGCAACCGTCGGTTCTTTTGCAGAATTAATGCAGATTTTTGACCGGAATGCGCATATCATCAAGGGATTCCGCTCTCTGCATCTCTGTCTGTGCCACGATTGGGAAGGCGATCTGAATGCGCCGGACAGCTACCGCACCGCCGGCTATCCGGGGCAGATGCTTTGCGTGCTTTCAAAGATTTACAGCATGGACGGCGAGGACAAAGGCAGATTCCCGACTGCACACATCATTCCGATGCTTTCGCAGCCGCATGAGCCGGTCATGCTGTTTCTGCTGCCGCTGCACGCTTCGGTGCAGGTGTTCGGCTATTGTGCCTTTGTTTACGATAACCCCAAGGCATTCCGGATCACCGTGATGCTTGTCAATATGATGAGCGCTGTTGCGACCGGCCTGCTGATCCTGCGCCGCAAACGGTATTCGGATTATTTGCAGAAGAAGATCGAGGAAGCCTCGCTCTATGACAAAATGACCGATATGCTCAGCAAAAAGGGGCTGCTGCTTTATCTTGAAAAGCAGATGCAGCTGTCAGCACGAACCGGGATCATGCTTGTCACGATCGAAAAGATGATCAGTACTGCGAACGCGCAGAATCATGCGCAGCTCTCTGACAAGGAGATACAGACCGAGCTGCTCCTTGCCAATGCGCTCCGGCTTCTCTCCGGGCATGAGATCCAGACGGCACGGCTGGACAAGAAAACATTTGCAGCCGCGTTTCCGCTCCCGGAAAAGGAGACACCGGAACAGCGCGCCGAGGAAATGATGATACAGCTTGATGTGCTGATCCGCAAAATGCAGGAAGGAACAGCAGCGGCATTTCTGCCGGAGCCGTATTATGTCTGCGGAATCTGCGAAGCACCTGCGGAAACGTATCTCTCCGGACTGTGGGAATCGCTCCGCAGCAGCCGGCCGAAGGAAAGCGGCTTCATCGGAATCCATGAGCTCAAAAAACTTCGGCGCGAGATACACAGAGCGCCGGAATTAAACTGGAATCTCAGCGAGCTTGCAAGGCGGCTGAATATCAGCAAAAGCTATGTGCAGAGGCTCTATCAGGAACATTTTGGCATCAGCTATCTGGATGATCTGATCGCGGCGCGCATCCGCATGGCGCAGGAGCTTCTGACTGCGACCGATCTCCGCATCAGCGAAATCTCAGAGGCGTGCGGCTACAGCAATGACACGCACTTTATGCGGCAGTTCAAGGCGAAAACCGGCATCACGCCGAGTGCCTACCGGAAAATGAAATAATACAGAAACAGCATGGCGGCAATGTGTCCGTCATGCTCAGCTTGTCGAAAAAGCCCGACCAACACTTATATTTTGGCGCTAAATGGTTTTCTCGACAGAAGCACGCAGCGGCTTTGCCCCGCTCCGTGCGGAGAATGCCGACGCGATCTACCGCATCGCTGTGACGCATAACGGAATCGAAAGAACGCCGGGCTCAGAGCAGATGCTCCGAGCCCGGTCGGTTTGTAAAAGGAGATTACTTCTGACAATGCTCACCGCGGCTCGCCGCTGTTATTCGGACGGCTCAGAAGGGTGAACACAGTCGGAGAATGTCAGTGTATAGGTATTGTTATAGCCGTTGTACGAGACGATGCGGGAAATATAGTCTCCTGCCTCGTCATATGTGGCAAATCTGTGTTCAAGGGTGCCGTCTCTTGCGGTGTAGAGGAAGCTCACGCCCTCCGCTGTGATCTCGCGAAACCGGAAAATGAATCCGGCGGTCGTTGCTTCCGGCGGCACATTCTGGATCAGGACGCTGGAATTCTCCGAGAAGCTGTCTCCCTCATAGATCGTATAGACCTCCTGCGATTCTACGGTTTTATCCAGAGCCGCTCCGGAGGAATCGGTTTTCACGCCTGTCGTTTTGATCGTCAGCGTGCAGTGTGCGAGCAGCTCCTGCGCAAGGAGCGCCCGTTTCAACAGTGTCAGATCGGCGCCGTTCAGCCTGCCGTTCCCGTCGAGATCGCCTGCTTTCCAGTCAGCGAGCACAGTGTCCGGCTCGGCAAGCAGCCATTTTTGCAACAGGACGGCATCGTTCAGCCGGAGCATGAAATCACCGTTGACATCGCCTGCCGGATATTGATGCTGCGGCTCCTCCAGCGGCAGAACAGGCGTGTTTTCGTAGAATGCGAACCGGATCGTGTCACCGCGCCGTGCTGAATCCAGCGACACTGCTATCTGCAAATCGCTGTTATCCGCGGAGTAGATGAATACGCTGTTGTGTTCATCCCTGAGAACCAGCCTGTGCGTTTCAGAAGAATTGACTGTAGAAAACGGATCCTCGCTCATGACGGTCAGGCTGCGGATATCCGGCAGATCATAGCAGCTTCCGTTTTCTGTCCACGCGACATCCTCTGTCAGAATCCGGTTGCTCGGATTGACAATGTCCTCCGTCACAAGAATATCGCCGTAGGAAAGCGTTTTGTCGAGTGCGCTCTGACAGCAGATCCGTCTGTGTGCATAGGAGCCGTCGTCATCGGGATAATACTGCTCAAAGACGGGATACTGCTCCGCAGCCGTTGTGCCGCGGTAAATCCAGATGCCGTCGACCGCGCCCGCGTCATACTTCTTCACTATATAGATATTGACCGGCTCCGCAACGCCGTCCGAAAACTGAATGACCGTATCGGAGCGCGACTCGTCGATCGCATAGTAATACGGATTTTCGGAATAAACCTCGCTGTCGTTCATGACACTGACCTCGTATTCCCAGCCCGGATTGAGCTCAACCTCCGAGGCGGTATACGGATTGGTCTCCGAGGTATACCACATACCGTAGATATAGTGCGGGGTGAACATGGAAGCGGATTCGGCATCGAAGCCGGCGACCATGATCCGCACCTGATCGTTCTGAAACAGCTCGCCCGTCTCCCCGTCGTAGACGGTCACCGTGACAGTTCCGTATTCGTCTTTCTTTTCCTCGCCGGCGGCAGGCGCCGCGGTGTATGTCACGGCTGATAGGGTCATCAGCGCGGAAAGGATGTATGCTGTCATTCTGTGCTTCATCGGATAAACCTCCTTACTGCATCGTCTGCGGGGTCTCCGGTTCTGAAACCGGTTCCCGCCGTATACACTTATATTGTACCATCGGCTGTTCCGAATGTCAATAGTTTTAGATGTGCAGTGAAAATATCGTGCAATCCGCACAATGCCGACTGCCGTATTTGGGCAGAAATGATGCTGAGACCTTCCTCATTTTTTCGCTGTCATAGAAATGACCGACTCAGAGCGATGCTCCGAGCCGGCTTTCTTACTGTCTGAAATTCTTTTCAATGAACTCCCATTTCTGATCGCGGGAATATGTCAAAAACACATGTATGCAATAATAGGCTTCCTATGTGATAAAAACAACTTTTTCTGCCATTGGCGGAGATGACGGATTGTTGAAAGCCATATGATACTGCAAAGATAAAACGAAAAAAGTGGGGCTATCATGATTCGGAAAACAATGCCAATGCATAATCTTCCGCATACGGCAAACAATACCTGCAGGCTTCCTATATCAGCAAATACAAATCAGGAGGAAACAATGAAAGCAACAGGTATTGTACGCAGAATCGACGACCTCGGCAGAGTCGTCATACCAAAAGAGATTCGCCGAACGCTCCGGATCAGGATGGGCGACCCCTCACTGATAACATTGACACAGGATTTGGTGTTCTGCATGAGTGTGGAATCCGCTGCGGAACGGTACATCGGGAATTGAATACAAGAGAACCGCCGTCTGCGTTGTGCAGGCGGCGGCTTTAACACCCATAGGTCGCGCCACACATCATTTGCCATTAACTGAAATGCTCCAGATATATTTCCATTAGCTTTTCGTCATGATCATCTAGTAAGAGCGCTTTCAATTCAGTATGAATGAACTCATATGCTTTTGTGCTTTGGCTAATCTTCTTCAATGCCATTGGAGAGAATTTCTTGAGCAGTTTTGCATCGAATTGTGTATAATCATATTCATCATGGTTAATCACAAGAGATAATAATCTATCTTTCTGAATCATTTTTATACAGTCTGGCTTATTGATAATTTTATCATCTAAAAGCAGGTTTGTACAGTATGCGGGATAATTGCTCTCTATTGAGTTGTTATTCGCTGTTGCGAGTAGATGTTTCTCACATTCTTCGTTTGGTTGAATTATGTCGTTTATCAGCGCCTTATAATATAATTCATCATCAATGCTTTTCTTCAATGACATATTGATTTTTTGCTTGATTTTCCTTTGAAGCACTTTGGAACATACCGGGAATAGATATACTAAGTTTTTTTCTGACATGGCAGATAGTATGAGGGGAATCTCTTTATCACTGAATTCAATTCTATGATTGGGTGACATCTGCCCCAGTATGACACTCATGTTTTTCATAATTCGAAGATATTCAAACTCATGATTAAGAGTTTGATTGCTAGATATAACTTTGCAAATACTCTTAATCATTTTCTCCAAGTCAGTCGGTGAAAAAACATCTTTCCTATTTTTATATTGCCAAACAATAAACTCGTTTATCTCGTCATATATATAGTTTTCGGCGTGCTTTTCTAACAATAGCTTTATGGCTTTTATTGCTGCATCCAGCAGTTCAGGAGAAATATCAACCATTTTTAATAGATAAAACACTTTGGCGAAAATATCTAATCCGTAAGAGGGAATAAGATGATTCTCCATAGATGAAGCTAGATTAACTAGTACATTTAATATATAGAAAGATGCCTCATCATCTAATTTTATCTTATCAATTTTATATTTGGATGTTATGTTTTTTAGATCGCTAAATGAAAGGAATCTCAGAATAACAAGAACATCAAATCGTGAAAGTTTTTCTAAAACGATATTAAATGTGCGAGGGAACATATCTTCATTAGTTACTTCTTCTTTAGTTGAAAAAGATAAAAGTCGATAATCGATAAACAAAGCATATAGGCATTTGGTTTCACTATACACATCAAGCAATAGGTAATTATATTGCATATAATTATATAAATCTTGAACAATAAACTCTATTTTATCATATGCAATAATGCCGGCATACATGGAATATCTTTTTCGTGCTTCTTCGTCGACCTTTTTCCCATGTTCAATTATACGATAGAGATTCCTGTAGATATACTTAAACCCAATTAAATCTGCCACAGGACTGTTCCGCTTCATTGCCAATCTACTATCAGCATAGGGTCCGAACGATTCGAGAAGATTGATTTCTTGCTTGATTAGTTCTTTTTGATCAGTCGTTTTTCTTAATAAAAATGGATTGTTGGTTATACTCCGCCCAACGTCTATTCTATTGTTTTCAGTGATCAGATATTTTTCTAGTTGATGCGTTGCTAGATAATGCTTAGCAGCTTTTCGTAACAAGTCATAGCAGGCTAAATAGTCCTTTAAAAAGAAATAACAATATGATTTATATAAATACTTCTCTTCTGAATCAGATAGGTGTGGAATGGTTTCGTTTTTTATGGCTGAGAAGTTGAATTCCTCAAAGAGCGTATTGTCTTCTTGAACTATATGATTTGGAATAGCACAAGAGATGTTGCTTTGAAGAACTGACTTTCCAGTTTTAATAAATGAAATCGATTTGACTAGGCTCTTTCTGATTGTTTTGATTATGTATGGATACTCTGCTTGCAAATCTTTACTCGTTTTTCCCTTTTTTTCATCCGATTCATCGAAGTATGCTATGATTTCAGAAAGCAATTCCTCGTTTTCGGAGTAACAACTTAATAGATTATTTTCCGACCGACAGGAACAGTATTGGTTGAATACTGACTGAATGTAATTAACGGTAATATAATTGAATGCATCGAATTCTTTAAACTCTGTATTCATTTTTGCTAAAACACTATGCTGTGGATTGGCTATTGCGTCTAGTATTTGAACGGTATCTGTGGTGTATTCTACCGGATCATCATCTTTTTTATTAAGAAATGCTTTGGCAAAAATAACATTGATGCCCATATTTCGGTAGTAGTCAGCTGTTTGCGGGTCGTAATTATCACTAAGATTTATAAGATATGCTCGTTGTTGATCTTCTTGAAGAATACTTCTAACCCATGACAATAGTTGTTTGGTATCAGGGTCGTTAAAAGAATAGCCGACAAACAATATAGTATATCTCGCAAAGAGTGCTTTAATGTAGTTTTCAATTAATGTGAAATTACTTGTGTAGTTAAGATAGTCGTCTTCTTTAAGAACAAAATTATTGTACTTAAATCCACCGTGCATCTTTATAAGTATGTGATCAGTATGAGCGTATGGCAAATCACTATCTTGTTCGATTACATCGAGAAAAATGCCATTTTCACTAAATGCTTGTTCAAGTAAATCATCATAATTCGTTGTAATAATGTATCGCGGATTCATTCTTACTATGCATCGATGTGATTCGTTAGGTACGATGTCAGGCTTGCATAATAGTTCATGCACAAGTTCATTATAATCCTTTTTCCCACGCGTGTTATAATACAGTTGCGGGATAATTGAATTATCACCAAATTCCTTTCCGTTCAATCCAAGCCTATTGCTTATTTCTTTTACAAGGCTATTCCAAGAGGGAAGACCTGAACCCATGGATACTCCGGCTCCAACAAAAACAACAAGCTCATGGTCAAGCATACTTTTTGTGAGAAAACGGAAGTCTTCTTCATAATTCAGCTGCATATTAAAGCCTCCTTTCAAATTGAGATGGATGATTATTCTTGGCTGGTATTATCAAAATTATTGTTTTTTATCTAAATATACGAATTTGTTTCAAATGCATTCTTTGTTGCGCTTTGATTATATTGAAAGCTTCATGCTTTTCAGGCGGTTTTGGATTTCGTTTTCCAATTGTATGTCCATTCTGTCAAGGATAATCATATTATTTGGAAGTGAATCCACTCGATTTTGTTTATGCATGTCTTTTGCGATTAACAATGTGAAACTGCAACCCTTTTTGTGTGCAGCAAAATCAAGTAATTCTATTGCTTCTTGAAGCGTTTCGCTATTACGTTGCAACCTGATTGCGACAGGAGCACCTAAGTATCTCTTTCTCAAAAATGCGTCTATACCTTTATTACGTTGAACTATGTCGCATTCAAATTGACTCAGAATAGCCATTTCTTCTGCTGTTTTCATTTTATAGGAATCAGCACCAATTTTTAGTAGCTTCGATTCTGTTTTAAATGGTGTATCAAGCCTTTTCTCGCATAGCGATATTGCTTCTTGATTAATATCAATTCCGATGTATTTGCGGTCTAACAATTTAGCACTAACAAGTGTCGTACCACTACCACAAAACGGATCGAGCACACAATCTCCTTTATTAGTGCTAATTCGGATTATTCGATCCAGTAATTCTATTGGTTTTTGGGTTGGATATCCTGTGCGCTCCTTAGCCTTAGGATTAAGGAATGGAATATCCCATACATCGGATAAAGGAACCCCTTTTTTTTCTTTGGACAGAATAATCGTGCCGTCGGTCGCACGTTTGTATGTTGATTTTCCTTCGGAATTGCGCACTCTCTCCTGTAAAATCTGATCAATATTTGTTGTAGGCGAATAATCCGTATATTCGGTGTTGAATGTGAATGTGTTAGATTTTGCATAAAAGAAAATAGTTTGATGAGCTGGAAGAAATCCTTTTCTTGAATTTGACCAGCGCTTATAGGTCCAAATTATTTCGCTTTGAAAATGTTTCGCCCCAAACACATCATCAAGTAACAATCGTAAATAATGTGAAGAAGATGAGTCGCAATGCAAAAAAATTGTTCCGGTTGGCTTTAAGACACGATAGATTTCAAGCAGCCGTTCTTGAATATATTGGATATATTCGTCTCGAGAACTCCAAATATCTGAAAATTCAAAGATTTTTCCAGTAGAGCTTCGAAGAATCTGTTGCTTCTGAGTGAAGAAAGGAGGATCTAAGTAAACCATATCAACAGTATCCTTGTCCATTCTTTTCATCACACTTAAGCAATCATCATTATATAACATAATTACCCTCTCGTCCTTGCTATGCTTTCCAATATTTCTAGCAAATCAATTTCTGTGAATTCCTTGATGTATTCCCATGCTTTATCACCGCAGTAGTATTGTCCACCGATTCCAAGATATAGTGTTTCAAGTGTTTCCTGAATCTTTTTTGCTTGTGTTCTTTGCGGATAATAAAACATTACACGTATCGGAATAAAGCCTTTATCTCGAATTGCTTTCACTCGGGTGTGTTCCTTGGTAATATGATCTCCATCAGTTGTGGCATCTCGCCACTTAATTTCATGGGCAAGTCCATTAACTAAACAATCGATTTCAAATGATTTTGGACGACTCCCCACGGTATTAGGAATTTTAGTCTTTGTAGCTTGAGGATACTTATGTTTCAAGCAAATCAATGCCGCTTCCTCAAGAAAAGCACCCGCATATTTATATAAGAATCGCCCTTTGTTTTGGTAAATATCGATCATGTTACCTTCTTGATCTGAGACGCCTAACACTCTATAGATCAAATAATGTGAATTATCATCATTTTCCATTTCATTGATTCGCAAATCAACTTGCTTTTTCAATTCAGCAGCATACTTGTCGGCCAACAGTTTGATCTCTTTAAAGACTTCATTATTCATATGACTCAACCCCTTTATACCATTATATCATATACACTTTTATAATTCAAGAGCTTTTTGAGGGTAATTGGCTTGTAATTATTCTATTTCCTGATTATACTCCACAATTATCTCATCCCGCTTGGCATTTAATTCGTCATATAGCGCTTTCTTTTCTTTTTTGAGATGAAGAATCGCCTTGACTGGTGCATCCGTTTGGCGCATCAACTGAACTTTGGCAATGATCTTATCCTTTCTAGGGTTCGCAAATTCATTGAAATCCACTACTGCTTGCTCAGTGCCGCAAATATCCCGCAGCTGAGAGCGGATATTACGCACGCGGATTCCAACGGTGTCAGAGATCGAGGACAGATCCTTCTGTTTCTGGTAAGGATCGGTACTTTCCAAATACTTTTTACAATCCGGATTGCCGCAGCAGTTGTCATTCGGCTTGCCACAGAAATAGTCTCCGCAGACCGTGCAGGTGCAAACTGCTTCACCTGTCATTTGCAGCATATCCCGGAACATCAGCAGGAACGCATTGCACGGGAAGACAGAGCTGTACCATGTCTGCCCTCCGATAATCTCCGCCTGAACTGGCTGAAAGAGAGAAAATCCGTCGAGCTCCGGCATGGTGCCTGCCGGAAACGCGGTCAGCAATCTGCGCAGCTGCTCAAATCCGGGCTGTACCTGATCTTTCAGATGCCCGCCGACCGTTTTCAGCTTGATGCGCATGATCTCCTCATTATGATAGAGGGCGTATTCGTAGATCGAATCCAGCACAAACGCGCAGAACGCGCCGTTATACCCTGCATCCTTGTAGTTTTGGACTGCCTCGTGCAGTCCTTTTTCTTTTGTCCCTTTGCGGATGCGATCCTCTGCCTTGTCCACGAGATCATTGATGACCGGCAGATTCGCCGCCAGCTGATTGATCTGCTGCACGGCTTGCGTGAAGGTGCAT
>OCVV011311673.1_pt1 | contig 13236 bp, 11 predicted proteins | sample 1539721 | NCBI WGS metagenome assembly OCVV01 (sample SAMN02144230, study PRJEB22623) | gut metagenome | biome: sheep rumen | host: Ovis aries | place: New Zealand
CTCCGCGAATGGGGCGAACGCCGTTTAACTCGGGTTTTTGCGTTGGAAGCCACGCAAAAACACCTCGAGTTCAGGTGGGTCTGTACAGATAACGCAAATCTCTTTGCAGATCGTCTGCAGACAAAAACTGTTCACACCCCTTCAGAGTGTGAACAGTCATTGCCCAACTTTTGAAAAAATCAAATATATGCTCAAAAATTGACTACATGATAAAAAATGCAACAGCCAGACCCACACACAGTCCGGCCGCCACCTGAAGGGGGGTGTGTCCCACAAACTCCTTCAGGGCCTGATCCGGTCCAAAGGAGACGTCCTCCGAACTGATCAGATGCTCGATGATCTCATTGATCGCCTTAGCCTGTTTTCCTGTTTCCAGCCGGACCCCCATGGCGTCATGCATCACGATGATCGCCAGAATTGCCGCAAGTGCGAACAGGGGAGACTCCCAGCCGCACAAAAGTCCGGTTTTCACCGCGACACTGGTGACAGTCGCAGAATGGCTGCTGGGCATCCCGCCGTCACCCAGAAGCCGCTCGAGGACAAACTCCCTGTGGACCGCCAGATGGATCAGGATCTTGAGTACCTGTGACAGGGCCCATGCGAACGCTCCTGTGATCAGAATCCTGTTGCTCATTAAAGCGCGCAGAAAACCTCCCATACATATCCTCCGCAACAATCTGAAACTGATTAATCATGCCATGCGCACTGGTCTGCATGCAGATCCGGTGCACAGCCGCCTGCATTCCGTCCTTTCGTTCTCAGCCTGTTTTCAATTATATATCATTCTGTATGTTGATACAGGGACCAGAATATGAACAAAGTGTAACTATTCAGCTTGGCCGGAATCAGTCATAAACCGGGCCGGGGAGCCTGCTCACAGGGCAGGGTCACCTCTCCTCACGGAAATACGACAGGCCCAGGCTGGCCGGAGGCTGGTTCTCCCTCTTGTTCCGCATGCTGGTGATGATCAGGACGATGATCGTGACAATATAGGGAAGCATCTTGTAGAGCTCCTTGACTGCCAGGTTCATGCCGGTCGGGATATACAGATACAGAATGTACAGACCGCCGAAGAGGAAGGAGGCCAGGATGCCGATGTCCGGACGCCAGATCGTGAAGATGACGAGGGCGATGGCAAGCCAGCCGCGGTCGCCGAAGGCGTCGTTGGACCAGACGCCGTTGGCATAGTCCATGACATAGTAGAGGCCGCCCAGACCTGCGATCATGCAGCCCAGGATCGTGGCCCCGTATTTATATTTGGTAATATTGATGCCCGCGGCATCAGCGGTCGCAGGACTCTCTCCTACTGCGCGAAGGTGCAGTCCGACTCTGGTATTGCGGATGACGTAGGCGGACAGCAGGGAGATAATGATGGCTGCGTATGCCAGAAAACCGTAGGACAGGAACAGCTTTCCGACTACTCCTGCTCTGGATGCAAAGGGCAGGGATGTGCGGAAGGCGTTCGAAGTGGCGCTCAGGGCGATCGAGGGGACATCGGAACCGGTCAGCTTGATCAGGGAGCCGCCGAAGAAATTGCCGAAGCCGACACCGAAGGTGGTCATGGCAAGTCCTGTTACATTCTGGTTGGCGCGGAAGGTGACCGTCAGCACACAGTACAGAAGCCCCATCAGGAAAGAGCCGAGCAGACAGCACAGCAGAGGAATGGCAATCGTCAGTACAGGATTCATTGCCTCGGCACTCCCTCCGCAGGAGTGTTCATACAAAAAGGATCCGATGACGCCTGAAATTGCGCCGACATACATGACACCGGGGATTCCCAGGTTCAGGTTTCCTGATTTCTGCGTGATCGTCTCACCTGTGCTGCCCAGCATAAGCGGGATGCTCTGCGCGACCATACGCGGGATAAAAGCAACAATATCAAACATTTGCCTGATCCTCCCTCTTCTCTTTGCTGTTTACGGAATCTGTCTCACCGGCAGGTGCTGTGCCGGATGCAAGGGGGGCTGATGAACTGCCGTCCTTGTCCGCCCCGGTATGTCCGTGTCCTCTGAAATGCAGCTGATAGTTGATGAAAAACTCGCTGGCAATGATAAAGAAGAGGATGATGCCGGTCAGGATATCGCCGAAGGACTGGTTGAGGGTAAAGGCCGTCGCAATCTCTCCCGCGCCTCTGCCCAGGAAGATCAGCAGCAGCGCGGACAGCACCATGCCCAGGGGGTTGAATTTCGCAAGCCATGCGACCATGACAGCGGTAAAGCCCTGTCCGCCGGCCAGGGTCGTAGTCAGAGTGTGGTCCGTGCCTGCGACAAGAAGATAGCCGGTAAATCCGCAGATTGCTCCAGAGAGCATGAGCGTGCGGATGATGGTCCAGCCGACCTTGATGCCGACATAGCGGGCGGTCGCGACACTTTCGCCGACGACCGAGATCTCGTAGCCGTGTTTGGAATAGGTCAGATAAATGTACATGGCAATCGTCAGCAGGGCCACACACAGAATATTCAGCAGATAGCGGTTTCCCGCAATGACAGGAAGCCAGCCTGCCTCAGTTGACTGATTGATGATACCGATCTTGCCCGACCCCTTGGGGACTTCCCAGACAATGACGAAATAGGCAACGAGCTGGGTTGCAACATAGTTCATCATCAGAGTGAACAGAGTCTCATTGGTATTCCACCTGGCCTTGCACAGTGCGGGGATCAGAGCCCAGACCGCGCCGAAACAGACTGCGGCGATAATGCAGACCGGGATCAGGACCGCATTAGGCAGGGTGTCGCCCATTACGATCATGCAGGCGGCCGTTCCCAGTGCCCCCATCAGGATCTGTCCCTCGCCGCCCAGGTTCCAGAAACGCATGCGGAAGGCAGGCGTCAGGGCCAGGGAGATACACAGAAGTATGGCGACCTCTTTTCCCAGGATCCAGATGCGTCTCTTAGTGCCGAAGGCTCCGGAAAACATGGTCGCATAGACCTCAAGGGGATTGAGTCCGGTGGTGATTGAGGTGATGACAGCGCATACGATCAGAGCAGCCACAATGGCGATCAGGCGAATACCCCAGGCCTGATACCAGGTGAGCGCCTTGCGCTTTGACATATGTATAAGTGCTTCCTTCGGTTTGTTATGCAAGTCCTTCTCCTTCCGAAACAGTTCAGCTGCGGCAAAGCGTACCGGTCATCTGTTTAAGATTCCTTTTCCTTGGCCCTGATTCTCTCGGAACCTCCGAGTTCAGTCATCATCATGCCGACTTCGTTCTTATCAGCCGTGCGTCCGTCCACAATTCCGCTGACACGGCCTCCGCAGAGCACGACGATCCTGTCTGCAAGTTCCAGCAGGACATCGAGATCTTCGCCGACGTAGACAACCGCCACACCTGCTTCCTTCTGCCGGTTGAGCAGATCATAGATCGTATAGGAAGAGTTGATATCCAGTCCGCGGACTGCATAGGCGGTCAGAAGCACCCTGGGGGCGGATGCGATCTCGCGGCCTACAAGGACTTTCTGGACATTGCCGCCGGAAAGACGGCGGACAGGGGTGGAGACGCCCGGTGTATTGACCTCAAGCTCCTCGACGACTTTTTCCGCCAGATCATGAGGATGTTTGCGGTCGGTAAAGACGGAGCGCCCGTCGCGGAAGGAACGGAGCATCATATTGTCGGACAGGTCCATATTGCCGACAAGTCCCATGCCCAGACGGTCCTCGGGAACAAAGGAGAGGGCAACCCCCAGCTTCTGGATCTCAAGGGGATCCCTGCCCACCAGCTCTTCCTTCCTGCCGTCGTCATGAAGGTAGAGGATCTGACCGGACTCTACGCGCTGCAGTCCCGCGATCGCTTCGAGCAGCTCCTTCTGTCCGCTTCCGGAGATACCCGCTATGCCGAGGATCTCGCCGGCCCTAATGTCAAAATAGACGTGATCCAGCTTCAGGACGCCGTCGGGAGAAGTGACCGTGAGGCCCTTGATCTCGATCCTGGGTTTGGGATCCACGGGATCGGGTCTGCGGATATTGAGTGTGACCTGGCGGCCGACCATCATATTGGTCATTTCCTGGGGATTTGTGTCCTTTGTCATCATCTCGCCTATGTAGGCGCCCTTGCGCAGAACAGCGACTCTGTCGGACAGTTCCTGCACTTCGTGGAGCTTGTGGGTGATGATGATGATCGCCTTGCCGTCCGCGCGCATATTGCGCAGCACGGCGAAGAGCTTTTCTGTCTCCTGGGGCGTCAGAACGGCAGTGGGCTCATCCAGGATCAGAATGTCGGCTCCCCTGTACAGGGCCTTGACGATCTCCACTGTCTGCTTCTGCGAGACCGACATCTGATAGATTTTCCGATTGGGATCAATCGAAAAACCGTAGGTATCACAGATCTCCCGGATCTTTTTGGAGGCTGCGGCGCGGTCCAGACGTCCCTTTTCCTCCAGCCCGAGGATAATGTTCTCGGTCGCGGTAAAGACATCGACCAGCTTGAAATGCTGGTGGATCATGCCTATTCCATAGCGGAAGGCATCCTTGGGAGACTGGATGCTGACCTCCTCCCCGTTGATGAAAATCTGTCCATCGTCGGGATAATAGATTCCGGAGAGCATGTTCATCAGAGTGGTCTTGCCGCTTCCGTTCTCTCCCAGAAGTGCCAGAATCTCTCCCTTCCGGATGTCCAGGTCCACATGATCATTGGCCACTACGGTGCCGAAAGTCTTGGTAATGCCGCGCAGCGCGACAGCGGGTGTAGTATTCTCCAAAGCAGTTCCTCCGCCGGATTCAGAAGTCGAAAATCACATCACTAATCTAACACAAAAGAATTATTCAAAAAAGGCAGTCAGGCGCATCAGATCGAATCCATATTTCTGTGCGCAAACAAAGGGCTGCCACATGTCAATTCATGTGGCAGCCCGGATCATACATTCAATTCATCAGAATTTCTCATCCTTGAGGGTGATGCCATCGATGCGCAGGTCAAAATAAGGAGCACTGCGCTTCTCGGACTCGTGGAAGTAACCGTCGGAGATAACTTCTGTATCGCCTTCGAAGTTCGCATCGGTATCAACATCTGCCATGTAGGAATCAAGGGTCTTGCCATCAACTGTAAATGTGGAGGTATCAAAGACATAGATCTCCTCATTTTCAAGTTTCTGCTTGATCTCTTCGATCTTCTCGGCAGTGCCTGCAGCTGCGGCCTTCTCGTTGACCTCTGTCAGGAGCACGGATCCGGTGCTGATGGTTCCGGTGTAATCAACGTCGAACTCTTCGCCTGCAGCGACAGCTTCGATCGCATACAGATAGTAAGGTGTCCAGTCAATTCTGGAAGAGACGATAAAGGTATTGGGGCATGCAGAAATTGTGGAGCCGTTATAGGAGACGTCCGGAACACCGGCCTGCTCGCAGGCAGTGGGAGCGCCCATGGAATCGGCGTGCTGGCTGATCAGGACGCAGCCGTCGTTGATCAGAGTATTGGCAGCTTCCTTCTCTGCAGTCTCATCATACCAGGAACCTGTGAAGGTAACTTCCATTGTTGCGGAAGGGCACATGGAACGTGCGCCCAGGAAGAAGGAGGTGTAACCGGAGATAACTTCTGCATAGGTGAATGCACCGACATAACCGATTTTGGCTTCGTCTTCCTTGATGTCGCCCTTTTCGATCATCTCATTGAGCTTCATGCCTGCAGCAACACCTGCAAGATAGCGGCCCTCATAGATGGAGGCGAATGCATTGTGATAGTTGGGAAGGCCCTCAGTGTGAGCCTTTGTGCCTGTTGCGTGGCAGAACTGGACTTCGGGGAATTCTTTTGCAGCCTGGATCATGAAATCCTCGTGGCCGAAGGAATCCGCAAAGATGATGTTGCAGCCGGCATCAGCCAGATCACAGGCTGTGTCATAGCACTCCTGTCCCTCAGGGATATTGGTGCGGATCAGATAATTCTCTTCGCTGATTCCCAGCTCCTCGCATGCAGCCTTTGCAGCATTGATGAAGTTGAGGTCATAGGTGGAGTTCTCATCATGGAGCATGATGAAACCGACCTTGATGTTGTCTGCAGGCAGAAAATCGTCATCGCCGGGCTTTTCGCCTTCAGCAGTCGCAGCTGCAGCAGGCTTTTCGCCGCTGCTGCTGGCGGAGCCACCGCCGCCGCATCCTGCCAGAACACCCATGACAAGGATCAGTGCGAGTAAGATACTCAGTGTCTTTTTCATTTTTTTCCTCCCAGATTATTTTTGCGGCAGGCCGAAATACAGTCCCGGCCCCGCAATAATGAAAATAAAATTTCAGGAATTCTTATAATATAAAAGAGAAAAAGGTTTGTCAATTCCACACAGGCATTTTTTGTGCAGGAAAACAAAAATGGACAAAGTGAGATACCCGGGGACCGCCTGAGGTCCCGGGTCACCACTGCGTTCCGGGCAATAGCGGTAAAGCCCGTTAATTAATCATCGACCTGGCGTTCGACGGTCCGATCATACCGGTCTTGAATAACGAAATTGAGAAGGAATACCGGGAAGTCCTTTCACGCCCGAAGTTCCATCTCCCTTCAGATCTGATCGAAGACATCCTGTCATCGTTTCATCAAAGGGGGCTTTATATACCGTTTCGGAAGAATCCGGTCCATTTCCAAATGTAGGTATGAACATCAGTATGGCCAGAAGGATGTCCAGAGCATTACATATAAGAATGCGGAATATAACACTTCGGCATTCAACTATAGAAAAAACCTGCTGAAAGTCTTTTGACTCTTGTCAGCAGGTTTTTGTCCATTTTCACGGTAATAGTATAAAGCTGCATTATTACTGTTTATCTAGAAGCAACTTCAAATTACCGTCATCGTCGACGATGTAATCTCCTTGAATCCAGTCTTTAGCATTAAGAACTATTATATTATCTATGGCAACATTCTTAACGTCAGGTTCATTATTTGCATTATTATAGGATTCTAAAATAGTATATTTTCCATCAACAAGAATTTCATTTTCTCCGTCCATTTTTGCTTCATACGTTTTTCCGTTTATAGTGACAGATACATTTTTCTTCTCATGGACTATTGTAAAATCATAATTAAAGGTTTCATCAGGTGTATGTTTGTAAGTGCCTTCAATCAAAGAACTTTTCCCACAGCCACCAAGAACAAGCATAAGAAATAATGCTCCTAATATCAGTAATAAACTCTTTTTCATAATTTCTCCTTTGATTAATTATGCATAAGTATTGGGACTCATATATTATTAATAATATCAAGAATAACATTAATAGTCAATGGATTGTCAATCCTATTGTTAATGATTATTCTCGAAAAATCTCTGGACTCTTTTGGAACGTTTTCAAGACAGGCCATCTCTTCAATGCCAGCACATAAGATCAAATATGGAAAGCAACAGCGGCATCAGACATCCAAATCAATGTTTATATGTCCGTCATCCTTTTCCCTACTTAAAAGAACTACCGTCTCCACACTGCTGGTCCAGGGGAACTGATCCACGCACACGCCCCTCACGGGCCTGTATCCTGCCGCGACAAAGGCGGGAAGGTCTCTTGCCAGGCTGGTGGGTTTGCAGGATATATACAGAATGTTCTCGACCCCGTAGGACAGAATGCGCGGCAGCGCCTTGGGGTGAATGCCGTCGCGGGGCGGATCCAGGATAATGGTGTCGGGCTTCTCCTCAATGGTGTCGAGGACTTTGAAGACATCGCCGGCCAGGAAGGAGCAGTTGGTCAGGCCGTTCCTCTGTGCGTTTATTTTGGCAGCTTCGACCGCCTCTTCCACGATCTCTACGCCGATGACTTTTTCGGCAGTTGGCGCCATGAGCTGGGCGATGGTGCCTGTCCCGCTGTAGAGGTCATAGACAATGCCCTTTTTCTTTCCGGCCATGGTTCCCTCGGAGAGGAAGGATCTGGCCGTATCGTAGAGCACCTCCGCTCCGTGGCTGTTGGTCTGGAAAAAGGAAAAGGGAGTTACATTGAAACGAAGGCCCAACAGTTCCTCGGTAAAGAAGTCCTTTCCGTAGAGGATCTCCGTGCCCTGGTCCGCGACCACGTCCGCGAGGGAATCGTTCTTTGTATGCAGAATGCCTGCAAAACAGCCCTTCAGGAGGCCGGCTTCCTGCACCTTCAGCAGAGCATCCCTGAAACCGGACAGGTCCGGCTGCAGCTGCGTGGTCGTCACAAGGTCCACCAGAATTTCACCTGTAAAGGCGGCCTTGCGCACCAGCAGGTGGCGCAGATAGCCTGTGTGGCGCAGGCGGTGGTAAAAGGGCAGCTTTCCGCTTTTTTCTTCTGCCGTATGATCTGCATTATCGGAAGAGGCCGTCTCCCCGGATGCATTTTGTGTATTCTGTATATTCTGTGTATTCTGAAAAGCCTCGGGAAACTCTGTCTCCGCAAAATACTGCAGGGTCGTGCGCAGGATTAAGGAAAAATCGGGATCCGTGATCCGGCAGCCGTCCACTGTAACGATATCATAGAAACCGCCCCGCTTATGCATACCCAGGGCAAGGGGGCCGTCCTTATATTCGTCCCCGAAGGTATATTCCATCTTGTTGCGGTATTCATATTCCTGCGGACTGGGTTTGATCCCTTCGAACCATTTCGAGACCTCCAGCTCCTCTTCCGGCACTCCCGAAAGCTGTGCCGCCTGGCTCATGGCGCCCTCAAGAAGACGGACCACCTGGCTGCGCTTCAGATCCAGTTCCTCCTCAAAAGGCAGGTTCAGATACATGCATCCCCCGCACTTTCCGAAGTGCGGACAGGGAGCCGTTCTCTCACAGGGGGCCTTCTCCACAACCTCCTGCAGTGTCCCCTCCGCTTTGCCGCGGCGCTTTTTGGACACGCGAAGAGAAACCCGCTGCCCCGGCAGCACATTTTTTACGATGCATATTCCTTCCGGTGTTTCCACAACACCCTTTCCGGGATAGTCAACCCGGGTCACAATCCCTTCCAGGATCTCACCTTTTTTCATTATTTATCTCTCCAGTTTATTAATCTTTCCAATCAGAACAGTCTCTAATTCTCCGGAAAACAATCATTCGAAATTATACCAGATACAATCGACATTATGATATAGCAGGTCCGTTTTTTCAATGGTATTCTGTATACTGACAAGTGAAAGCAGTACAGGTTCCACAGGTAACCACGAGGTCAGAATATATGAAAGAACAATCTGAAAAAACAGCAATGCTTCATTCCGGTGAGCTCTATGATTCGGGAGATCCCGCCCTTCTTGAGATCCAGAGCCGGCATCTGGATGCCATGTATGATTTTAATAGCACCCGGCCTTCAGAGACAGCCAGGCGGCTGGCACTTCTGAAGGAGATGCTTGCTGAAGTCGGCGATGGCTGCTGGATCGAGCCGCCCTTTCATGCCAACTGGGGAGGGGCGCATGTGCACTTTGGCAGGAACATCTATGTCAATTTCAATCTGACTCTTGTAGATGACACGCACATTTATGTGGGGGACAACACAATGATCGGCCCCAATGTCACCATTACCGCCGCCTCCCACCCCATTGATCCCGCGCTCCGCAGCGGATCAGGCCTGCAGTACAACCTGCCGGTCCGGATCGGCAGAAATTGCTGGATCGCAGCGGGCGTGACCATCCTGCCTGGTGTCACTATCGGTGATAATTCCGTGATCGGAGCCGGAAGTGTCGTGACACGCGATATTCCGCCGGATGTCCTTGCTTTTGGAGTGCCCTGCCGCGTGGTGCGCCCGGTGAAAAACAGCGACCGGAATTAACCCAAAGCATCGAGCCCAATCCGTAATAATCCGCAATAATCGCATCAACCCATCGATAGGAAAGGCTGACCTGTACATCATTTAGTTTTCTTACTGTATAACAGTATAAATAGAATAATAAAAAAAGATCGGACAGTCGTTCCACTGCCATAAAAAATGCCGGAAAACATCTCGCATGCTTCCGGCATTTTTTTCTCTCTTGTCTGGAATAGCATGGCTATTCCATTTTTAGATTTTACCAGTGGATCACAGGCATCCGAATTCGATCATGGCCCTGCGCAGTGATTCCTTGTGGGCATCTGTCAGTTCGGTCAGAGGAAGTCTGGGAGAACCGACGTCGAAGCCCTGCATGTTGAGGGCAGCCTTGACAGGGATCGGATTGACCTCGATGAAGAGCTGCTCGATCAGGGGAAGGGCCTTGAGCTGGAGCTTTTTGGCCTCCTCGTATCTTCCCTCCAGGCAGTGCATGACAAGGTCATGGGTCTGACGGGGCGCAACATTGGCGAGGACGGAAATGACACCCGAGCCGCCCAGGGAACAGAGGGGAACGATCTGGTCGTCATTGCCGGAATAGATATCGATCTTTCCGTCAACGAGGCTGGCCAGTTTGGCGACCTGGCTGATATTGCCGGTTGCCTCCTTGATGCCGGCGATGTTGGGCTGGTCCTTGATAAGCCTGGCCATGGTCTCGGGAAGGATATTGGTTCCCGTCCTGGAAGGAACGTTGTAGACGATGCAGGGAAGCTTTGTCGCTGACGCGATCGTGCGGTAATGCTGATAGAGGCCGTCCTGTGTGGCCTTGTTGTAATAAGGTGTGACGAGCAGCAGGCCGTCGGCGCCCAGCTTCTCCGCCTCTTCGGACATCATGACTGCGTGGGCAGTATTATTGGATCCGGTTCCGGCGACGACAGGGATCCTCCCCTTGGTCACCTCTGCCGAAAAACGGATTGCCTCCAGATGCTCGGGGTCATCCAGTGTGGGCGCTTCTCCGGAGGTGCCTACAACGACCAGGGCATCCGTGCCGTTTTTGATCTGGTCTTCGATCAGCCTCTCGAGAGAGTCATAGTTGATCTCTCCGTTTTCCTTCATGGGTGTGACAAGGGCAACACCGGATCCTTTAAAGATAGACATATTCAATATCCTCCTAATATATGATGTGCACTGCATGCAGGGCTGATTCTTTTTTCCCTGTTGTGCATGAATCGCAGGCTGTTACAGATCTGCAGCGCAGCAACCATATTATAGCACAGTTTGCACAAAGAAAACTATTTTTCACACAATCGCAGCCGGAACCCAACCGGAACGCAGCCGGAACCGAACCGGAACGCAACCGGAAGGCAGCCGGAGCCAAACGAAACACAGCCGGAAACAGGGCTGTTTATTCCCATCTCCTGTCAAAAAAGTCAAGGAGCATCTCTCCCATGATTTCGCTGTCCTCAATATAGCTTCCGTGATCCTCGTTTTCCATGATCACGAGCTCGGCATCCGGCAGCGCCTGTACAATGCGCTCCGTCTCTTCCGGCAGGATCAGGTCATACTCTCCCGCCGTGACCAGCACGGGTATCCGGATCGACCGGAGCTGTTCCTCTTCTATATGAGGTTCTGTCAGCATCAGCGCGATCAGCGGGTCATGATCTTCCTCATAGGCCTCCCAGTATTCCTCCAGAAATGAGGGATCAACACCTTCCGGCACCAGGTTGGTTCCGCTGACAGCCAGGATCCCCAGTGTCCCGGGATGGTTGATTTCCAGCAGGAGTCCTATGATCCCGCCGTCACTGTGTCCGTAGAGAGCGGGCTTCTCAAGCCCCATGGCCCTGATAAACTGATACATGTCCTCGGCCATATCATCGAAATGATATTCCTCAAGAGGCTCGTTTGCCCCGTGGCCTCTGGAATCGGGCGCATAGACCCGGTATCCCGCCTCTGCAAGCTGTTCGATTTCGACTGTAAAAAGATTGTGGTCTTCGGCATTGCCGTGCACCAGGACGACCGGTCTCCCCTCGCCCACTACGGCATAATGAAGCTCTACACCGTTGACCTCAACAATATTTGAAGCATCAAACTGTTCCATAAATATCTCTCCGTCCGCGAAAAATCAAAAAAGCCAAAATATTATGCTGCATTTTCCGCAAGGCTCTCCATATAGGCCTTGATCCTCTGTTCGACATTCTGCTGAAGATTCCTGAAGTAGAACTGATAGTCATAAAGATGATAGGAACCCTCGGGCAGGAAGGAAAGAATGGGAGGATATTCCTCGGGCGTAATATCCGTAACCTTCAGGGCTCCTCTCTCGGGATCTATGTAGCAGCCGCAGAGTTCGGGCACTTCCTGTTTGATCTTGCCGCTGTAGCTGGTAAAGCAGGCTCCTGTATTCAGGGACTTGTCGGCAGGGGTACTGTCGGTCACCCAGTTGAGGGGATTGATGGAGAGGGCCTTCGTGTCTTCGGGAATGATCAGAGTCCCGGTGACATCCTCTGACTCACACTCAAAGCTGACGACAACACCAGTGTCGTTTTCGGATGCCGCAGGAACGATCTGAGGATATTCCGCGATCATCTGCTCTGTCATCGGCCAGCCGATGGCATAGACCGCGACCAGCTGCTGCTGCAGAGCGCTGTCTCCAAAATATTCCTTGAGGATGCGGTAGCACATATCGGCGCCCTGGGAGAAACCTGCCAGAACAATGGGTCTTCCCTCATTTTTGTTCTCCAGATACCAGGAGAAAGCCGCCGAGACATCTTGATAAGCAAGTTCCAGATAGGGTTTACGTTCCTCAGGACTCAGATTATAGATTTTCATGGCCGCCTGCCTGTAATAGGGGGCGAACATTCTGGTATTGTCCTCATAAATGCCGCGCTCCATGTTCAAAGCGCCGGAAAAGCTCTGTTTCACTTCTTCATCATCCATGGACATATTGTATTCGTCTCTGGTATCGACGGTAGGGCAGATCAGAAAGAGGTCTGCATCCTTGTCTTCGCCCAGGCCAAAATAAGCCCAGTTTTCTTCCATGGCATAGTCCGGAGCTGCAGCGGGCTCCGCGGTCTCAGCCGCGGTCGCGCTGGCGGCAGCGGTCTCGGCTGCACTCGCATCGGCGGCAGCGGTTTCGGATGCACTTGCATCTGCAGCTGCGGTTTCGGCTGCGGCCGCGTCAGCGGCTTCATCCTTTGTCGCCGCCTCTGCCGGGACACTCTCCTGCCCGGAGGAGGTCTTGGAATCTTTCTCGACAGAAGTTCCTGATTCCGGAGCCTTTTGGGATCCGCCGCAGGCTGTCAGAGAAAGTATCAGACAGATCATGACACTGAGGGCAGCTAAATTTTTCCACTTCTTCATACCTTTCATCTTTTTTATCCTTTCTTTCCGGATGGATTTTCAGAACCTGCTCGCGGGTGTGACGTAAGAATCTTTTGTTACCGCACAGACCTCCCTGAAAGGGCATGCACAGACCGTCTATATAGCAACGGCAGTTCGTACATCTTCTATGAACCTCCACCCCCATGCGGTGCTGAACCGCGTCCTTTGGAGGTGGTATCAAAGCCCCTTCGGGCTTTAGAAACCCTCCGGTTTTCT
>OCVV011212663.1_pt1 | contig 13235 bp, 11 predicted proteins | sample 1539721 | NCBI WGS metagenome assembly OCVV01 (sample SAMN02144230, study PRJEB22623) | gut metagenome | biome: sheep rumen | host: Ovis aries | place: New Zealand
ATTACAACGAAAGCCGTTCCATGATTAATTTCCTGATTAGGAATTACATAATCTCTTGGATAATCCATAATTTGATATTATCGTTAGTTCGTGCAGAAAGCAATTAAATATATAAACAAATAGCGATTATGAAAAAAAAAAGACCATTGGTAACGGAGGTAATGGATGATTTTCTGGAATATAGTTCCATAGAAAAGAAATTAGATGAGAAGACAATCAGAGCCTACAAATCAGATTTGCAGCAATGCATATCATTGGTTGGGAATGGGGCAATAGATCAACTCACCAAGGAAAAAATCCGGACATATATCAAAGATATATCTCATTTTCGACATAAGACCATCAAACGCAAATTGGCATCGCTCAATGCGATGCTTAATTATTTTGAATGGAACAACGAATGGTATGTCAATCCAACGCGCAAGATGCATATTCATATGCGTGAGCCGGTTCGATATCCCACCGTGATGACCATAGAAGAGGTGAGAAAGATGATTGATGTCGTCAAAAAGCGAGCCAGGCAATATCCTAATGATTCGTTCAGTTATGGATTGGCGAAACGGAATGAGGCGATTATAGAATTATTATTTGCATCCGGGATGAGGGTGAGTGAGTTGTGTGATTTAAAGGTTTGTGATGTGGATCTGAATATCGGACGAATCCGGATAATCGGAAAGGGCAATAAAGAGCGATTTGTGGATATATGTCAGGATGAGACCCAAAAAGCGCTATCTGAATGGTTGGAGTGCAGGGACCGTTATGTGGATGATGCTCCATTCTTTTGTAGCCGATTAGGAAGAAAAATGTCTCAGCAATCCGTTCGGCTATTAGTACGACAGTTGACGTTGATATGTGGGATAAAGAAGCATGTAACGCCTCATACTTTTCGTCATACATTTGCGACATTGCTATTGGAGGAAGATGTTGATATTGTGTATATCCAGCATTTGTTGGGGCATAGCTCCATTATGACAACTCAGATATATACGCATGTAAATTTGCATAAACAACGGGAAATACTGCAAGCCAAACACCCAAGAAGGAAGATATAAACGAAAAAACAAAGTTTTTTTTCAAATTATTTGCATATGTGGGAATTTTTTTGTATTTTTGCAGGCGAAAATAATATGTAATTATGAAGTGGTTTTCTGAACGATATGGTTATACCAAGCCTTCGGATGTGATTATCCGAGAACAAATAACAAGGGAAATTCAGAATGCAATGTGTTCTGCATTTGATGTTTTGCCGGAATTGTTTTCTTATGCAGGAGCTACTTATGGGGAAGATGAATATATTAACGTGGAGAGATTTTTATGGACTCAAGTATTAAATGAAAGAGAATGTAATTTCTCATCCGGTCGTACTTATCATGTAGCATCCACCCCGTTCATTGAGAATAAGTCAATACAATGGTACGAGAAATTGGATCTTATTGAAAAAGTAATAGACTACTTACTAAAATGTAGTAGTAGCTATGATAAATACTATTATAGGGATGTAGTAAGAGCGTTCACGGAGCGTCTTAATTCCGATTTTGAGCGTTTGCATTTTGCATACCGTATTGTTGAGGATAAAATAGTAGAAATTTGTTCTAACGAAGAGATTGAGTCTATAGAAAAAGCGTTATCTGATTCTCCGGCAAATATTCGAGAGCATTTGAATAAGGCACTACAGCATTATGCCAAAAGACCGGAAGGAGATTACCGAAACTCAATAAAAGAATCAATTTCGGCAGTAGAGGCCTGGTGTAGAGAAAAAACAGGGGAATCAACTTTGGGGCCTGCTTTGAGCAAATTGGAAAAGAAAGGCGTTGCTCTTCATCCCATGCTTAAACAAGCATTTGACAAATTATATTTCTATACAAATGATAAAGAAACGGGTATTCGTCATGCTTTAATGGACGAGACTGGAACTTACATGCCGAACGCTGAAGAAGCAATGTTTATGTTGGTTTCCTGCAGCGCCTTTATTAATTATCTGAATGTAAAGGAAAAGTAAATCATCCTATTAAAATATTCGGCAAAAGTGCAAATGGAGATTATTTATGAATGTAAATGAAATAATTGAATTATGGCAAAAATATACGTACAACCAAGTAAGGAATTAGTGAAATATACCTGTCCACATTGTAATACTCTCTCGCAGATGGAAAAGGGTACGCATCAATTTGATAGCGATTTTTTTAATACGGGCATAGGAACTATTGTTCATAACAAACTAACAATTCATAGATGTCAATGCTGTGGAAAAAAGATATTATGGATTGATGACAATTATATATATCCAGATATTGTGCCGGAGGAAGCAAATCCAGACATGCCGGATTCCGTAAAGCAACTATACAACGAAGCAGCATTGATTGCTAATAAATCACCTCGTGCAGCTTGTGCCTTGTTGCGCCTTGCAATAGATAGATTATGTAATGAATTAGGCGAGAAGGATAGTAGCATTGATAAAAACATTGGGGCATTGGTAAAAAGAGGATTGTCTCCTGAGGTTCAGCAGGCCTTGGATATAGTTCGGGTGGTCGGAAACAAAGCTGTGCATCCGGGACAAATTGTATTTGATGTTGATAATGTTGAAACAGCAACAGTATTGATGTCCCTGCTAAATATGATTGTTACACGGATGATTACAGAACCTCAGAAAATAGGTTCATTGTTTGAAAGTCTGCCAGAATCTGTAAAGAAATCAATTGAGAAGCGAGATAAATAGATCACAAGTAACACAGGAAGAAGTTATTGGCTTGTTTAAGAGTAATATAATGGGAAAAGTAAAGAAAGGGAATGATTATTAGAGAATGCCTCAATACAAAATAGGATATGAAAAAGGACTTAGATGAACTATCAGTTAATATTTCGAAAGTTCTGCAGTCTTCAGATTTTAAAGATTTGTCTGTAGATGTTGCGGAGATGACATTGGACTCAATAACAGAAAATGCGTTGTTGAGAGAGATTCCAATTGTAAAAACGCTATTGAGTATCATTGAGGTTACGCAAAATATATCAAACTATTTATTCCTAAAGAAAATCGTAGTGTTTTTGAATAATATCAAGGGAGTCAGTGTACGAAAGCGCAAACAAATGATAGCCAAGATAGATAATAGCGGTGAGTATAAGATTAAAGTTGGTGAGGCGCTACTTGGATTGTTGGATAAATGCGAAGACACAGAAAAAGCTTCTTATCTTGGGACTTGGTTTGCGGCTTTTCTTCGAGGAAAAATCACGTATGGTATGTTTCTATGTGGAGCACATATAATAGAACGAGTGTTTCTGCCTGATTTGCAATATTTCATTGAGCAAGATGAGGATTGGATGATGGTAGAAGATGCGGCCGAGGAAATAGCAGCAGGGTTGTTTTATATAGATTTCACAACAGCGTTTTGGGATATTCGAGATGTTGCAGCCGGAAAAAAGGATCCTAAAAAAGTAGGAGATGCGGGAGCAAAAATTTCTTCTGTTGGTATAGCGTTGCGTGAGGTTTTTAATCGCTATTATAAGGGGCCAGATTACTATCCTGATCCTATGCTTGATGGATTATTTAGAAGATTCAGAGCACCAAGGGAAGAGTAGTGAAATATAATATGGATGAGATGGAATATGTCCGGTTGTTGCCGTTCGAAAACGAGACAATGAGAAAAATCGGAATTTCCGAATATTCTATCAAGATTACCAAGCCCTCTGCTTGTAAGGCAGATGTACGAAAGCGGCTAATAAAGAGTGCCGAAAGCAAGAAAATTGGCGTAGAATGAAGAAAAAAATAAAATAATTGTCCATATACTTGTGTATGTGGATTTTTTTTTGTATCTTTGCGCGAAATTGTGTAAATGGGAAATCGAGGCGTGATCATCGGTTATTGATGGGAAAGCAGGATAAAGGCTTCAAACAAACTTCAAACAAATCGGAATATAAAGAGGAGAAAATTAAAATCACGGGATATATACTATGTATATATAAGGTGGGGTTGGATACGATATACCATCGACCTGCATAGGCATTGGATAGGTGCTGATTAGGTAAGAGTAAGGGCAATGATTAAGTAATATCTAAAAAATATCTAAGGAATCACTAACGTTTGTATGTCAATTGGTTCGTCAGAAACAGCCAAAAATTGTTCCCAAAAAGAAAAAATGCATTGGCGAAAGTGGCGAAGTTGGCGATCGCCAATATCGTCAATATCGCCATGCAAATTTTTATTAAAACTGACAGATCTGACAAAACTGACATGCAAAAATTTACTCTGCACTTTCTGCACTATTTGCACAATTGATGGTGAAAGTGCAGAAAGTGCAAATAGTGCAATGCAAAAATTTGCATGAGAATTGTGAGAAATCTGAGAATTCTTATTCTGCGGAACGATTATTTTACAAATTTTCTTGCATATCTCAGAAAAATGTAGTATCTTTGCACGCAAAATTACGTGCGAAGGCAAAAAAGGAAATAGTCTTCGAATGTGGTGAGATAAGACAAACAGGCTGAGGTAGAGCAATTCAAAAAAGGAACAGGCTAAGATATTATAAAACGAAAAAAACAATACTAAGATATGGCACAGGAAGAAAAAGGATATGTTTACATCCTGACTAATCCGGCTTTTAGAGAGAACTGGGTGAAAATAGGTAAAAGCAGTCGACCGGTTGATGTGCGTACGAAAGAATTAGACAACACCGCTGTGCCGCTGCCTTTCCAGATTTATGCGACGATGTGCACGGTTAAATACGCCGAGGCAGAGAAACTCGTACATAAGTACATTGAGCGTTTCACAAAATTACGTATCCGCAACAACCGTGAGTTCTTCAACGTGAAGCCGGAAGATGCGCTGGAGATCTTCTATGACGTGCAGTTGGTTATTGATGATGCAGAGATTGAAGTATTTCAAGACAAAGCACCGAAGTCCAAGCATAAGTCAAAAAAGGAACAGGCTAAGCCGGAGCAACATATCTTTTATTGCAAGAGAGCAGGGAGCGATGCAAGGGGGTATCTGCGGGAGAATGAAGAGTTTGTAGTGTTGGCGGGTAGTGAGTTGCGAAGTGGTGAGTGTGATTCGCTCAAACCGCAATCCATCGAGAAACGCAATGCATTTATTAAAGCTAATTGCACGCAAGCAAAAGGTAAGATTATCCTTAAAGCAGATTACACTTTCGCCTCACCATCTGCGGCTGCAGCTATGGTTGTTGGAGGCAGCTCTAATGGTTGGACAAGATGGAAAGATGCAGAAGGAAAGACATTAAGCGAAGTGTATAGAAAATAAGCAATAAGTCAAAAAAGGAACAGGCTGAGCCTTTATATTCATTTGACAAATAATAACTTAGAGCAATGATAACAATTGACAATTTCAAAGAAGTACTTATCTCTCTTGGTTTCAAACAAGACGGGACGCAAGATGTATATTCCAAGGAGTACCATCTCAACGGTAATTTGGTAGGAGATACACGTATGTCTGTCAATTTTGCGGAAAAGCGCCTTGAATTTCCTGCGGATATGCGCGGAGGTGATCGAAACACCTTGATTGATGATGCTCATAAAGAGAATATGGTTGTCTTTGAGTGTGTGGATCGGTTGCTGGAAAAAGGATACAAATCGGAAGATATAGAACTGGAAAAAGTGTGGCCATTGGGTCACGTTGGTAAAAGTGGCCGAGCGGATATTTGTGTAAATGAAGCAGGCAATCCTCAAAAGATGCTACTTATTATAGAATGCAAGACCGCAGGTAAAGAGTTTGAGAACGCCATTAAAGAAACAGAGCAAGACGGCGGACAGGTATTTTCTTATTGGCAACAGGAGAAATCTACTCAATGGCTTGCCATCTACGCTTCTAACTGGAACGAAGAAGAACAAAATATTACATATACTTGCAAAGTTATCAACTGTTCCGATGACAAAAACTTGTTAGAAGTAGCCAATAAAAAGCGCAAGAAAAAAGAGGAGATAACTGACAAACTCTATCAGGATGCCGACTCGATGCAGGAATTGTTTGAGGTGTGGCAAGAAACGTATAACAACGAATGGCATGACGATATTATCTTCAAAGCAGACTCGCAAGCATACAACATCGGCGTGGATGTTCTGAGGAAGCGCGACCTGAAACCATTCTCCATGGAGAATAGCAAAATCGTCAATAAATTTGAAGAGATTCTCCGCCATAATAATGTCAGCGACAAAGAAAACGCATTCAACCGCCTTGTAGCACTCTTTATCTGCAAACTGGTAGATGAAATCAAAAAGGGTAATGATGATGAAATGGAGTTCCAATACAAGGAACGCGTTGATACCTATGAGGATTTGCAAGACCGTTTGCAACGACTTCATAAAGAAGGTATGGATGAGTTTATGCGGGAAGATATTTTCTATGTAGAAAAAGATTACGCCCAAAAACTTTTCGCGGCATACAAAGGAGCGGCACGCGCACAGGCTATCAAACAATTGGATGAGACTATCCGTAACCTGAAATTCTACTCCAATAATGATTTCGCTTTTGTCGATGTGCATAATGAAGAACTATTTGCCAAAAACGGAAAAGTATTAGTGGAAGTTGTCAAACTCTTTCAAGAGTATAGAATTGTCTATCCGGAGAAGAATCAGTTCCTTGGAGATTTGTTTGAGCAATTATTAGCAAAAGGCTTTAAGCAAAATGAAGGACAATTCTTTACGCCTACACCTATTACCCGTTTTGTATGGGATTGTTTACCTTTGGAGAAATATCTCACTGCACACGGATTGCCTAAAGTGATCGATTATGCTTGCGGAGCAGGGCATTTCTTGACTGAAGGCATTGAGGCTATCAATGATATTCAGCATAAGCGTAGAGATAAATCTATACCAGCGGATAACAAATGGGTGCGTGACTGCATCTATGGTATTGAGAAAGACTACCGTTTGGCGCGCGTCAGCAAAATAGCCCTATTTATGAATGGAGCCGGTGATGCCAATATCATTTTCGGCGACGGTTTGGATAATGACCCTGCAAAGGGGATTGAAAATGGCAAGTTTGACATCTTGGTAGCTAATCCGCCATATTCTGTTTCTGCTTTCAAAGCACACTTGAAACTGCAACATAATGATTTGGAACTTCTGCAACGTGTTTCTATTAGTTCGGGAGAAATTGAAACGCTCTTTGTGGAACGTATAGGCCAGTTGCTCAAATCCGGAGGATTGGCAGGAGTCTTCTTACCACAATCCATACTTTCAAATAACTCGCAAGCCTACAGAGGCGCGCGTGAACATATTCTATCCAATTTCTATCTAAAGGCTATTACGTTGTTTGGTACGAAGACATTTGGAGCAACAGGAACGCAAACGGTCGTGCTATTTATGGAGCGTTTCCATGAGCCACCAGTACAAAAGCAATTAGCAATTGATACGGCAAAAATTATTCTTTCGGGGAATGATAATAGCGATTGGACTGATAACGATATATTGGATGAATATTTATCCCTCATTGGTGTAACGGCTGAACAATACAAGGCTTTCATTGCAGAAACAGCATCCATAGAGGACTTACGCTCTATAGAGTATTTCAAAACATATGTTTCTGAATTTGAGAAAACTCAACAAAAATTCCCGAAAAATTATACTCCGGAGCAAGTTGAGCAAGAGCGTAAAGATCGGTTATATAAGAAAATAAGAGATGTGGAAAAAGATAAATTGATCTATTTCACTTTATTACGCGGTCAAGAAACGGTTGTCATTACTGCTCCATCTGATAATTCCGAACAAAAGACTTTCTTAGGTTACGACTGGAGTAACCGAAAAGGAAATGAGGGAATTGTCTTGAATCCTAATGGTGGTTATTTGACAAATGAGCAGAATAGATTTGCGCATGGTACGCTAGCTACATTTGTACGCAACGCGTTCAACAATATACGCACAGAAATGGGAGAAGAAAATCATCGCCAGAAATATGTGGCAATCTATAGAACTATTGATTTGTTCAATTTCTCCAAAGCAGATTTTGATAAAGCTATCCAAACTACTACTGATAAAAGAAATACTATTCTTAGTAAATATCCGATAGTGGTTTTAGGTGGTGAAGAAGGTATTTGTGAAATTAAAATTGGTGGTACTCCTGCTAGAGCGAATGCCTCGTATTTTACAGGTTCACATCTTTGGGTGTCTATCGCTGAAATGAACGGACAGATTATTACTGATACGAAGGAGAAAATAACAGAAGAAGCAATAAAAAATTCAAATGTCAAACTAATACCTAAAGGTACAACTCTTTTGAGTTTCAAACTTTCTATTGGAAAAACTGCTATAGCAGGAGCTGATTTATATACAAATGAGGCTATTGCAGCATTGATACCGAAAGATAAAGAAAAAGTGCTGGATGGATATTTATTCTGCATCTTTAATGGTGGACTCATAGATATAAAGAATGTTGGTAATAAAGCGTTTGGCAAGAGTCTAAATAGTACTTATCTCAATAATGAGGTAAAAGTTCCACTTCCGCCAATAGATATTCAGCAGCAAATTATTTCCGAGTGTCAAAAGGTCGATGAGGAGTATAATTCTTCCCGCATGAGCATTGAGGATTATCGTAAAAAAATTGCGCAAATCTTTGAAAATCTGCATGTTATAGAAAGTGCGGGGGGGGCGTAAACTCCTGAAAATAAGCGATATAGGAAAGATTCGGATGTGCAAAAGAATAATGAAAAATGAGACAAATCAAGATGGTGGCATTCCATTTTACAAAATAGGGACATTCGGAGAAAAAGCAGATGCTTATATCTCAAAAGAACTATTTGAAACATATAAAACACAGTATCCATATCCTAAAAAAGGGCAAGTCTTAATTTCTGCTGCTGGGACATTAGGGAAAACTATTGCATTTGATGGAGAACCTTCCTACTTCCAAGATTCAAACATCGTTTGGATAGATAATGACGAAAGTAAGATTTTAAATGCATTCCTTTTATGGGTAATGAGATTTGTAGATTGGTCTGCATATATGACAGATGGAAGTGTGATACCAAGAATTTATAATGAGAGTTTACGGAGTGTTACAATTCCTGCTCCATCTATTTCTGAGCAACAGCGAATAGTTGCACAAGTAGAACAATACGAAGCAGAGATCGCAAAAGCGCAAGCGGTAATGGCATCTTGTCCGCAACGCAAAAAAGATATTTTGGATAAGTATTTGAATTAGACAAAATATTATAATTATCCGCTATGAATGAATTAGTATATGAGTCCATACCTTTGAATCTGCTCATAAAACAATATGAGCCTATTCAGTTTGAATATGGTAAATACACATATTCGGATAAATATATACCACCCAAAGAAAAGCAACAATATGGCTCATACGTATTAAGAATTTCAACTAAGGAAATATCCGAGCAAAAACAGTTGAATAGTATTTCTATGGATCTGAGACTGCATGCGGAATTTGTGACGATGTTGTTTAAGTATGTCACTGGAGCAAGTTTATTTAAGGAAAATGATGGAATAGATTTACATAGACAGCGCATCATAGTTGCAGGAGAGTGTCCAGATGGTTGGTCGTCTAATTATAAAGAATTGAATGATTTATTGGATCACAATACGTTTCGTATCGGTCCAATTCAAACATCATTTAAATCTTATACCCAAATACTAATATCTCCATTATATGAGTTACAACTCATACTAAATCAATACAGCAGAGTTCCAGAAGTTATCCGCTATTTGATGCGCTTAAATTATGAAGCAGAAATGGCTTCTGAAATGATACGAAGTTTAGTATATGGCAAGGTGTTGGAGATAATTGATGCAATACATCCACTACCGAAAGGTAAGGGCAAAAAGGATAATCGTATTGAGGAATACTATAATGGAATGCAAGAGTTGTACGAAGGCATAACCATAAAAGATTTAATGAATCTTGCGAATAACCGTGCAGATACGCGACACTATGCGGCTCAAAAAGAGAATGTAATCGCGCATCCATTTCTAAGTTATGATGAATTAGGAATATATGAACCGCTTATAGACAATATAGCAATGAATGAGGTGCGCAAGAGTTTTGGACTTCTGCCCGTGTTATTGCAGAGAGAAGGACTAAAACATAAATAACAATCATGCCCACACCGCCATTTAGCATAACAGATGAGATTTTGCGGTTAGTGTTCAAATAGCGTAAAGAATGACCTACGATGACTACATAGCACAGCAGCAACAGGCAATGGAGGAAGAGCATAGCGATGAGTCCTGTTTTCTTGCTGCTCAACCCGAAGGGCAGTTCGTGAGGGGACATTGAGTGTGGCAAATTGCGAAGTGATAAAGATTAATGAGAACGAACAAAAATGCAATAATCATGAAGAAGAACATTTTATTGATGGTGATGGCATGCGTGATGTGCGCTTGCGGAAAGGTGAGTGTGGATAATACGCCGATTGAGTCGGTTGATTGGAACCGCTATCTGGGCAGTTGGTATGAGATAGCGCGTTTTGACCATCGGTTCGAGCGTGGTATGGAGCAGACAAAAGCACTATACACCTTGCGTGAGGATGGCATGATAAAAGTGGAGAATAGCGGCATCAAGAACGGCGAACCCAAGCAGTCCATCGGAAAAGCCAAGACGACGGACACACCGGCCATGCTGCGCGTGTCGTTCTTCTGCCCTTTCTATGGCGACTATCGCATCCTGTTGCTGGATGAGGCGTATCAGTTTGTACTGGTTGGTGGCGGCACGGATGATTATCTGTGGATCCTTGCCCGCACGCCGCAGTTGGAGGAAGAAACGCTTGCGGTCATCCTATCCGAAGCGCAACGACGTGGATACGATACATCGAAACTGATTTGGGTGAAACAATAAGGGGAAAATGAATAGATAAAACTATGCATATAACATTGATTGCAGGGGCGAGGCCCAATTTTATGAAGATCGCAGCGCTTATACATGCCATTCAGGCGGCGCAAAAGCAAGGAAAGAATGTACAGTTCAGGCTCGTACATACAGGACAACACTATGACAAGAACATGAGTGACACGTTCTTTGAGGAGTTGAGAATCCCGGCTCCGGATGTGAACCTCGGTTGCGGTGGCGGAACACAGGCAGAACAGACGGCACATATCATGGTGGCGTTTGAGAAAGAACTGTTGGAGCACCCGACGGATATAGTGCTGGTGGTGGGCGATGTGACAAGTACCATGGCTTGCTCCATCGTGGCGAAGAAACTGAACACCAAAGTGTGCCATGTGGAGGCTGGTATCAGGTCTTGGGATCTGACCATGCCTGAGGAGATCAACCGCATGGTGACGGACAGTTTGGCGGATTATATGTTCACAACGAGCGAGGTGGCGAATAGGAATTTGGTACGGATGGGAGCCTCTATGATGAATGATGGAATGAGCGAGGCAAAGCCTCTCAATGATGCGAATGGTGTATTGCCGGAGGATAAGTATGCCTATGAACGTGTGCCACAGAAAGTTTGGCATGTGGGAAATGTGATGATTGATACGCTGTTGGCGAACAGAGCACGGTTTAGGAAACCCGAAGTGTGGGATGAGTTGGGGCTGAAAGAGAAGGAGTTTGTGGTGATGACTATGCACCGTCCGGCGAACGTGGATGAAGAGAACCATTTGCGTGCTATGATGGAACAGATTATTGATAATGTGCATGGACTGCCGGTGATCTTCCCGATACATCCGAGAACGGCGAAGTTGTTCTATGGACTGTGGGGCAATGAGGCAGAGTTAGCAAAGCGTTTCCCGAACCTGCATATCGTAGAACCGTTGGGGTATTTGGAGTTCAACTATCTGGTGGAACGCGCGAAAGCGGTTGTGACGGATAGCGGTGGTATTACCGAAGAGACGACGGTGATGGGTGTGCCGTGTATCACGCTGCGCGATAATACCGAACGTCCGGAGACCTGTACGGTGGGAACAAATGAACTAATAGGTACGAAACCCGAGGCTATCAAACCTGCACTGGACAAACTCTTTGCCGGAGAGTGGAAAAAAGGTGCGATACCAGAGTTGTGGGACGGACACGCAGCCGAAAGGATTATTGCTATCTTGGCGGAGTTGTGATTGGAGTATGTCGTATAATGCGTGAATGCGTTGGTTTAGTGATAAGAACTCTGACATATAAGGATATTGATCGCGGAGAGTGGAGTAGGCTTGTGCAGACAAGTTCGACCGGAACGTGGTTTCAGACACCGGAGGCGTATGAGTTTTTTGCTTTGCAACCGGAGTTGTTTAAGCCGTTTGTTGTTGCTATTTCTAACGATGCATCATTAAGTGAAGCGCAGCAATCCATCAACTCATCATTACAAATGCTCCGGGGCGTGTGTGTTGGGTACGTGACTGTGGAAAGAAATCTGATAAAACAGTACTTTACGCGGAGAGCGATTATTATTGGAGGACCGGTGATTGCGAACGATGCAACATCAGAAGAAGTTGAAACTCTTATGATAGCTGTTCGCAATCAATTTAAGATTTTAGATTTAAGATTTAAGATTTTAAATTCGCCTATTTTTATCGAAACGCGGAATTTTAATGATTACAGCCGATGGAAAGGAGCTTTTGAGAAAGCGGGATTTGAATATAAGAGGCATCTGAACTTTCATGTGGATTGCACGGATAAGGAACAGATGTGGAAACGGTTGAGTAAGACCCGGCAGAAACAAATTCGTCGTGCTCTGCGGAGCGGAGTAGAGGTAATAGAACCGGTAGAAGAAGATGTGAAGAAATGGTATGCTATTCTACAGGAAATGTATCGTCAAAAAGTGAAGTTGCCTTTGCTGCCGATGGATTTCTTTTTGAATGCGTACCGAAGCGGTAACGCAAAATACTTGATGGTGAAATACAACGGAGAGGTGATAGGCGGCTTGATGTTTGAAATGGACGAGAAGAGTGTGTACGAATGGTATGTCTGCGGTTTAGATAGCACTTATGAAAGACAATATCCTTCTGTTGTTGCGACATATGCCGGAATGGAATATGCAAACGCTCATGGGAGAAGATGTTGCGATTTGATGGGAGCAGGAGAACCGGGAGTGCCCTATGGCGTGCGAGATTTTAAAGAACGATTCGGAGGAGAATTGGTGGAACACGGTCGGTTCGTATGCGTGCGCGAACCTCTATTATATAAGATAGGAACGCTGGCTGTTAAGATGATGAAGGGGACTTAAAAAATTATGAATTAAGAACTAAACTTTCCCACATGATCTTTGATATATATTGTAACCAAAAACGCGCAACCTGCGTCCGCTTCGTGTCACTTGCGTACTGGATCGCAATTGCCCATTAGCCGC
>OCVV011222535.1_pt1 | contig 13235 bp, 10 predicted proteins | sample 1539721 | NCBI WGS metagenome assembly OCVV01 (sample SAMN02144230, study PRJEB22623) | gut metagenome | biome: sheep rumen | host: Ovis aries | place: New Zealand
CAATAACCTCTGGGGCGAGACGCTGGAGTACGGCGAGTTCTACCACCATATCGGTCTTGGTTACAATGCCGACAAATGGGGCTTCCGTGCCATGTTGATGAATCCCTTCTCCGTCAAGGGCTACAGCATCGAGACCAAAGACCTCTCCGCTCTTGCTCCTAACACACAGCACGCCGAGATGCGGGATTTTCGTCAGATGCTCATTCTCAACTTTCATTGCAACCTCGATTTCGGGTCGAGAGCATCGACACGCGAAAATAAGCGCATCAACAACGAGGACAAAGAAAATGGTATCTTGAGTGGTACGAAATAATTCCGCCCCCACCACCCTCTTGACCTACTCACCACCGTGAAGCGATTAAGGCGCACCGAGAATGTCCGCGGAAATTCGAAGGAGTAAGTGCGCTGCGCGAGTTTGCAGGGCGAACATAGAACTCCTTAAAGCCGAGATGACCGAGAGACTGCAACCATTCGGAATTTCCGAATAGTTCCCATCAGACGGGCTACGGCTCGTCTTTTTTTTATGCAAAAAACAGAAATTTTACACTTTCCCGCCTTAAAACTTGCATATGTCAAAATTTTTGAGTAACTTTGCACGCAAATTTAGTCAAAAGCATCTAGCGCACAAGAAAAAAGCGCACCAAATTCGTAATTATATGGGGCTCGTACTTGATTACATTAGGAAACACTCAGACGGTCGAGTAGAAACATACGACACCGTTAAGTACACGATTGATGACTCGGTACAAGATATATTTGGGGAGTTTGAAGATCACCAAGACTTTAACATTCCTAAATCAAAAGCGGTCTATGCTGAGGATCATCCATCTAAGGATGTGCAATATCATGCTATAGATATTGACGAAATAGTGTCAAAACATAACGATAGTCCATTAACCTATTTTCTTGATGGTTCTCGCCACGTATATAAGGCCAGTGATGTCATTATTAATGGTGTCGTATATCCGGTAGTAGCAGGTCAGATTGTTGTGGGCTGTTGTAAACGAGTAGATCGGGAAATGCAGCCAGCAGAGATTGGCGAATGTCGAAAGTTGATACTAGTGCTTCCTAAAACATATGATGCAGATAATTATGGCGAACCTTTCTTGCAAAAGAAATGCCTTGAGATAAACGAAGAATTGCGAATACAAGCAGGGATTAATGCTATACAGTTTGATGAAATTAAATGCTATAGAATTGATGGAGACATAGAGGAAGGTCGTAACAAATATTTGCATCAGGCTATTACTGTTGTTCAAAATGAGATGATGGATCAAGAGCGTATCATGGTTGGTAATTTGTGTGAGCAAAAGCATATTAACAAAGATGCATGGCTTGTAAAAGATGGCACATTAGAATACCGCCACTCTTTTACCAATCGACCAGACCAGAATTTAGATATTGCACAATTCCAAAATAGTCTTCGATACGTAATAGGTGTGTCTAAACTATTTAATCCGGAACTATTGAACTATCAAGAGCCAAAGATTGGAAGAATCATTGCAGGGCTCAAACCATTTAGCCGAACAAATGCTTATCTTTTTCACCACGAAAAAAAGAACTACTGCGTATGGTATTTGAGAATAAGAAATACTCCTAATCGTGCAACCCGTAATGCGGATGTGATTAAAGTAGAAATGATGATTAACGAGGGGCAAGTACTCAATACTTCTTTAATTAACATCATTTCCGCTCATTTAATAAACGAAGCATTCCCTGTCTGCTATGGGAAGGATGCTCGCTGGGCAAACCACTTGTATCCTGTTTATTTAACAGAACTCTTCTGCAAGAAGAAATATATTTACGATGAGAAAATAATAAAAGTTATATAATATGAGTGATGTAAAAGTAATCGGCAAAGTATCTGCCACCGATCACAATCCTTCAACGATTGATGATTTCTATTTTTGGACTAATGCAGGTGAATTATTAAGTCCATTCGATATTGTCCAAGTTGAGCATTTGAACCACTCGATTACTTATGGTCGTATTGATAGTATCAGTCATGTTACTGATTCTGCAAGCCATCTATCTAGTTTTATTTCTTCAGATTTTGGTCGCTTGGATGAAATATCAAATGGCAACACAGACCGCCTATCTTTTAACTATGTGCATGTCGTTGTGATAGGTAATAATAAAAATATTTACACACCTGTCATGCATGGTAGTGCAGTTAAGACTTGTGATGTGAACGGTATAAAGTATGCCTTAGGATTGGATGAGGTAAAGAATCCGCTCACATGCGGTTATCTTGAAATGTACGGCAATAAAGTACCTGTTTCATTTAATACTAACTTTATCGTAGGTCCTGATGGAGCACACTTGAATATATCAGGTATTTCTGGTTTAGCATGTAAGACCTCATATTGCATGTTTCTTTTAAATGCGCTTCAACAGAAGTGCATGTACAAAGACGAGAATGATGAAGAAACAAAATCAACTGCTTTTGTTATTTTCAATCTCAAAGGACAAGACTTGCTCTCTATCGATGAACAGGGTAATTTAAGTAAAGCGGATGAAGATATCTACAAAAATACGCTAGGTATTAATCCGACACCATTTAAGAACGTTCACTACTATTATCCTTATTCAAGCGAGGTGTCAACTGACAGAATGCAGACTTTTGCGAAAAAAGAGTACACCGACATGCAGTTTATGAAAGGGAATGCCGATCGGTTTAAATATACATTTGAAGCTTGCAAAGACAAACTGGAATATATATTTGCCAACGAAGATGAATCAGACGCATCTGGCACAATGGCAAGTATCATCGCCTATATTGAAAGCGAGAAGATGCCGTTTGCAAACATCAAAACATGGGCAACATTCCGTGAGCAACTAAAGACAGTTATTAACGATAAAAACACCCTTCAGCAAACGAATATCCAACTTTCTTCGTGGAAGAAATTCTATCGCATCATCGAAAAGGTACTAAGTGATAAAGTGTTTGCAGATGGAGCAAGTGAGACCGCCCATGAGGTTGTTCTGTCTGAGAGTTTACAAAGCATCCATCCGAACGAAGTCAAGGTAATTGATATTGCAAAACTAGACGAGAAGTCTCAAGCATTTGTGTTTGGGGATGTTATGGAAACATTGCACGACATGATGAGTTCTAAGAGTATCAAAGGCATGCCTGATAAGATTGTAGTATTTGTTGACGAGTTGAATAAATATGCATCAAGTGATGTTCCTAAGAATTCTCCTATTTTACGGCAGTTGCTTGAAATAACAGAGCGAGGGCGTTCATTGGGCTTGATATTATTCTCTGTTGAACAATTCAGGAGTGCAATTCATAAACGTGTAAAAGGTAATTGTGCGACATCAGCATACGGACGTACCAACTTTGTTGAGGCAGCTGAATCAGACTACAGATTCTTCGGAGACACGTATCGTAACATTATGACAAGGCTAACACCGGGAGAATACATTGTCACTAATCCTGCTTTGCGTTCGATGTTAAAAATTAAATTTCCACGTCCCACCTATAAAGAGAACAAGTAATGAAAGATTACAAGAGCAAAACCGGTAATGGCTTACTAGCCATTTGTATGGGCAAGAACTACCAAGATTCTATGGTGGTATACCGCGAGTATGTGCAAAATGCATGCGACTCCATCTATGAAGCCATGAGACTCGGGTATTACGAGTCTGATGACGATAAGTGTATCGCAATAGATATTAAACCTGCATTAAAACGGGTTTGTTTTATGGACAGAGGAACTGGTGTGCCCAAAGATCAAATTGGTCAACGTTTGGTAGATCTTGGTGCTTCTACAAAAAATGGAATTGACCAAATCGGTTCCAATGGAATCGGTCGTTTAGTCGGGGCAAACTGGTGTGATAAGATAATCTTCGAAACAAGTGCTAAAGGTGAAAATGAAAAGTCTATACTGACGTTTGACTCTAAGCTTGCGCATGAACTTATCAAAGACAAAACTGGAGATTGTACAGATTCATTAGATAAGGTCACTTCGTATCGTTCTGAGAGTGAAGAAGTGGATGCACACTATTTCCGAGTAACTCTTGAAAATGCCAAAGAGAGTTTATTTAGAGATATACTTGGTGTACAAGAATATTTGGCTTCTATGGTTCCGGTGGACTACACATATGAGTTTGAAGACTTAATCAAACCGTATTTGAAAAAAGAACCGAAATTTCAAGAATTATTTGCTAATCTAACGCGTTGCCATGTGACGGTAAATGGTACAATTATCGAGAAACCGTATACTAAAGATATATATTTGACACCGGCTTCTGTGCCTATGCGTATTACTCCGCCATCATTCATTACGATTGAAGATCCCACTTATGGTCTTTTGGCATGGGGATGGTATGCTTTTAATGAAAGGATAGAGCAGATGAATAGTTTGCCTTATCGTGGTATACGCTTGCGCAAGCATAATATGGCTATTGGGAGCCATGATTATTTGACCAAGTATTTCCCGCGTCCAGTTGATGCAAACTATTTTATCGGCGAGATACATATTGTACATCCAAACATACATCCTACCGGAACTCGTGAGGCAGTAGAGACAAGTGAATCAGTTGAAGCTCAAGTGCTCTTGTATAGATTACAAAACCAAGTATTTCCAGAGTTAAAGAAAGCTTACGAAAATCTTAGTCGTTTAAGTAGTTCTGCTATTGCTCCGATTGTAGATTCCACATTGGTGATAGAGAGTTATTCTCCTGTGCTAAAAAATCACGATCTACCCGAGGAGACAAAGGAGGAAGTAGCAAGGAAAGTGCAAAATGCGAAAACGGAATTAGCACGTGCAAAAGGAGAACTTAAAAAGAAATATACGGCTGTCAAAGAATCTCAGACTACATCTCCTGAGGTTTTGAATTTTGTTATTAGTAAATGGAACAAAGAAATTGACCAACGAGTTTCATCTGAGAACAAAAAGTCTGGTCAAAACACTCAGATTGTAAGTTTTACGCTAGAGCCCATAATTGAGGAAGCGCTACATGATGCTCCCTCAAATCCAGAGCCTAAGGCGGATCCTATACCCTCCTCAACGGGAAATCAGGCGAGCCCGGAGTCGACGAATCAGACAGGAGTTGAGCAGTTCAAGATTCTCGGTAAATCAGAATACAAATTGATGAAACAAGTATACCAAATCTTGGATGCCGAAAAAGATTTACCTCCTCAGATTAGGGAAAGATTGAAAAAGAAACTACTAAAAAAATTGGTAGGAAAATAATGAATCGCAAAATTCTATTAATAGAACCAAATTATCAAAACAAATTCCCTCCTATTGCGTTAATGAAACTCTCAACGTATCACAAATCGTTGGGAGATGAGGTTGTTTTCTATAAAGGTGATATTAAATCCTTTATTATTAATCGTATCGCAGATAAATGCGTGGATTCTTTGAAATCCGTAGAGCCGGACTTCTATTGGCAATCTAAAAGGGATGTAATTATAAACTATATTCAGACTCGCAAATCGGAGTTTTTAGAAGCTTTAGTAGAAGATCATAACGATACTGAATTATTGGTGCGTAATTGGTTGAGCTACTACAAAGACTATTACTGGAAGAAAACCTATCTTCAATATCCAGAATGGGATAGAATCTTTGTAACAACCTTATTTACATTCTATTACGACATAACGGTTAAGACGATTAATGAGGTCAAAGTTTTGGTTAAGCCAAACGGAATGGTACATGTAGGTGGTATATTGGCTTCATTGCAACCGGAAGAAATAGAAGCAGCAACAGGCATTAAACCACATATCGGTTTGCTTAATAAACCAGGAGATTTAGACGAAGGTGATACGCAGATTATAGATGAGTTACCTTTGGACTATACTATCTTAGAGGAGATTGATTATAAATACGATATGGCAAACGCATACTATGGCTATCTAACTCGTGGGTGCATTCGTCATTGTGCTTTCTGTGCTGTCCCCAAATTAGAACCGATATATAATGATTTTATCCCTCTAAAAGAACGTATCGCAAAAGTAGACGAATTATGTGGTCCGCAAAAGGATTTACTTTTGATGGATAATAACGTATTGGCTTCTCACTCCTTTGACCAAATAATTGAAGAAATTATAGATTGTGGCTTTGGAGCAGGTGCAACTTACGTGCCGGCTGATTATCTAGATATAGCGATTCGTAACTTACGTAATGGTATCAATGATAGAGGATACACACGCAAAACTCAACGTCTGCTCCTGGAATATTACCGCTCAATAAAAGACAAGCAGATTGCTTTTGAAGTATTCAATATCTTAGACAATCACCATGTCCTTAAAATAGAAACAAGTACTAAGGAAGAACTATTGGCTGCATATAAAGAAGTTGAACCATATTATAAAAAATCGCGGCGAGCTTCTTCTCGCCCTCGTGCCCGTTTAGTCGACTTTAACCAAGGTGTTGATGCCAGATTGTTTACACCTCATATTGCAAAGCAACTATCTAGAATTGCTATATCACCTTTACGCATTGCGTTTGACCATTTAAATTTGAAAGATGAGTATGTTAGAGCTTTGACAATGTGCCGCGAACAAGGTATCAAAAATTTCTCTAATTATTTGTTATACAATTTCAACGACAAACCGATTGAGTTGTATAAGCGTATGGAAATAAATGTATTACTTTGTGATGAACTACAAGCAAACATTTATTCTTTCCCAATGAAATATCATCCCTTGTTTGGTGAACATAGCCACGACCGCGATTATATAGGCAAGCATTGGAATAAAAAATACATACGCGCTGTGCAAGCTGTACTTAATAGTACTAAAGGTATGATTGGACGGGGAACATCATATTTCTATAAGGCTTTTGGGAATAATGAAGAAGAATATCTAACGTTATTGGAGATGCCGGATACCTTTATAATCTATCGTTTTTTCTTTGAATGGCTTTCTACTAAACAGCATCCATACTCAATAAAAGGATGGGTAAATGCCATGAATGCGCTTTCGGAAGAAGAACGAAAGTTTGTATATTCCATCATACATGCACCTAATTTCTCTCAATGGAACAAGTCTGAACATCCATATTCTGAACCTATCAATCATGCTTTGGGATATTACGTAAATTTACGCGATGATGTTCAAGATAAAGGAGGTGCTTTATATGAACTCAAACGTGAGTTTGATGCGCTCCCTAAAGATGTAATAGATAACTTAAAAACATCACACCTTCCTGTCATTAAACATTGAGATGAAGAAAGATCTCGAATACTATATATCGTGTTTCTTTAATCTGAGACGAACTACTCGAAATGGAGAAAAGTCGCCACACAAAGTGGTGGTTCTATTAGCTGTCATACAGGCTGTAAAAGATGGTACTTTGACTTCGAATCTAGTAACGCCAGATGAGATATTCAACAATATATTCTTGAATGTTTGGCATGAGCGAGTTGGTGTTTCTGCAAATTTTGAAGATAGCTTGTTTCCCGGTTTTTACAATCTTCAAAATGAAGACTTTTGGCATCTGCTACCATGGAGCGAAAGCGAAAAACAGAAGCGTTGTATTGATATAGATTCTTTACGTAGTGTTTATCAGGGAGCGCTTATAGATGAGGAGTTATATTCTTTATTTCTTATGCCAAATACATGTCAAAAGTTGCAAGATATTCTTCTCTCTCTGCTTGGCACATATCGTTCATCAACACGTTTCGTTAGCATAGATGATTACTTGAAATCGCTTCTTACGTCAACACCCCCAATAAAAAAGGATGTAAGGTATTTTATAAATCTAATTGAGCCTGTAGCAAATGCTGCAAAAAGCGATAAAAAAGCTAAATTAAAATTAATACTATTGCTTTCTACTATTGAGCATATAGAATGGAAATTGAAGTATTCTGGAATAACAAACTTTATACCACTACTTGCAACTTGGGAAGGAGTATTTCTAAATAATGTTCGTACATACATGGGGATTATCGGAAGGGAAAGTACTCTATTCTCATCTCCCTTTATACAAATGGGAGAACTGTCTTTTTGGCATCTACGTCCATGTGATAGTACTTATATAATTACAGGTCATGCTATGAAAACCTTTGCAAATCTGCAAAACATCTACGAAGGAGTCGATATTGATGAGGAATTTATTAACCTGATAAAAGTACCAAAAACACGAGAAAAACTAAAGGCATTCCTTGTAAAAGGCATTACAAAAAATAATACAGCCCTAAAATGACTATAACATCTTCTTTTTTATATAAAAAAGTAGTAGACAAATCTACCTTGTTGCAAGGAATCAGTATTCCTGCAAAATATCAACCGTTATTTGTACAATTAAATGGGGGAATGCTAGTGCATGGAAACTCTACGAAGATAAAGATACTAATAAATGGTGAATTGTATGATGCGGAATGGAAGAACCAACCTTTTAATCAAGATAAATTTGCAGGACATGTAGATGTTATGCAATTCCGTTATTCGGAGAATTCACCTATTGCGCTCAAGTTGTGCCAGATTTTTCAAAGTACGTATAAATATGTTCAAGTCGCTCTTAATGATTCAAAGCGTCATTCCAAGCAAGTAATAAAAATTCCCAAAGAGTTAGAAGAATATATTATCATTTCAGCCACCTCGCAACCAGATGTTTTTGTATTTGATTGTATAACTAATGCAGACCAAGTAGAAGTTCAAAAAGAGATTGAGAACATTTCTGAGGAATCGTTTGAAGAATGGATAGGACCTATTCAAGATAAAACCTCCGGCTATACATATTCGTCCTCATTGCATAAGGTCCGTAAACTTGACCATAGTATTGGCGAATCATTGAAACGCCTGTATGATTATCGGTGTCAAGTAACAGGGGAAAAAGTAGGTGATCAATATGCCGTTGAAGTAGTTGAAGCACACCATATCAATCCTTTCACGAAAAGCATGAATAACGACACGGACAACATAATTATCTTGTCCCCGTCTTTCCATCGTATTGTACATAAAGCAAAGCCTGTGTTTGATTATAAAAAGCTTAGTTTTGTATTTCCGAATGGAGTTGTTGAGAAGGTTATATTAAACAAACATCTTTCATAATAAAAAATCCAACATACCATTCACTGTCCGCATATGACATAGGGGGATTGAATGGGAAGGGTAACGAGTGAACGTTTAACGAATGAAAAAATTAAGGCCACAATCTTTTAGGGTAAAGAATTAGTAAACATAACATATATGGCAAAGAAACAACTATCCACATTGGATTACATGCGTCTCTCTATAGAGGAAATGCGCAAATCTATTCAAGAAGGCAGAGACGATGCCAAAGTAAGTCCGCTCGTTGGTGCAATCTTGGTTCGTGAAGATGGCTCTTACGTGGGCGCACACCGTGGAGAAATCCGTGATGGAGACCATGCAGAATACACTTTGTTGGAGCGAAAATGTCCGAACGAAGATGTTACCGGTACAATTGTATTCACCACGCTCGAACCCTGCTGCGAACGTCATCTTCCCAAAGTGAGTTGTTCGCAGAGGTTAGTCGAGGCACGTGTAAAGAAAGTATATATTGGCATAGAAGACCCCGACCCAACCGTTTCCGGCATGGGTAAGCAGCGCTTAATGGACGCCGGTATAGAAGTGGAGATGTATCCGCCTGAATTGCAAAAAGAGATAGAGGAAGCCAACAAAGAGTTTCTCAAAGGTGCTTTCAAACGTCGCTTGGAGAAAAAACATGACGACCAATCGGACTCCCTATCGCAAGCAGTTCCGAACACCTCATTAGAAATGCTAAAAACAAAAGCAGTTAACCAATTCTTACATGGTGCCGGTGTGAAAGGCGTAGATACTGAAGAAGGAAAATCCGCACTACTGCAATTACAGTTAGTTACTCTTGTCGGTGAAGATATTGTGCCAACAAAATGGGGCCTGCTGTTGTTTGGGAAAAATCCGCAGTTATCCTTCCCCAATGCTGTCATTAAAGCTACGCAGCGAATCGGAGGAAAGGAAGTTGACGTACCTACTATAGGTGGTCCACTGGTAGAGCAACCTGAAGCCTTGTTCAGATGGTACAAGGATAAGTTGCAAGCACATATAGACAGGTCAACTCCTAAACGTCAAAAAATATATAACATCCCTATGGAGGTTGTATCCGAGTTGGTGAAGAATGCTATCGTGCATCGTGATTATTCTATCATGGGCGCTCCAATTTATTTTGAAATTAACGATGAAAGTCTTGTTATCAAATCTCCTGGCAAGCCTGTCGAACCAATTAACATACCGCAAATACAAACATTCAATGCACCTTCACTAAGTCGAAATCCCTTAGTTATGTTTGCATTTGACAAACTTGATTTAGCAGAACAACGCGGTTTCGGTTTTGAAACGATTCGTCATATGCCAGTTTCGCAAAGGCCAAGAGTAATGTTTGAAGATCCGTATATGGTCTTTACATTACCTTTGGTGGAACAAAACGATTCTAAGAAAATCCCGCAAGAAGTGATTTTACAGTTTATAGAGGCCAACGAAAGTTTTACTCGCAAACAATATGAGGAGTATTTTGCTATTTCCCAAAAGACTGCTATTCGTCAGATTAACAAGTTAATTGACGACGGACTGATAGAACCTATAATACAAGGTAGAAATACTACATATCATAGGAAAACAAAATAAAATTGTAGCAAATTCCTTCGGGACATTTCGGGACATTTTTCGAGACAAAGCCTAAAAGTGTCCCGAAAGAGAAGCGAAAAACAATTCTTTTGAGACAATTTTCGGGACATATTCTCAAACAGTCCCGAATAAAACACACCATACTAGCCATGGCAACATTTGCTATATATACCTTTAAGTTTCGCGACATAGACAACAAAGGACTCTTTGTCGGTCAAACGGAAAAGTATGAACCACTGCCTACACTCGAAGATAAGCAGCGGTTTATGCAGCAGATCTTCATCAAAGACCATACCGGTAAAGAGCCTTTCCTACGTGGTGCGGATGGGTGTGACTGCAAAACCCTCTGGGAAAGCAGCGGTTTCATCGTGCTCATGGTTTCCAACATCAAGAACGTTACACGACATCAGAAATTCCGCAAGATAAAAGACCATGACGAGCCTTGGTGTCATGTGCTGATAGATAACCGTCCCGGACGGGAATTCATCGCCATCGAAAAGAACGGTGCGTTCTCATCGCCGGACATCGTAGCCAACATACTCCAAGACGAACTCCGCTATCGTTTTGCCTTGCACCATGTCGAGATAACCATCAAGAACCAATACCAACCGGATGCCTTCTGGGATATCATCAATAAGCATCTCGTTAACGGCATCCGTCAGGTGGCATTCCACTTCTCCGTACCCAACCCGCCATGGGCTTCGGAGCTGTTAGGCAACATGAATGAAGCGGCTCGTTCCATGCACGCGCGCCCAACAGCCATCTTCTCCGCACCGGACAACTCACCCCTTATCTTGGATCCGCAGAACAAAGAATTGCGGCTATATGTCGAGGTATGCGCTAAAGAGGGTGAGGACATTACCGTCAAAGTGGCGGGCATCCGTGCGCGTTTACACGTCATCGACGTCAAAGATAAATACGTCTATATGGTCATGGAGGAGAATGCCTTCAAGGAAATCGTGTCTAATTCGCCTGAACTATTCGATAAAGAGGTTTCCCTCATGGCGGGCTTCTTTGATCCCATCCTCAAAGCTGCGGAATGATAACACGTCTGGACGAAAATACAGCCAAGCAACGACGCATCGACTTCGAGAAAGATGATGCGTACGTTATCATATATGATACCATCGATTGGTTAAGCACCGACTATCACAGCCTTAGTCCCGAAGAACTATGGCAGGAAGCATCTGACCTCATCGATGAGATTCGCAACGCGCCCGATAGAGAGTGGAAATCTACCAAACTCTTCAACCAACTGGTGCGCAAATACGCCGAACTGGATTCCGCCAAAGAGACTGCTACCATCGTCCTCTACATTGTCACATGGATGCTCGTGCTGACCAAGAAAGTGGAGAAGATGGAGGAGCATCCATACTATACCATCATTACCAATCTTCTCAACCAGATAAACACGTTCCCTGATTTTGACCGGATGCTCAACAAGACCCATCAAGACGAGATCTTCTTTGAGGAACGCAAGAGCAAAGAGATTCATCCGCGTGACTATCTTACTTATGGAGCCGACCTTTTCCAATACATCCGCAAAGATTTGCCATACCAACGCAAACTGGAGATTGATGCAGAGATACGCGATTCCATCATCGACGACCGTCCCAAAGTGGTGGTAGAAAAACTATGCGAACTGCAAGTGGAGAAGAAAGAAATCAACATCCCAAGAGGCAACATCCAAACGCTATGCAAATACATCAACGAACGATATGGTAGTGCCATCAAACCCAATTCGTTCTCCAATGCCGTCGAGACATATTTCCCGAAATTGAAGTAGTCCGTCTAACCGCATTTTATTCAGCCCTTACACAACTCCGTGTAGGGGCTTTTTTTGTGTTTTCCAATCAAGGATTTAATCAAGAATCACTCCAACTTAATCAAGCCTAATCCAGTCTAATCAAGAAATAAATTTTTTATAACATATTGATTTGCAGTATTTTGCGTAATTCAAAAATTTGCAGTACTTTTGTCGTCGGAATCGGAAATCAATGACTTCGCTACCCAGTAGCTCGTGGAATTGTTTCGCTTCCTCCTCTTCGGTCCACAAACACTTCGTTGGTTTGTGTCCCGAGGGATTAGATAACAACATTTATTAACCGCGAAAGTTTGTGTGTCCGCACGTGCATTGAGTGGCCACTCGCATACAAGCCCACGCACAAAACTTTTACACATTATGACAACCAACAATTCAAACAACAACTCAAACTACGATGTTATCGACCAATTTTTCGCTGCACAAGTAGCATGTAATGAATCCGAGGCGACGCTCAAAGCGCTCCGTCCGCAGGTGGAAACCGCCGTGCAGGCGCTCATCAAAGAGCAGGGGCTGCCGTCCAACTTCACCGGCACCATCGAGTACCACGGTTTCAAGATTGTCGTCAGCCGGCCGAAGTCGTTCACATGGGAGAAGAACACCAACCCTGCCATCACGTCCGACCCCAACCACGCTATTTACATGCAGCAACTGGCGTTGCAAGAGAAGATGGCGGCGCAGTTGAAGGACATGCGGGCGGACCTCAAACGTACGGCGGAGAAGCTCGAAAAAGCCCATCCCGAGAGCGAGAGTATCAAGCACTCCTTCCGCATCGCTTTCGCAGGCTAAAAGAACAAAAAGAAAAAAGAACCAAAAAAGAATAAAAAGAAAAGT
>OCVV012858349.1_pt1 | contig 13229 bp, 13 predicted proteins | sample 1539721 | NCBI WGS metagenome assembly OCVV01 (sample SAMN02144230, study PRJEB22623) | gut metagenome | biome: sheep rumen | host: Ovis aries | place: New Zealand
CAAAGTACAACGTGGAAACTGTGATAAGTACAAAGAAGTACATCCACGTTGTACCTTGTAAATTGTACTTTGTACTTAATTACGGTTCTTCATTCGGAGCGAAGTGCATCTGTGCCATCTGTGGTTCAAAAAAATCTCAGTTATTTGTAGTTGAAAATTTAGGATAAAAATGAAGATAGCAATTATCCCAGTGTCGGAGGAAGGAGGAAGGTTGGCTGAACGTATTTCTTCGCTGCTGGAGGAGGAAAACAAGATTATGAGGAGAAGTGAGGTTCGCCTGATTTTTCATCAATACGATGGTTTTGTCTTTGTTGGTGCCATGGGCATTTGTGTGCGTACGATTGCTCCTCTGATTCAAGACAAGCATGAAGACCCTGCTGTGGTTTGTATCGACAGCATGGGGAGGAATGTGGTGTCGGTGCTGAGTGGACATTTGGGCGGTGCCAACCGTCTGACGCTGCTCTTGGCTTCGCTCTTGGGTGCTTCTCCTGTGATAACGACGCAGTCGGATAATGCGGGGCTGTGGTCGCTCGACACGTTGGCAAGGCGTTTTCGATGGTCGTTGGTGCATGGGGAGGATATGAACAGGGTGATATTTGCTTTCGTCAACCGCAAGCCTGTTGCTCTGCTGCTGGATGTGCGCGACGTTGGAACGGACTATTTGGAAAGCAGTCTTCCGGCGCATGTTCGGATTGTGTCCTCTCTTGATGAGGTGGATGCGCGTTTCGAGGCGTTGATTGTTGTTTCGCCTTATCGGAGGGTTGAAGCTGGGGTGGCGGTGCCTGTTGCATGGGTGCAGTTTGTTCCTCGTGTGTTGACGTTTGGCATCGGTTTGGCCCACGAAGCGGAGCCTGCTGAGGAAATCATTGCCTCCATCCATGATGTGGTGGAGGGGAATGGGCTTTATGCTGTTGCTTGTGAGTATTGCTCTATCGACGTGAAGGCTGGGGAGCCTGTGTTTCAGATTCTCAAGGAGAGGTCGTCGGTGCGTTTCTATTCGGCTGATGAGTTGTGCAGGGTGACGGTACCATCTCCTTCGGAGGTTGTGGCAAAGCATGTGGGCACTTCTTCTGTGTGTGAAGCTGCTGCCATCTTGGGTGCGAATCATGGTCGCTTGTTGCTGCCGAAGCGGAAAGGGAAGGACTTCACGGTGGCTGTGGCTATTGACAGGCTGCATCTGCGGGAGGGACACATCGAGATTGTGGGTGCAGGCCCTGGCGACCCAGAACTTGTGTCGGTGCGTGGACGTGGTTTTCTGGAACGTGCAGATTTGATTCTCTATGCAGGTTCGTTGGTACCTCGTGAGCTCACTCTTTGTGCCAAGGCTGGTGCTACGGTGCGCTCGTCTGCTGATATGAACTTGGAGGAGCAATGCGCATTGATGAAGGATTTCTACGACAGGGGCAAATTGGTTGTTCGCTTGCATACTGGCGACCCTTGCATTTTCGGTGCCATAGAGGAGCAAATGGCGTTTTTTGATGCTCACGGCATGTCGTACCATATTACTCCTGGCATTTCGTCGTTCTTGGCTGCTGCTGCAGAACTGCGTTCGCAATTCACAATTCCAGGACGGTGCCAGACGATTATTCTCACTCGTGGCGAGGGCCGTACTCCGATGCCTGAGCGGGAACGCTTGCATCTACTGGCTCGTAGCCGAAGCACGATGTGCATTTTCTTGAGTGCTTCCATCGTGGACGATGTGCAGGCTCAGCTGCTTCTTGAATATCCGGCTGAAACACCTGTCGCTGCTTGTTACCATCTCACGTGGCCCGACCAGCGCATCTATCGTGGGCAGCTGAAGAATTTGGCAAGTATCGTCAAGGACCATCATCTCACTCTCACAACGATGATTGTGGTGGGTGAGGCTATTGACAACCGCTCTTCCACGTCGCTGCTTTATGACAAGAATTTCAGCCATTTGTATAGGAATGAAGCCTCACCCCAACCCCTCTCCAAAGGGCGAGGGGAGTAGAATGATACTCTCCGCGAAAACTTAAATACTTAAAAACTCATCAACTCAAAAACTAATAGATGATACTTGTTCTTGGTGGAACAACGGAAGGCAGGAAGGCGGTCGAAGTGCTGGATGAAGCAGGCAAGCCGTTTTACTACTCCACTCGTGGTGGGGAACAGCGCATCGAATCGGTGTGCGCCCATCGGATGGTGGGTGCGATGGATGCTGCGGAGATGTCAGACTTTTGTGTGAAGCATGACATTCGTTTGCTGGTGGATGCTGCCCATCCTTTTGCTGAAGTTGTGCATGGGAATGTTGCTAAGGTGTCGGAGGCTTTGGGTATTCCTGCCATACGCTTCGAGCGACATTATCCTGTGCGCGATGCTTCTATTGTTTGGTGTAAGGATTATAGGGATGCCATTGCCCGTCTTGAGGATGCGGGAATCCATCGCTTGCTGGCTCTGACTGGTGTTCAGACAATCGGTAGATTGAAGGCGTTTTGGTCGCGGCATGAGTGTTGGTTCCGCATTCTTCCTCGTAGTTCTTCGATGGAGTTGGCTGTGCGTGAAGGATTCCCTGCCGACCATTTGCTATGCGAGGAGCCTAAACTGGAACAGGGCGAAGGGGGTTGGGAGGTGTTGAATCCTGATGCTATTTTGACGAAAGAAAGTGGGATAAGCGGTGGTTTTCAAGAGAAGGTTGACGAGGCACGGCGACTGGACATTAGTGTGTTTGCGATTCAACGTCCTCCCATTTCTGGGATTTTCTCTTTGTGCAATGGTCCCTATGGCTTGAGATGGCATGTGCAGCGGTTCCTACCCGATTTCTTTGACCTTCGCATAGGTATTACGACGGGAACGTGTGCTACTGCTGCTGCCATTGCTGCGCTGACGCATGAATCATCGGTGTTGGTTCGCATTCCCGACGGCGAGGATATTCCTGTGGAGATTCATCGGGTGGAGGGCTGTTCTGCATGTGTGTTGAAAGATGCTGGCGACGACCCCGATGTGACTGATGGGCTGGAGATATGGGCTGAGGTTCTTCTTTTCCCTGATTCTGTTGGGGAAGAGGGTGGGGAAGACCGCTCGTCGGCATACGGAGAACGCATCACGATAAGGGGTGGTGAAGGCATTGGCACTGTCACGCTGCCTGGACTGGGGCTTCCTGTCGGTTCTCCCGCCATCAATGCTGTTCCCCAACAAATGATTCGCAACAATATTCTTCCTTTACTGAAGGAGGACGAACGAGCTGAAGTGACGATTTCTGTGCCAAATGGTAGGGAAACGGCTGAACACACTTTCAATCCTCGGATAGGTGTGGTCGGTGGAATAAGTATCATCGGGACGAGTGGTATTGTCCATCCGTTTTCCAATGAAGCCCGGATTGAGAGTATCAGACGAGAAATGTCGGTGGGTGTGGCAATGGGGGCCGAGCGTGTTGTCATCAATAGCGGTGCTAAAAGTGAGCGTTTCCTACGCAACTATTATCCTTCTCTGCCTCCGCAGGCGTTTGTCCACTACGGCAATTTCATTGGAGATGCCATTCGCTTTGCTGACGAACTCGGAGTTCGTAAGTTAACACTTGGCGTGATGATAGGCAAGGCTGTGAAATTGGCTGAAGGACATCTGAACACTCATAGCCATGACGTTACGATGAATCGAGCGTTTCTTCTGGAAATGGCTGCTGAAGCTCATATACCTATTGAAAGGCTCTGTGGTCTTAACATGGCTCGGGAACTATGGGATTTGTTGTCTCCTTCCGAAATGCAACGCTTTGCACGTGTGCTTATTCGTCGTATTCACTCTTGCTGCGATGTGCTGCTACGGAATGGGCATCTTGACATTCTTCTCATCTCTGAAAGGGGGGAGGTGTTGGGAAGTTAAAAGTTAAAAGAGAAAAACCTCTATTAAGTACAAAGTACAAAGAACAATGTACAGGCTTAGGAATTTGTACTTTGTAAATTGTACTTTGTACTTCTCTTCACGCTTCACTCTTCACGTTAAACACTAAACATGTTAATCATGAATATAAAAATGAAAAAGGTTTTGATACTTTTATGTGGTATCATGGTGTGTTTCTCATGCCAACACACGAGCAAGCATTTACAGGTTGAGACCGATGGACAGGACTCTCTCAAGGCATCACTCTACGCTTCATACGCTAAGGGTTTCCGTGTGGAACAGCGGGAAGGATGGAGGTTGCTGGAGATTTGCGACCCTCAGATAGAAAGCAATTCGTCTTCCTTTCGCTTTGCTTTGGTCGAAGATGGGGTAGATGCAGAGGGCATCCCTGCTGACATGCCCAAGATACGTGTACCTATCAGGAGTGCTATTTGCACCACCACCCTTCAGTTGAGTGGCTTTCTCAAACTTCAGGCTCTTGATATTGTTTCGGGAGTGATGAGCGCAAAGCGACTTTTCTCGAAAGAACTCAAGCAACGACTGGATGATGGACGCATTGTGAAGATTGGAAAAGAAGGCAATTTCGATGTGGAACTCATTATGGCAAACCAACCGTCTGTCATATTGGTTTCTTTGTCAAAAAGAGGCGGTTTTGATGTTTTGGCAGAACTCGGCATCCCTCTCGTTCCCTACATGGGCTATCAGGAAACGTCTCCCCTGGCTCAGGCAGAATGGATAAAGATTGTTGGTCTCCTTCTTGGTAAGGAACATGAGGCAGATTCTCTTTTCTCTGTTGTGGAGAAGAATTACCTTGCTGCTCGTTCGCTTGTGGCTTCTGCTGATACCCTTCAACTCCCTTCTGTACTCTACGGTAAGCTTCATGGCGACAATTGGTATGCTATGGGTGGAGAAAGTTTCATTTCGCAGATTTGCCATGACGCTGGTGCTCGTTATTTCATGTCGGGAGATGAACGTTCGGGAGGTGTGAATCTCGATTTTGAGAATGTGTATTCGCAGGCAAACGATGTTGATTTCTGGATTGTGCAGAGTAAGGGACACAGTGCTATTACCTACAAATCCCTCTCGTCTGAGGATGAACGATACATGGATTTTCGACCATGGAAAGAACATCGCATTATTACTTGCGACATGGGAAATACGCCTTTCAATGAACTGTCGCCTATGGAGCCTGACACCATTTTGCTTGACTTCATCCATGCCTTTCATCCAAATATCTTAAAAGATTATCAACCAAAGTATTATAAAGTTCTGTAGAATGAATTTTCGATTTGTTGCCATTTGTTTACTTGTGGTATTTTTCTTTTTGCTGAACATTATTGTTGGCACTATCTTCATTCCTCTCTCTGAGGTGATAGATGTGCTGTTTTCATCGGGAGAAAATGCGTCACAAGTGTCTCAAAACATCCTTCTCAAATCACGTTTGCCACAAGCTGCCACCGCTCTGGCTGCTGGTGCGGGACTTTCCATCAGCGGATTGCAGATGCAGACAATCTTCCATAATCCCCTTGCCAGTCCGTCAGTACTTGGCATCAGTAATGGAGCATCGTTGGGCGTGGCGTTGGTTGTGCTCCTTTCAGGAAGCATTGGTGGAGTGGCTCTGAGCAGCATGGGATTGGCTGGAAATGCTCTTCTCATTGCCTCTGCCATCATTGGTTCTTTAGCTGTGATGATGCTTATTCTCGCCATCTCTCAACGTGTGAAGGGGAATGCAACATTGCTTATCATTGGTGTGATGGTGGGATATGTGGCAACTGCTATCATCGGTGTGCTGAAATATTTCTCAAACGAAGAAGACATACGAGCATACGTTGTGTGGGGATTGGGTAGCTTTTCACGTGTTAGTGCAGGGCAGGTGTGGCTCTTTGTTGGTATCATGTCCGTGCTTGTTCCTCTAAGTATGCTTCTGATAAAGACCATGAACATTCTTCTTTTGGGTGATAAATACGCGCAAAACTTGGGACTCAATATCTCTCAGGCTCGTATGCTGGTCATCAGTTGTTCGGGAGTGATGGTTGCGGTTGTCACTGCCTATTGCGGTCCCATCATGTTCCTTGGCTTGGCAGTGCCCCATTTGTGCCGTGCCCTTTGGCGCACTAACGACAATCGGGTTCTGATGCCAGCAACGGCTCTCACGGGAGCTGCTTTGGCTCTGATTTGCAACCTCATAGCTCGTATGCCAGGCTTCGAAGGAGCATTGCCTGTCAATTCTGTCACAGCACTCATTGGTGCTCCTATTGTGGCTTCAGTCCTTTTCCGTCACAAGACGGACATGATGTAAAATCTCGTTTATTCTTATACAACACATAATGCTTCAAGGTCACGGCGACGATATACAAAACGCAATGCTTCGGATGAATTTCAGTTCAAACGTATATCCTGCATTGCAACCCTCTGGGCTTAAACCTTATTTACAAATGCGTCTGGATAGCATAGACCACTATCCTCCTGCTGAACCCGTAGAGGAACAAAGATTGTGGGCAGAACACTTGCATGTGCCATTTAACTCTATTCTTCTGACGAATGGTGCTACAGAGGCCATTTACCTCGTAGCCACGTTGTTTAAACAACAACGAACTCGTGCTTTTCGTTCTGCCATCCTTATTCCAACATTCAGTGAGTACGAAGATGCTTGTCGTATGGCTGGGCATGAGTTACTGTTTTGTCAATCTCTCGATGAAGTACCTGACGATGTAAATGCACTCTGGCTTTGTAATCCCAACAATCCCACAGGAAGTGTCATACCCCTTTCTGTGCTCACGACTTGGGCTGTGCAACATCCTCATGCTTTACTTGTCGTTGATCAGTCATACGATGATTTTTGCTCTATGCCAATGCTTTCACCACAGGATGCAGCACTTTCGAATAACATCATTCAGCTTCATTCAATGACAAAACGCTTTGCCGTGCCTGGACTCCGTTTGGGCTACGTCATCTCCTCTCATCAGATCATCAGTGGCCTACGCTCACTGAAAATGCCTTGGTCTGTCAATGCACTTGCACTTGATGCCTGCCGATGGCTTCTCTTTCATCAACAACCCTTCTGTATGCAGGAATACCTTGATGAGACACAGCGTTTCCTAATTGATATTCAATCCATCGACGGCTTTAAGGCTATGCCAACTAACACACATTTCTTTTTGGTGAAATGTCATAAATGGAACAGTCTTGAACTGAAACAGATTCTTCTACAAAAATATGGAATTCTCATCCGTTCTTGTCACAATTTCCGAGGACTTGATGCTTCATACATCCGTTTGGCAACCCAATCTCGTTCTGAAAATGAGTTTCTTGTTGATTGTTTAAAACAAATGAGCATCAAGCGATAAGAGTGAAAAGTGAAAAATTGCTATCCAACAAGAACTCAAAAACATATAATCATAGAAACTAATTAACTCAATAAGGTATCCCTTTAAAATCCTTCACATCCCTGATAAACTTTTCATGTATCCCTTCTCCATACTTTTAGCCTGGTTATTAGACAAGATATTTGGCGACCCTTTTTGGCTGCCACATCCTGTTGTTCTTTTTGGAAAAGCAATCTCATTAGGAGAAAAGCATCTTAATCGTGGAACTCATCGTCGTTTGAAAGGCGGTTTACTTGCTGTCTCTCTCATTCTCGTTACATTCTTTGCAACTCATCTACTGATGCACTACTTGTTCTGCTTACATCCGTTGGTGTTTTATGCTACGGTAGTAGTAGGAGTGTTTTTTGGACTGGCTGGCACAACGCTTATTCGGGAGGTACGAGCCACTTTTAAGGCTGTGGACCATTCCTTGGCAGATGGTCGTCGTCAAGTGGCACGAATTGTAGGACGAGACACATCCCAGCTCTCTGAGCAAGAAATACGAAAAGCTGCACTTGAAACACTTGCTGAAAACCTAAGCGATGGAGTAGTTGCTCCGCTCTTTTGGCTCATCCTCTTGGGAGTCCCTGGCATGATGGCCTATAAGATGATAAACACCCTCGATTCAATGATAGCTTATCGCACCAAGCGTTACAGGGAGTTTGGTACATTTGCTGCGAGGATTGACGATGTGGCTAATTATTTGCCTGCCCGCCTAACAGCTTTCTTGATGGTGATGGTTGCTGGCAGACCTCATCTGCTTCGCTTTGTGTGTACCTATGGCAATCACCATGCTTCGCCCAATAGCGGTTATCCAGAAAGTGCTTTAGCTGGCATTCTCAATTGCCAATTTGGAGGCACTCACAGCTATTTTGGAGAAACCATTGTGAAACCTAAAATTGGTGACAATGAACGTCCCCTTACTACCTCCGACATGGAAACAGCTTGCCACATCAACCTCTTCACAGAAGCAGCTATGTTACTCATCGTCTTATTCGTCACTGCAGTCTAAGTTCAGAGGACTAAGATCTCATTTGACATTTGACTAAAAAAGCGCACAGGCTTCTACCCATGCGCTTCTCTAATCAAAGAATGAATATGTTGTTACTTATCAAGAGTTATTTGACCTCCTCGAAAACGACTTTAACTGACTATCAATGCGTTAGCACCGGATGTTGCATACATGTCGCAAAAACGGAAATAACCATTGAAAATCAACATGTTACAAAATCACTGCAAAGGTACAGATTTCTCCCCGAATAACCAAAAGAAAACACAGAAAAAATCACAAACTTGCCACATTTTCTCTATTTGGATTGGTCGTACATGGAATAGGGAAGGCATCTATCCCATAATTATAGTGTCTTTATTGATGACCATCATGAGTTTCTCGTTTACTTAGAATTGTACACGCTTATATTAAAAGTGCCTCGTTGATTCACATCAGCGAGACACATTCTAAAATCACTTTTCTTTTCTTACGCCTTTGAATGGAGTTCCGTCTTTTTTCCCATCCATAAACTGTCCATTGGGACCGCGTTTTGTCCAAATTCCAGTTTTGGGATTCAAGACTTGACTTCTCTGGCGTACCATACCGTTTCTGTGGCCATCGCCACTTGGGGGATTTGTTGCCATGTCTTTCCTTGCCCGTCCTTTTCGGGAATTAATATGGTTGCATGTTTCAGGCAACCGTTATACATTACTTATCTGAATAGTTTCATAAACCAGTCTATTAGTCTACGAATGTACCCTCTTCTATGTGGCATGTCATCATCAGAGTCAAGAAATAAGACCTCGTTCTCCTTAATATAATAATGTGAGCAGCATGGGAATTGATAGTTCCCTATAGAAGGTGAAAGACTTACTCTTTGACCATCAAATGTTAGAGTCCAGCCATACTTTCGGTTAAGAGGGTTTACGACCTTCTCTCCACAACCGCATGCACATAGATGGGCTGTTGTGTGGTACTTCATGGATATGTATAATACGCCCTCATCCAATTCGTTTGGTATGTTGTCCAAGAATTTTAACTTAAACTGTCGGGTCATCATAAATAATTTTATTCTTGTTCAATACAAACGCTAAATCGTAGGATATTGCAGAATTTTGATAGAACCCTAATGATTGTTTCCATCTGAATACCGATTCCATAGCAGCGAAAGCATTCAGTTCTGCTATCTGGATATTATCTCGATAGAGATCATCCTCCTTGACTTCATTTGTCGCATCAAAGGCGTCGTTAAGGTATTGGTAATGGTCTGGCTCACCATATGAGACGCGGATTATGCCTGAAAGACCACCTTCTCTAAGAGATACTCCTATTCCTGAATTCACAAACTTCTTGTTGTTCTGAATCAGAAAATGTGCTATTTCATTTCTTACGGCAGCTTTGTCGATGCACAAGAAGATGAAGTCCATTCCTAACAGGAAATCCTTGTTATTTGGATTGATGTTTTCTGGATGCGGGACAATAGCTTCATTCATGTTCCTATATACCTCAGTTAGGTACTGGACTTTTGGAATGTTTTTCTCCAGTATTTGTGATGGAGCAGCACCAGGTGCCCTAAAAGCATTGTGTTGCTTGAAGATGTCGGAGTCAAATAGATGAATCTCTTCAAGTGGTAACTTTGCAATAAAGTCAAGGATATATGACCCTGTGCCTCCCAAGCCGATAATGGCAACTTTCATTCCTTTGAACATGTCTGTCAAACCAGCAATATGTGCGCGTGACGAATTGATGTCCCAATAAACAAGTTTGCTATCTGCAGGCTTTATCAATTTCTGCTTTTTGAGTGCCCTACACGCTAATGGATCGGTGTTAACAGCTGGAGCAGTTATTATTCTCCAATAGTTGAGCACCTTGTCATAATAGGTCGGGTACATGCCTTTATCCGGATAACATGAAAAGCGATAATCACTGATAATGGTATCAAACAAAGGGTGTCGCATCTCCAAGATACCTAGTCCCTTTATAGGAGCACCATCCATTTCACACGGCTTACCACCAATGAAGTATGCGGTGTGGTCATTAGGTTTTAGAATCTTCTGATTCTTCCAATTCATAGGAAATACAAGTATTCCTGCCTTTACCTCCTTCGACTCAGTTAGGTAAGGTACGCAGTCGGCAACAAAATTGCCGCTGCGCACATCAAAGCTGATTCCCTCATCTTGGATTTTCTGCAAATCCTCATTAAGACTGATGAGAGATGGCAACATCGAATTCCATTCCATTTGTGACATAAACGACTTTACCTTTAGACATTAATCCTTCTTCATTTTCTGATGGTCCTTTACTGTATGTCATTGAATACACACGATTAGGGTCGTAGTCCTTCCCATAAGCGAGAGAGGCAACTTTTTCGTATGAGATAGTAGGCTGGTCATACTTGAAAGCTTCTGAATTCACATAGATGGTGCATTCGTGCTCATGACCTTTCTTTCGGGTAATGAACTTGTCCATTCCCGGAGAAGACAGGTCAACGTCTTCACCTCTATTAATAAGAGCCTCTCTCCAGTTACCTGGCAAATCCAGATATATATCTTCATCATCAGGAACTTGTCCAAGCCTTCTGATGTCGGCCTCATTAATAATAGGCGTGGGCCAGTTGTAGGGCTTTCCACCATTGATTTTAAACTTGTAGGACTTTTTGTTTTCATTGGGCTTGTGTTTTCCTACGTTACCCTGATTGCCTTCTTGTTCAGCGAAGGGCTTTGAATTAATCTCTGTCATAATTTTATTTTAAACTAAAATATTTAATTATTTATGGTTAAGTCGGACATAATCCTCCTTGTTCCGCTGCAAAGGTATAATAAAAATCTAAATATACCAAGCAAATCTAGTGAAATTTAACATAAAAATCTTAAAATATCAAATTTTTCTTGTTTAATTTAGATTTTCTCACTATATTTGCAACGTCATTAAGCTACAACAACCACCATTTTATGGATACAATAGGCAAACTATTAAAGCAATACCGTGAGATTAATAAGCTTACGTTAAGGCAAGTTGAAGAGAAAACAGGTATTTCAAACGCATATCTGAGTCAGCTAGAGAACGATAAAATTGCCCATCCTTCAGCAAATACTCTCTACAAACTTTCTCAGACATATGATGTTGAGTTGGAAACTTTGCTTTCTGCTGGTGGTGTTATCGAAAAGAAAGAGCAAAGCACCCCTAAACACAAGATTCTTCAGTCTGTTGCAGCTTCTGCTGGTACAGCATTGACTGATGAAGAAGAAAAAGAACTCTTAAACTATCTCAACTTTATAAGGCAACGGGATAAATAATGGCTATAGTTTTAGAAGAATCAACAAAACAAGACATCAAGAAGTGGTCACATGATTTACTTGTGTCAAGTCGTTGTATTGATACAGTCCCAACTCCCGCAGATAAATTAGCAGCTTTTATAAACCTAAAAGTATCGCCACAGGATTTATCTATAGTTACACCTATATATATAAATAGAGATTCCTCTATTCTTAAAAAACTGCTTGGTCAACTGCGAGGGCTTCTTGTTCGAGAGGCTAGAATAATATATTTAGATAGGTCTTGTAATTTAGAAAGACAGAGGTTTACACTATTACATGAGGTTGGACATAATCTTCCATGGCAGGTGGCTATAGCCTCTATGCATGCAGACGATGATTTTACGCTAAGCCCAGAGACAAAGGAACAGTTTGAGGCAGAGGCAAGTTATTTTGCCTCTGAAACAATGTTCCAAGGAGACAAGTTTGCTGAGATGGTAAAAGACGAACCGTTGACAATACAGACAGCAATAAAGGTTTCTCCATTCTTTGGTGCTTCAATTCATGCAACTCTTCGTAGACTTGTTGAGTTTTCGCCAGTACGATGTGCGTTACTTGTGATGAAAGATCCTACGCCTACCAAGGCAACTCTTAGAGATTTATTTCATTCTCAATCATTTTTGTCTGATATCGGGAGCATCGAGTTTGGAGAGAATTTAGAGAGTGTAAAATATCCGTTTGTGGAATCATATGTTAGACGTGAGAATACTGGTTATGGAAAGTTTCTCGCCCTTGTTAATGAGAGTTCTATCGAGTTGAGGTATGAGTATTTTTTCAATGGTTATAATGGTTTTGTGTTATTCTACCCGTTATAGAACTATCCTAATCAGATACTTTTAATCGTCCATAAACAGTACTATAGAAAAAGTGACACACGTCTTACTAAATATCCGTGAATTGCGGATGACTTGCAGAAGAACGTCTAAAAAGGGTGATGGTGTATACCTTTCATTACCCAAATCTGCCATCATTGGAAATTATAAGTCATGAGCCGTAATCAAACAACATTATATTTCTGTCAATCTGAACACTTTTTTTATCCAGGTCATTGTACTTTACGTCCCATAGATAAACAAAGAGAATATTCCCCAAATCGATATTCAACCCATTTTAAAGTGCGATTTTTGTAGTTTTCTCGCAAAAATCACACTTAAATCGAATTTTTGTATGTTTTTGCTTGATGTATGGATGTCCCCATGCTCGTCTTTGCCGCTTGGCTTGTCCAAGAACCTTATGAGGGTGAGTTCCCGAACCTGTTCCCGAACTTATTGCGGTTGTCTCCGAACTTCTCTCCGAACTTTTCTCCGAACCAAACACATCTTTCTCTGAACTTTCATTGCTTCCATAATAAATGGGGATTGTCACTAAGAATATCAAATGGTCGTCGACCATTTCAAATGATATTTCAAATACACATTATATATAATACACGCATGAATTTTGTCATTAATTCATCAAAAGATTGACCTTTTAATCAAAATCTGGCTTATTTATGGAGTTTTTTGAGCATATCAGCATTTGTTTCGATTAATTTTTGTATCTTTGCCATCAAACAATTGATAATCTATCATGGCAAAGTTAAATCGTATAAGAGTCGTTCTCGCTGAACGTGACCTGAACAATAAGTGGCTATCCGACAAACTCGGTAAGGATCCTGCTACAGTGTCTAAGTGGGTCACCAATACCACCCAGCCCAGCCTTGAA
>OCVV010884160.1_pt1 | contig 13228 bp, 12 predicted proteins | sample 1539721 | NCBI WGS metagenome assembly OCVV01 (sample SAMN02144230, study PRJEB22623) | gut metagenome | biome: sheep rumen | host: Ovis aries | place: New Zealand
ATAAATTCATTAATATCTTTTTTTTCTACTTCATAATTCATATTATATACACCTACTATAAGTATAACATAAAAAAATGTAACAAAGTTACATTTTAAAACATTCTACAAATTTTTACTCTTTTCATAGAAAACATACTACTTATTCCTATACCATCTCTTGGATTTTGTGCATGTATTATTTTACCATTTCCAATATATATAGCAACATGCTGAATAGTATTATCCCCATGACTATAAAATACTAAATCACCAGGTTGTATTTCACTTAATGATATTTCGCGTCCTGCCCTAGCTTGTGAATTAGCACCATGTGCTAATTTAATACCAAAGTGTGCATACACACTCATAACAAATCCACTACAATCAGCACCTTTAGTCAAACTAGTTCCACCCCATACATAAGGATTACCATTAAATTGAATAGCATATTGAGCAATTGCAATTCCTAAAGCTGAACCCTGATTACTAGATATTGTTTTAGCAATTACAGATTGTTCTACTTTTGCTCTCTTTTGAGCTACAATCTTATTAGAATTACTAACAATTATATTTTTAGCGACTTTGCCTGAAGCAGCATTAGCACTTCCTGTAGGTATTACTGTTTCTTGTAAATTAACTGTGCCACCTTGCTCATTTTGCATTATTTCTTGTGCTATTAACATATCCTCTTGAGATACTATTTCATTTCCTATATTATCAGTTATTTCATCAGTTAACCCAAATAAATTTTCAACAACTAATGTATTACCAGTTGTTCGAATACTACTTAAACTATTGGCTGTATTTTTTATGTTCTTACTATTAATTACCACACCACAAAATACACAATCTAGTAATAATATAACACCCAACACTAATTTTTTACTCTTTAAATATTTCAAAATACCACCTCTAGTATCTTATAATAACTATAATTATGGTATCATACATATCCAAATAGTGTCAAATTTCATACTTACTTGTTTTACCCTTTATTTACAATAATTTATTATTTTCATTAAAAAAATTATTTTAACATATCTTCTCTTTTTATTTTCTTTTGCTTAACTTCATTAGGAAGTAAATTATAAGCTTCAAGAGTAATAAAAAACAAATCTAATCTTGATAGCATTAGTGATAGAAGCATTTTATTATCTGAAGTTAATATATATTCTTTAAATGAACAATGCTTATCACTTTCATAACATATTTCAGAAATATTAGTATTTATATTATAACCTTGTTTAAAATGAAACCCTTCTTCATCTAGTATTGTATACTTTTTGAATATATAACTCAATTCTTTATCTTCATATGCTATTTCACTATCTAAATCAAGCACTTTCGATACTAACGTAGAATAAAAAACAGGATGTATTTGCTTATAACCTAGTAAAAATAAAGAACTTAGTATCTTCTCTGGTGTTACTATCAACTTCATTTAATTACCTCCATATTTATTTCAATTAAAATTTATGTTTCCTATTATAACATTTTTTAAATATTTAGAAAACAGATCTAAATAACTTGCTTTATCAACATCTTTATTAACAGTAACATCTACTTCCTTTATTATTTTATCATCACTTTTAACAATTAGCTTTCCTATTACTTCTCCCTTTTTTATTATAGATTTTAATTTTTTGTATTTAATATCATACTTTATATCTTTTTTACCATCAACTCTTTTGTATAATATATTAACATTATCTATTGGCACAACATCTACTTTTTCAATATTAGAACTTTCTAACTTAATCGTATCTACTATATCTTCTTTAGTTAGAATTGTATCAATGGCATATTGAGCAAATGCATAATCGAGCATGCCACTTACTTCATCATTTCTAGTAGTACTATCAGGTTCTCCCATTACAACAGATATAACTCTCATACCATCTTTTTTCATAGTTGCCGTTAAACAATAGCCAGATTCTTTTGTATACCCTGTTTTTAATCCATCTACACCAGGTTTAAATCTTACTAGTTTATTTGTATGTTAATATAACAATAAAAAAACTATAGCAGGATATTTGCTATAGTTAAATTATTTTAACCTTTTAATCAATTGTTTTCCTAAACTTCCACCATCTGATGTATCAGCCTCTATTTTTGAAATACTCTCATTATTAGTTATTGTTCTATCTTCATTAGTAGTTAACAAAGTATTTAATTCTCTTGGAATATTTTTTTCTAATCCAAGACTTACAGAAGGATTAATACTAAACATATTTTCAAAACCGAGATTTCCCTTTCTCATTTGAACTAATGTTTCATCATAACTTGCTACAAGGCTTAATAACAACATGAAATTATTTTCATTAGATAACAACCTAATTGTTTCATCTAATGATTTTCCTAATTTTTCACATAAATCTTTCATGTTATCCATTTCTTCATCTGTAGCTTGTGGAGTTTTTTTAGAACTATTCATAGTAGTATCACTAATAATTTGTCTACGTACTTCATCCTTTAATGCACAAATTCGCCAATAAATATCACTAAATGTGCATTCTTCTACTCTTGATAAACTAATTTTTATATTTTCAATATGTAAACGTGCTTCATCAGTTAAAAACTTTTCATCAATTAATTTACTTAACTTAATATAATAATCATTATCAATAGGCTTATTAATAGTAATTGTTTTATTTAAACTTTTTTGCAATTCAACAATAGTTGAATAATACTGTAATTCATCTTGTAACTTTTCTGCAGTTTCTCTATTTTTCTTTTGGAAAGCTCCTTGGTTGTCTTCAATATATGAACACAATGCTTCATTTATTTTTGATAAGTCTAATTTCTTCCAATCAACAGATATACCCTTCTTCTTAGATACTAACCTGTAAACATCCTCTTTAAACTTACTAATCTTTTCGTGAAATTCGTTAAAAAAATCACCAAATATTTTAATATAAATAAAATATATTAAATTTTCATCAGATAAAGAATAATTATAAAAATTATTTTCATATTGAAGTTTCATTGTTTGTTCTACTTTTTCTAAAGTAGAGCCATATCCACCTTGTTTAACTATTTCATCTAAAGCACCTTTTATGGCATCAATATTGTATATAGTAACTCCACCCTTATCAACAACAAATGGTGCATTATTAAATGAAACATCTGATAAAACTGACTTACATAAATTCATAAAGATTGATTTTATTTCAAATATTTCTCTACCAAGTTCTTTAATTACATTTGTATTTTCATATACAGTATATATATATTTACCTAATATTGAACTAATAAATCCAGATGTATCCTTTGACTTAATACTTTCTATTTCATCATATATTTCTTTTCTACGTGTTCCACAATAATATTTATATTCATAATCTCCAAAACCACTTAAATTATGATAATTATCTAATTTTCTTGCTTTTTCTTCCAATAACTTGATATATTTTATTTTTTCTTCTTCAATCTTTTCTTCAGTATATTTTTTTGCCATTTCATAATATATTATTTTGAAAATAGCATCAACAAGAATTTTTTGATTTTCATCATAACTAAGACTATTTACTGATTGTTTTCCTGGGACATACATTAAATACTGTAATAAGTCCTTTCCTGTTTGTGGCGCAAAATCAAAATATGGAATTTGAATTAAAGAACTATAATCTATTTTTTCTTCTATATATTCTTCTAAAGTATCATTATATATTTTTTCGAGTATATTCATATCAACTAATTTATCAACTATGTACTCTTCTAATTTTGGATTAGAATCAAACCTAGAAATTATACTTTGGTTTTTACCTATTAATTGTAAAATATACATTACATAAACAGATTGTGAGAATAATACAAAGTTTTTAACAAAATAAATATTTTTTGAGTTAACATATTCATTATGACTGCTCTTCAATTTCAAAATTTCTTGTGATTTTAATTGTGAAACTTTGATTATTATATCTTTTATTAAAGATATATTTCCATTTAAATAGTTACTTTTTTCTACATATGCTGTACTATACTCTTCATTAATAACTAAATTATATATATAATGTCTTTTTAACATTAATTGCTCTTTAATAATATTAAAAATAGCTAATGCATTTTCATCATTAAAGAATTCATTATTTAAAAGTTTATTAATACATTCAATATTCAAAATCAAATTATTATATTCTTCATTTTCTTTTTTATTTTCTTCATTACACTCTATATTTTTTAATTCTTCTTCATACATAAATTTTAAAATCATATAAGCTAAAATTCTAAAACTATCTTCATCTTTATTCAAAGCAGAATTTAATAAAACATTTTCTGATTGTAATTGATTTATATTATCAATTGCACTTGCAGATGAACTATTAACTAAAACTTTTTCTGTTAAATACTTATATACTTTTTCTAATATAGCAGGTTCACCTATATATTTATTATCGCTAGATGTTAATAATTGTTGAAAGCAAAATTCTACACCAAATAAATCATTTGTACATTTTTTTGGCAATTCATATATCATTTGTTCAGGTACATTAGTTTCTGCAGTATATCGTTTAAAAATATCATTAATAAAACTTTCAAAAGAATTACTACTAATTAATTTTTTTAGTCTTACTACACGTTCATATTCACTACTGCTTTCTAATATTGATTTGCTGCTAATTAAATCATTTTTACAGCCATTACTTCCACAATATTCATTAATAATATCCATTATTCTATTTTTTATAATTTCTTTATAACTACTATCGTGTCGTCTTTTTTCTATAATATATTCAATTAATTCTTTGTACCTAACATATTCATCAATTTTAGGTAATGCTTTTTCAAGCTCATTAAAATCCATTTATATATCCCCCTTTATTATATTAAAGACTTAAGTTTAATTAAAAAGTCACCTTTATATGTAGTGGCATCACTTATCTTTCCCATTGCATCATCAAATTCAGGTTTACCTATTAAACTTGTTAAGTCTGTTTCCGTAAAAACTTTTAAAAACCCTATTATTATTTCTTTAATATTTTTTCTATTTCCAATTCCATTAAATGTATCTGTAAATTTAGAGAAAAATAAATCAATTGTCTCTCTACTTAATGGTTTAGAATTTTTATTTTCTGTTTCAAAATAAGCTCTTGTAATTTTTTCAAATAATAAATAGAAATTCATTCTTGTCCATATTCCATTATCGTCAATTAAAAATTTAACTACCAAATTAGGATCAACTTTAAACTTTCCACTCTTTGAAAAAGCATTACTATTTATGCTATGAATAAAAATTTTATTGAATCCACCAGTAAAATATCTTTTTTTATATTTTTTTTGCTTAGAATTATTTTTCTTCATATTATTATCTTGGTTTACAATTACAAATGATGAATAAATTTCCATACGTAATGCTAACGCAATTTGTTTTCTTATTGCTTCACTATAATTATGAAAATTTAAATTTTCTATAGCATAACGGCTTTCAATAATTTGCTGAGCACTTTCTTGTATCGCCTCACTAATATTTGATTCACCATAAGATACTTTTTTCAAAGAAATTGAATCATTGATTTTTTTCAAACTTATATCATCTATAGATTCTCCACTCCTATAATCTTGAGTTAAAAATGCATAATCATTATCAGTATCATAGAAGTACATATTTTCATCATCACTTACTTTTTTGTCAGCAGAAAAAATTCTATTGTTTAATAAATTAATTAATTTTTTATTCATATCTCTATTTTGTTCTAATATATCTATTTTTTCTAGGAAAGGATCATTACTCATATGTAACTCTATTTTATTTAATAAACTATTTACATAATTTACATATTCAAATGTACTAATAAATTCCTCAAAATATGGATATTTATTTTTCTTATATTCTTCATATATTTCTTCTATATTTGATATATCAAATTCTTTTGTATTCTTTTTATTTTCTCTATATATTACTCTTAATAATTTAACTGCTCTATTTAAATTACATAATAATATTTTGTGAAAACTTTTTAAGGATAATGATTCATAATTTGAATAACTATTTTTTAAAAACTTTACTTCTTCTCGATTAAAAAAGAAATAAAAGTCTTTTTTAAATTCCTCATGTATTTTTTTATCAATAATAGTATCATGAATTTGTTGAAGCTCATTAAAATTTAATACTCTTGATTTTTCACTTTCTAAATAAAGTTCACGTTCAAACAATCTATTCATATCATATGAAATTAATACTTTTAATGCACTAATTATACTTTCACATGAACAATTTACTAATGAAAGTCTATTGTTTAATATTTTATCAGAGTATATTTTATAAATTTCAATCTTATCATTTTTACGAAGCATTTTCATATTATCTATAATAGTTCTAAGTGAAGCTTTATATTCATCTAAAACATCTTTATCAAGTAATGATTTGGTAGAAGTGTTTCTAATATCAGTTATTTTTTTAGCATATTCATGTGCTTCAACTTTTAATCTTTCATATTCATCATGAGAATTATATTGTAATTGTTGAACTATACATAAATAGCCAAATATTACTACCATAGTTTTATAAAAATCATCTAATTTTTCCTCATATAATATATTTTTACTATCATTTGCTAATACTAATACCTTTAAAGTATTAACAAATATTTCTTCTAATGTCATTTCATTATTTTCCATTAATTTATCCCCTCTATAAACAAAAAAACGGATTTAAAAAAAATCCATTTTTCATTATACTACTTTTTTTACAAAAGTGACTATATAGCTTTTTTATAGCAAATATCATTTTTCTTTATATCACTAATATTTTCTTCAATTTCACCATATTTACTAAATAAATCCGATATATCTATTCCAAATTTAGCATGAAATTCAATATTATTCATAAGTAACACTTCTACTTGGAAGAAACTTCCTGCAGCACTGCAATTATGTTTAATTCTATAATAATCTTCGCAAAAGTTTAGTTTAACTAATGCTTCTTCATAACTAATTTCAAAGCATACACTACCTGCACCAAGATAATATTTATCAACACCATATGCTTCATATAAATCATATAAACGTTGAACATTTAAATCTGCTTTTTTGTTATTTCTTAATAATGAAATACCTTCACTAAGTTGAGTTTCTTCAATTTCATTTTCAATAACATCTAAAGAATTCATTACGGTGCTATACATATCATTATTAAAATCAGATAACACTGAAACATATTTTGAATACTTTTTTATTTCTTCAATAACTAATGCTGAAATATCACCATTTTTTGATAATATACTTAAAAAGTTTTCATTTTTTTCATTCTGTAATTCTGCTTTTAAACATTTATTTAATCTTTGTTTAATTAATCTATATGTAAGAAAATTAGAAGTTCTTAGTCTTTCTTCATATAAATTTAAAATATCCATATATTTTTTTACAGAAAGTATTTCACTATATAAATCAGAAATCTTTTTTGTTAAAATTTCATCTTGACTAAAATAAATACTATTTGTTTTAGTCATTATATATATTTCTCCTAAATCTTCATTTTCACTTCTAACATCAGCTTCAATTTCAGAAAATGATTTAGTTTTCAAAAACTTTGATAAAGTATCTTCGTCTGTAATCTTAAAAAGTTCTAATATTGTTTGATATTTTTGTATATTACTAGATAATCTTTTTAATTCTTTTACTTCACTCGCTGTTGCTTCACGACCTTCAACATCATTTTGCAATATTCTATTAATATTTTCGGTATTGATTTGCAGTATTTTTAAATATATTTCATTAATAATATCATTATTCTTATTAACTAAAAAATGTGAATTAACTTCGTCTACATATGAATTATATATAGCTTTTTTATCTAAATAAATACTATATAAATTTATAAAATTATCAATAATTGATAAATCTATTATAGTTATTTCATCATATTTACACATAAAATTATTCTTTTTCATAAAAATCACCACCAAAAAATAATTATATCCAAATATAATACTTATTTTTTAAAATTTTGCAAGTTAAAATGCAACTTTTTTTATAATTATATCATTTTTTTCCTGTAATAATTCAATTTTTGATACAAATAACTCAAAAAAATTTCTTTTTTTATCATTATCTAAATAGTAATAATCATTTTTTAAATTTAAAACTTTTGAAATAATATCATTGCTGTATTGATTAAATATTTTTTCATTATACTCAAAATCATCTATTCTTTCTAAATACTTTAAAAATTGATTTTCAATTTTTCTATGCGAAATACTTTTTGATTTACAGTTCATACATTTATAAGATATATATTTTTTTCCGTTTTTAACCTGAATTATAGAACTCATTTTTTTTCCACAATTAAAACATTTTAAAACAGTATTAAAATAGGTATCATTTGATGAATTATTTCTATTATTATATTTTTTTCTATGTTTTATTAGTTTATTAACACTATAAAATAACTCTTTAGATATTATAGGTTCTACCTTATCACTATCAACATTAAATCCGTTTTTCTTTAACACTCCATATCTTACTATTCCAATATAAAGTGGGTTATTTAATATTGATGAAATTGTAGACTGTCTCCATTTTCCACCTCTTTTAGTTGCTACATTTGCATTTGTTAACTTTTTTGCAATATAAAACATTGAATTACCATTTAAAAACCACTCATATATCTTTTTTACATAATATGCCTCATATTCATTAATAATAAGTACTCCATCCCCTTTTATATAATCATATCCAAATACACCATTACAATTAGTATAATTTCCTTCTTTAGTTTTTTGTTCATATCCAAAAGTAATTCTTTCAGCAAGGTTTTCTCTTTCAAATTCAGCAAATATTCCTATAATTTTTATAAACATCCTTCCTACAGCACTAGATGTATCTATATGTTCTGTTTGAGAATTAAAAGTGCATCCATATTTATCAAAATATTCTATTAAATAAATTAAGTCTTTTACACTTCTGGTTAATCTATCAAGTTTATATACTAAAATATTTTTTATTTTAGAATCTCTTATATCATTTAATAATCTTTGAACTTGTGGTCTCTCATCTAAATTTTTACCACTTATACCATCATCTACATAATAATCAACAATATTCCAATCATTTATTTCTGCATACTTTGTAAGTTTATCTTTTTGAGCATGTATACTAAAGCCTTCTGAAGCTTGTTCTTCAGTTGAAACTCTTATGTATATTGCTGTATTCATTATTTTTTCCTTTCCATATTTTCTATAATATTATTCTTTAAAAAAAAATTTAACATTTTAATTTGAATTTCTTTTTTTAATTTCATTTAATCTCCTTTTTTACTGTAGTTATAATATACAAGTTTATTTGTATTAACTAACCAAATTTGTTTATCAGTTCCTTTTCTAAGATATGTTTCGTATATAGAACTATAAGTTAATATTTTTTCATGCTTAACCAATTCCTTAGCTATTAATGCCATATCCCTTGCACTAGAATAATGACCTTCGGCATCTAACCCATGACAATTTTTAAATATAGTATTTTTTAATCCTAATTCTTTTGCTTTGTCATTCATCATTTTTACAAAGTTCTCTTCAGTACCACCTATACGCTCTGCTAACGCTACTACAGCGTCATTACCGCTTGACACGGCTATTCCCTTTAATAAATCATCAACACTCATTTTTTCGCCTGTTTCAAGTAATATTTGAGAACCTCCCATACTAGATGCATTAGCACTTACAGTAACTATATCATTATATTTTATTATTCCATTATCTATAGCTTCCATAATAAGAAGTAAACTCATCATCTTAGTCATAGAAGCTGGTGGCAATGATTTATCTGCATTATACTCGTATATTACTTCACCAGTTTCAGCTTCAATTATAATAGCGCTTTTAGCATTTAATGATAAACTATTATTTTCTTCTGCGTTAACACTAAATACAACAAAAAAACAACATAACATAAATAATATTTTTTTCATATACACCTCGTTAAATAATATGAAAAATAATAATATTTATGCTTGTTGCTTAATCATTTATAGTTTCATAATTTGTAATTATTACCTCTTCAACTTTTCCACGTTTCTTGCCATTTGAATTAATATTTCTTTTAGCTTCTATAACATGAATATTATAATCACAATATAAATCATTAATAAACTTAGTATTATGATTAGATAACATTACATACACACCTTTTTTATCTAATTTTTTAAATACTTCACTTAGTCTTAATTGTTCTTCTTTTCCAAATCCATTTTCTGTATAGGAATTAAATATTTGTTTATCTGAATCATATGGTGGATCAAAATATACGAAGTCTCCTTTTTGAGCCTGTTCTACTGCTTTTTCAAAATCAGTACATAATATTTGTACATTATTCATATTTAAATACATATGAATAGTAAGTAAATTTTCACCGTCATATGTATTAACATTTGTTTTTTTATTATATGGTACATTGAATTCATTTTTACTATTAACTCTATACAAACCATTAAAACAAGCTTTATTTAAATATATAGTTCTAGCTGCTCTATTATAATCACTTAATCTATCAAAAGTTTTTTTATTTCTATCTTTATTTCTTATTTCATAATAAAATTCTTCTGAATTATTTGCTTCATAACTATTTAATAGTTTACACATTTTATTATATTTATTTTCATCTTTCAATACATTATATACATTCATAAGTTCACTATTATAATCATTTATGACAGCATTTTTAGGCGATAAATCAAACAAAAGTGCTCCACCACCCACAAATGGTTCATAGTAAGTATTATATTGTAATGGCATATATTTTTTTAATTCACCAAGTATTTGTCTCTTTCCACCGGCCCACTTAACAAATGGTTTTCCTTTTATCATGTTATCACTTCCAAATTAATTATAACAAAAAAAGACAAATTTGTCTTTTATTTATTACCCATTCTCATTATTTTTTGTTTAATAGTTTCTCTTTTTGTAGCGTACATATCATCATCTACAAAAGGTAAATCACTATTTTCAATAAATTGTCTTAAGAATTCTATACCTGCAGTAGCACTTGACCATACAAATGGATTAATAGATTTAGGAACTATTCTAATATCTCCTACATTAACATCAGTATAATCATATCCTTTTCCACCAATATATGGTAAATAATCATATTCTAAATTATCGTTTTCAAAGCATATTCCTTTACCATTATTATCCTTTTTAACAATAGAACATCCTAAATAAGTCCATACATGACTTCCACCATCATGTATATCAATTCCATCATATCTTTGTACATCTACTAAATCATAATTAATTTTTTTCATTTTAATCTCCTATCATTTTTAATATTTTTTGATTAGAATCATTATATTCAACCATATCTAATTTATAATTAATTGCTAATGAAAAAATATCTTGCCCAATATATCCAACATCTTTTCCATATTCTAAGCAATCAATAATTTTATTTCTCAATTCTTTATCTGTAAGATTTATCCTATCAAGTATATCCTCTAATGTAATAAATTTTCCTAATTCATAATTATATTTACCAATAACATTTAAATCTATATCAAATATCAATTTGAAAAATAAACTAATTAAATTTCTCTTATCCAAGCTTTCTGTAAATAATCCACCTTCATAATATGAATTTTTCAAATAACTACTTGAATTAAATTCACCTGGCATTTCTAAACTTATATCATCACCAACTTGCATTGAATCATATGATATAAAATGTAAACTTCCTTTTTTATCAATCATAATATTTGTCAAATCATATAGTTTTGGAATAATTATTCTTTTCATATGAGCCAATCTAATAATTTTTTCTATAGTAACAAATATTGAACCATACATAAATAGATTTAATCTTGATGAGTTAGAAAGATTTTCATTCCACTCATACAAAGTTATACCATCAACATAATTCATAGTATACCCTATAAATCTACCATTATCGTAAACTATACCAGCTGGAAAAACTATCCCTGATATGTTTCCTATAAAGTTGGAACTATTTATCTTTCTTTCTAAACTAAATCCTTGATTATTATACTTGATTATTCTATCATAATCAAGTATTTTTAAAACACTACCATTGTTAAGAACATATATTTTATTTTTTCCATCAGAAATTAGATTTTTATACAGCAAATCTTTTTTTGATACTTTATACATTTAATTCCTCTTTCTCGCGATGTTAATATATAACTTAATTAAAATTTTGTCAATAAAAAGGAATACTTTATCTTTTTGCTACTAATACTTTTATAGTACTTCCACCTTGAGTTTTTGGAATTAATGTATAATTGTCTGCAAGTCTATATACATCACTACCTAAAAACTCATTTGATGCGTTGTCTTGATAGCATTTCCATACTTTATGATTAAAATCATTATCTGTACTACCTAAAAGTTTAAATATTTGATCTAAAGGTACACCAGCTCTTCTTGTTGCTTCAAGATCAATATTAAATGTAGATAAAAAATATAATATTATTAAACTCTTCATATCTAAGTTTGGAGTATATATTCCATTAATACTGTACTTTCTTATATTATATATTGAGTTATCTTTACCTAATGATGTAGACATACTAATAACTCCATAATTACCTATCTGTAATCCATCATAATCTATTATTTTAATATTTCCATATTCATCATATATAATATTATCACAAGTTAATAAATCTGGAAATACAATACCCTGTTTATTACCTCTTTTAACAATACTTTCTATTTGAGAATATGAATTAGCATGATATAAAAGTGACATATTTTGCATACTTGATAATCTATCATATTTATCATTATAACTAATACCATCTATATACTCCATTGTATAGCCCATGAAATTACCATCATTATAAACTACGCCATTAGGTATAACAATTTCAGGTACATTTTGTACCCCTTTAGCAAATAATATCTTTTTCTCTAAACTAATACCACCAATTAAATAAAATTGTTTTGTTAATGGAGAAAATATTTTTAATATATCACCATTTGATAATCTATATATAGAACTAGCTTGAGTTCTTGTTAACTGAGCGTTAATTTTTAGATCACTTAATTCTAATCTTTTCATATTACCCCTCTTTTCATGAGTGTTAATATATATTAAAAGTAAATATTTGTCAAATCTATTTTTAAACTTGTATTATTTTATAATGTTTTGAGGTATAATAAAAATAATGGAGGATATAAAATGAAAGGACGAAGAATAAAAAAAAGACCAGTTGCTGTATTAATATGTAGTATAATTCTAATAATTGTAATTACTATATTTATAATAAATACAGTAAAAGAATTAAATTATAGAAA
>OCVV011307713.1_pt1 | contig 13225 bp, 10 predicted proteins | sample 1539721 | NCBI WGS metagenome assembly OCVV01 (sample SAMN02144230, study PRJEB22623) | gut metagenome | biome: sheep rumen | host: Ovis aries | place: New Zealand
AAATCTCTAATTGCACAATCTAATGCGGTCGCCATGTTATAAGGCATTTCTTTATCTTTACTTTCCATATCTGTTTAATGTTATTTGTAACATTTTGTTTATTATCTAGTGCTTTAACTGTAAAAAACTATTTTAATGATTCAATTAATAAATATGCTCCTGTCGATTTAGAAATGGTAGGATATTATTCTGATACAATTAAAGATATCGATGTCATGGATTTTATTAATAGTGATAAAGAAATAAAAGATAATACAAAAGATTATACAGTTATAGATATTTATGAAGATATGGAATTTACTTATGATAAATCTTTAGGGGAGTATTATGAAATTGTAAGAAAGAAATATCCATATATTGAATATGATAATACTGTAGCAATTATTACTTTAAGTGATTATAAGAAAATAGCTAAAACATATCATTTTGATGCAATTGATTTAAAAGAAGGGGAGTATGCAATAGTCTCAAATTATGAGCCACAATTATATCAAGAAACAATTAATAGAAATAGTATAATAACTATATATGGTACTGATTTAAAACCATATAACAAAATAACAGATGGTTTCTTAACTATAAGTGCTAATCCAACTAATTTAGGATTCTTTGTAGTAGGGGATAATATTGTAGATATTGATCAAAAGGATGCAACGATGTTAGTTTGTAATTATTCAACAAATGAAAAAGAAGTATTAAAACATATTGAACAAAAATTACATGATTATGTTACTCCATATAGTGTTATGAAAGATACTAAAGTTGAAATAAAAGAAGCATCTGTAGGTTTATCTGCAATCGTTACCTTTATTGGTTTATATTTAGGAATAATATTTTTAATATCTTCATCAGCAATTCTAGCCCTAAAATCATTATCAGATTGTATTGACGATAAGAATAAATATAAAGTATTAAGACAAATAGGAGCAGATGAAAAAGAGATTAATAAAGCATTATTTAAGCAAACACTATTATTCTTTATAATGCCTTTATCTCTTGCCATCATCCATACTTTGGTAGGATTAGAATTTTGTAAGTTTATATTAAGTTCTATTGGAGTAAATGATATATTAAATGGATCTATTATGACTTTTATATTTTTGATTATAATATATGGAATATATTTTATGATTACTTATCTATGTAGTAAAAATATTATAAAAGAAAATAACTAATTATGACTAATGGGAAAAATAGTTGGAAGATTAATATACAATGATGCTTACTATTTATAACCCCCCTAAGTTCGCTACTGTACAAGCCGCTATTAAAGAAAAAGAAGCTAAGAAAGCAGAAAAGAAAGCTGCAAAGAAAACTAAATAATAAAATAAAGACTAGAGAAATCTAGTCTTTTTTGTATGCTCGTAAAATAGTAATATTACGATTAGTAAGCCAATGAAAAAAAACTAAGTTCTATGATATAATTAAATATGAAAGAAACAGATAAATAGTAATTTGTAGGAGGACTTGATTATGGAAATAAGAAAGTGTTTAAATACAGATATTAATGATGTGTATGATTTAATATGTCAATTAGAAGAAAAAAAATTAGATTATAATATGTTTAAAGAAGCTTATCAAAGTAAGATTAACGATTCAAAAAATTATTTTATTGTAGGAGTAGAAAAAAATAATGTAATTGGCTTTTTAAGTTTAGTAATAAATTTTCAACTACACCATGCAGGTAAAGTAGCAACTGTTGAAGAGTTAATTGTAAGTTCAAAATATAGAGGAAATGGAATAGGAAGTTTTTTATTAAAAAATGCAATAAATTATGCAAAGAAAAACAAATGTGATGTTATTGAACTAACAAGTAATTTTTCGAGAGAAGCTGCACATAGATTTTATGAAAAAAATGGATTAAATAAAGGAAGCTATAAGTTTAAAATGAATTTATAGTAAGGCAGATAAATTACAATTTATTAAACTAATCATAATATTAAGATATTATGATGTTTATTTTCTATAACCCCCCCCTGTAACTCTAGTATCCAGTTTTTTGAATTAATTACTTTTCTAAAATGCTAAATTTCTCATATTGTTTAATTATAAAAATTAAATCTTTATTATTTAAAAAGTCTTGATTTGTAAGTGATTAGTTTACTTGCATTTATAATATGCAAACTTCACGTATAACCCCCCTAGGCTAGCTACTGTACAAGCCGCAATCAAAGAACACAATAAATAGTAGGCGTAGACATACGAAATAGCAAAAAATTAAAGAGCTGAAAAGCTCTTTTTTTGTGTGTGCCGTGCATGGCATATATCTAGTTGGTGAAAGTCCAATATACGCGTAGGTATCAACGAAGTATTAGGGAAGCACAAAGCATCAGTCGTGAGGCTTGGGGCCAAAGGAAGTGTGAAACAAAATCGAGGGCTAACGAACAGAAACTTATTATAAGGCTGCATAAATGGATGAGGTTGCACAACAAACTAAAGTCCAAAAGATACTCGTAACTTTATGTAGTAAAGTAAGTAGCTAATCGAGGAAAGATATATGCCTTACCGCGGGAGGTCTTGCAAACAGTTAAGGAGAACCCTATTAAGAAAACTGGTCGAAAAAGGTTTGTTGCAAGAAGTCAGCAGAGGTCGTAGTACTAGAAAACTAGGAAGGACTGAATAATTTGTAGTTTTTACTACTGAAATTGGAATAGACTAAAGTCAGAATAAATAGGTAAGAAGTTAACGTATTTAATGAATAACCCCCATAAAAAGATGATTAGTCTATGAGCGAAATTAGAAAGGTGGAAACAGATATGGAACTTTTAGAAAAAGTACTTTCCAAAGAAAACTTAAATAATGCCTATAAGCAAGTTTGCAAAAACAAAGGAGCAAGTGGAGCAGATGGTGTAACCGTCGAAGAATTATTTCTATACATCAAGGAACATAAAGAGGAAATACTTTGGCAAATAAGAAATAGAAAATATAAACCACAACCAGTAAGAAGAGTTTACATACCAAAAGAAAATGGTAAAATGAGAAAATTAGGAATACCAAGTGTAATAGATAGAGTAATACAACAAGCAATAGTCCAAGTATTAACACCAATCTATGAAGAACTATTTTCTAATAATTCTTATGGCTTTAGACCTAATCGTTCGTGCGAAATGGCAGTTATTAAAGCACTTGAATGCTTCAATGATGGTTATGACTGGATAGTAGATATTGACTTACAATCATTCTTTGATGAAGTAAATCAAGATAAACTTATTGGAATAATAAGAAGAACTATCAAAGATGGTAATCTTATATCATTGATTAGAAAGTTCTTACAAAGTGGAGTAATGGAAAAGGGAGTTATACAAGAAACCAAGAAAGGTACTCCACAAGGTGGCAACTTAAGTCCGTTATTATCTAATATAATGCTTAATGAACTAGACAAAGAGTTAGAGGAGAGAGGGCTTAACTTTGTTCGCTATGCCGATGATTGTTTAATTATGGTAAAATCAGAAAAAGCAGCCAATAGAGTAATGGAAAGTATAACTACATTTATAACAAAGAAATTAGGACTTATAGTAAATGTAGAAAAGAGTAAAATTGCAAGACCTAATCAAATAAAATATCTAGGTTTTGGATTTTATAAAAAGATTAATCAAAATACATGGAGACCTAAACCACATATTAAGTCAGTACAAAAGTTTAAGACTAAACTACGCGGTATACTTGTAAGAAGTAGAAGTATTAGTTTAGATGAAAGACTTCTTAAACTAAAACAAGTAATATATGGTTGGGTAAATTATTTTAGAATTGCAGATATGAAAGGACTATTAATGAAAGAAATTGACCCAAATATACGCAGAAAACTGCGAGTAATAATTTGGAAACAATGGAAAAAAATAAGAAAGAGATATACATCTTTGAGAAAGTTAGGAATATCACATAGAGATGCATATGTAACAGCAAATTCAAGAAGAGGATACTATCATATAGCACACACCTATGTATTAGAACAAGCAATATCTAAAGAAAGATTAAATAAAAGAGGTCTAGTAAATTCACTAGATCACTACCTAAGAGTACATATTGTTACAAGTTAAACCGCCGTATACCGAACGGTACGTACGGTGGTGTGAAAGGGAAAAATATTCAATTTTATTGAAAAATTTTCTCTATTCGATTGAAAATAAAAGGAATTCTTGATTTTTTAAAAAGAATAAAAAGGGATTGGTTAATGTACTTAGCCAAGTCCACAAAAAAATTATATATAGGTGCAATCAAAGAAAAAACGCAACTTTAGCCCATAAAATAATACTTTTTTATCGCAACATTAGCTGCGCATACTAGGGCTGTGAAGTTACGTGGTCGAAAGGAAGTGATATTTATAAGTAATTATTAAAAAAGGAATAATTGGGGAATTACTTCAGAGTCTTAATGACTCTTTTTTTATTGAAAAATTAATTAAAGGAGGGTTTTATTTATGAGTAATTATTTTTTCAGACCAGAATTAAGAGATTTAACAAAAGGGGCAAGATTAGAATTTATTAGAAAGTTTAGATACTTAGATGAAAAGAATGTAGCGGAAGAATTAGGATTAGGAGGTAAAGATCTAGCAAGAACAATCAGAGACTATGAAAGAAATGCTGTTAAACCACTACCAGGAAGATTAGAAGAATTAGCAGAATTATATGAAGTAAGTATTGATGCAATTAGAGATTATGACTTTTCTAATCCTATAGATTTAATATATATAGCTATGTGGCAGGAAGAACTAATGCCATATTTTGATATTAATATTGATGATATTGCAAATAATTTAAACGAATATGCAAAAGAAGTAGTAAAAGGACTTAAAGAATGGAAAGAGATGAAAGAAAAAAGAGAAAATATGGAAATATCTATTCAAGAATACATAGATTGGAAACAAAATTATAGATTTGAAAACATCGATTAAATAGGGAAAAAAACACAAATAATATGTTATAATATTAAATGAAGAAATGTTAAGGAGTGCATATAAATGATAAAAAAAGAAAACATTAAGCAATTATTAAGCATATTAAAATTTACTGAGTTAGATAATGGTACTTTTTATAAAGGATATAATGAACCAGATAGTATTATAGTTGATATTAGTAAGCAAGAAATAATATGGCCTAATAATTTAATTGTAAATGACAAGACAACATCTAATTTTGAACATCCAGAAAACTTTGTCGTATTAGAATGTGTGGATAGACTCTTAACTAGAGGCTATCAAGCTAAAAATATGGAACTCGAGCCAAGATGGCAATTGGGAAGAGGTTCATCAGGTGGAAAAGCTGATATTTTAATAAAAGACAATAATGGTCATGAATTTTTAATAATTGAGTGTAAAACATATGGCACTGAATTTGATAAAGCTTGGCAAAAAACTTTAACTGATGGTGATCAATTATTTAGTTACGCTCAACAAATAAAGAAAACTCAATATTTATGTTTATATGCATCTGAAATTCAATATGATAGTGTTATATATATAAATAGAATAATGACACTAAAGGACAATGAAGATTATCTTAAAACATTAAAAGTTGCTAAAAGATTAAGATATAAAGAAGCATCTGATGTTAAAGAATTATATAGAGTATGGAAAGATATTTATAATCGTGAATATGAAGAAACAGGCATTTTTGAAGAAAATGTTGTTCCTTACGAAATTAATAAAATATATTCAATAAAAGATTTAAAAACAATTGGTTTTGAAGATACACAGAAAAAGTATAACGAGTTTGCAACGATTTTGAGGCAGCATAATGTTTCTGGTCATGAAAATGCATTTGATAAACTTATAAATATTTTTCTTGCAAAAATAGTTGATGAAATAGAACATCCAAATAATTTAAAGTTTAACTGGAGAGGTATAGCATTTGATGATTATTATCAATTACAAGATAGACTTCAAAAATTATATAAAGATGGCATGCATGAGTTTTTAGACGAAGAGGTAACATATATTGATAATAAACAATTGAATGATGCGTTCAAACTATTTAAAAATGACCCTGATGCTACTAAAGATAAAGTAATGGAATATTTTAGAGAACTAAAATTCTATACAAATAATGATTTTGCTTTTATAGACGTCCATAATGAAGATCTATTTAAACAAAACTCAGAGGTTTTGTTAAAAATGGTAAAAATGTTTCAAGATATAAAATTGAAAACCGAAGAACAAAATCAGTTTTTAGGAGATTTGTTTGAAGGTTTCTTGGATGATGGAATTAAACAAAATGAAGGACAATTTTTTACACCTCTTCCTATCACAAGATTTATTATATCGTCATTGCCACTCGAATCAATATTTGATGAATCAGATAGTATACCAAAAGTAATTGATTATGCTTGTGGTGCAGGGCATTTTTTAACTGAATATGCTTCACAAATTAAATCAATTGTTTCACCTGATTTACTATCTAATTATTATTCTTCAATTGATGGAATAGAAAAGGAATACAGGTTATCAAAAGTATCAAAGGTATCTGCATTTATGTATGGACAAGATGATATTAGAATTCATTATGGTGATGCATTGTCTGAAAACAAAGATATTAAAAATGATCAATACTCAATTTTGATTGCAAATCCACCATATTCCGTAAAGGGATTTTTGGATACTTTAAGTGAAGATGATATTGCAAATTATGAATTATCTAAAACAATTAACAAAAATGCTTATTCAACAAATGGTTCTATCGAAACTTTCTTTATAGAACGAGCAAAACAGTTATTAAAGAATAACGGAGTAGCTGGTATTATTTTACCGCAATCACTTTTAACTAATGCAAATAATACATACGTTAAAACTAGAGAGATACTATTAAAGAATTTTGATATCATAAGTATAGTAGAACTTCCAAGCGGAACCTTTGGAGCGACTGGCACACCGACAATTGCATTATTCTTAAAGAAAAAAGAAGACAACCCATCTTTAGCAAATCATTATAAAAATAGAGTTGATTCTTGGTTTGAAAATAATTTTTCAAAAGATGAAATATTTGATGACAAAGATTTATTACTTGAGTACTTAGAATATCAAAATATAGATATAGATGATTATACAAAATTCATTGGAGGAACAATTACTGATAAATTAAAGAAAAACGAAATGTTTTTGCAATATCTAAGTGACAAAAAAACAAATGATATTAAGATAATCACTAATTTAGAAAAAGATAAATTGTATCATTTTATGCTAGCAAAAGCACAACCAAATAAAGTTGTTGTAGTAAATGCTCCATCAAAAAATGACGAAATTAAAGAATACTTGGGGTACTCTTGGTCAACTAGAAAAGGTAGTGAAGGAATAAAATATCTTGGAGCAGTAAATGAATCAAATACATTAGATAAAAATCAAGGTATTAATTCCATACAAACACCATTATTTAATCCAAATGATTTAAGAGATCCTGATAAAATTAATACTATAATTCGCAACAACTTTGCTTCACAAGAATTAGACTTTGAATATGATAATGTTCACTATTATAATTTGGTTGATCTTCTAGATTTTAAAACAACTTCATTTACCAAAATAATTAAAACAGCAAATATTAGAAGAAACATTATTTTAAAAGATGGATACACTCTATATAATTTTTCAAATAAAAACAATTTTGATGTAAATATTGGGAGAAGAGTATTATCATCAGAAATATCTAGTACTGGGAAAATACCTGTTTATAGCGCGAATGTAAACGAAGTTTTTGGATATACAGATGAATTATTACCATCATTAACATCTTTTGATAAACCATCAGTATTATGGGGAATAGATGGAGATTGGAATGTTGGATATATTTCTGAAAATAAAAAATTCTTTCCAACAGATCATTGTGGTGTAATGAGAATTCTAACTGATAAACTAATCCCTAAATATATTATGTATGCGTTAGAGTACGAAGGAATTCAATCTCGTTTTTCAAGAAGTAATCGTGCTTCAACTCAAAGAATTAAAGATTTAATAATTCAAGCTCCTGATATTTTAATTCAAAAGAAAATCGTTAACGAGATAGATGAATATGATAATAGAATTAGACAATTAAATAAATCTATCAATGAATTGAATGAAAGTATAGATTCCAAGTATAAAGAAATGTTTGTAAATAAAAACTATCCAATGGAAAAAATTAGTTTACTTTATAATGAATTATATGCTGGAGGAGATACTCCAATTCAAAAATCAAAAAAATGCAATGATGAATATAAATATCCTATATTTTCAAATGGTACAAAAAATCTTGGTTTATTATACTATTCTAAAGAATATAAAACTGATAAAGAAGCCGTTACAATATCTGCACGAGGAACAATAGGATATGCACAAATAAGAAAGCCTTATTTTACCGCTGTGGTAAGATTGATTGTTATGATTCCAAATGAAAAGGTAAATATTCAATATTTAAAATCTGCAATAGATAATATGGATATAAATAAAACTGGTAATGGTGCAGGACAATTAACAGTTCCAGATTTTGCAAATATGAGTATAATACTTCCTGATATACCTGCTCAAGAACAGTTCTCTAAATTTGTTACAAGTATTTATGAAAAACTTGATAAACTTGAAAATGAATTGATAGAATTGGATGGAATAAAAGAGAATTTATTAAATAAGTATTTTGAATAAAAAACAATAAATTTTATAGAACCTATTTAAGAAGTAGAAATACTTCTTTTTCTTTTGTAATAAAAATTTGCACATTGATTTGAGTAATTTGCACATTTAAACTTTTTTATTAAAAATGATAAATCTTAGTAGAGGTGAGGAAAATGAAAAGAATAGTAGCGATATATGCTAGAGTATCTACTGAACATGAAGCTCAATTATCAGCATTAGATAATCAAGTTCAGTACTATGATGAAATATTAGCTAAACATCTTGACTGGGTTCTATATGATAAATATATAGATGAAGGTATAACAGGAACTTCTACTAAGAAACGTCCAAATTTTCTAAGAATGATGGATGATGCAAAGGATGGTAAATTCGATTTAATAATCACTCGTGAGGTATCGAGATTCGCAAGAAATACGGTAGATACACTTCAGGAAACAAGAAACTTAAAAAAGATAGGTGTAGAGGTTTACTTTACTGAAGATAATATTTGGACTTTTAATGATGAAGATGGAGAATTAAAACTTACTTTAATGGCAACACTTGCTCAAAACGAAAGTAAAAAGACATCTACCAGAGTAAAAGCTGGAATGCAAATAGCATTTCAAAATGGAGTAATAATGGGTACAGGTAATATCTTAGGTTATTATAAAGTAGATAAGAATAAAATAGTTGTAGATGAAGATCAAGCTGAAGTAGTAAGATTTATCTTTAGAGAATATATAAATGGAAAAGGAACTACTGCTATAGCTAAAGAATTAGCAAGAAAAAATATACCTACATCTACAGGAGTTGGAACTTGGAGTCCTTCATACATAACTAGAGTTTTAAGAAATCCATTCTATTGTGGAACTATTATATATAGAAAACAATATGTTCCAGATTATCTAGAACAAAGAAGAGTTAAGAATAATGGAAATGTAGAGCAAGTAATTGTTGAGGGTGATTATGAGCCAATTATTTCTAAAGAAGACTTTGAGAAAGCACAAAAGATTTTAGATAGTCATTCTAAAGCTATAAAAGTAGGTTTAAGACAAGCTAAAGGAATTCCTAGGAGTATGTGGAGTAAGAAATTAATTTGTGAATGTGGATCTACATTTAATAGAAGAACTTATCATAGGAATAAATATGGTACTACTTATAGCTATGAGTGTTACAAAAGAAAAAATAGTTTAGAAAAGAAATGCAAAGTAAAAGGAATCCAAGAATGGAAACTAGATTATATGGCAAAACATATATTTACTTGTCTAACAAAAGATAAAGAAAATAGAGAAGAATTAACTAAATTACTAATGGATGGAGTTAAGATTGAAGAAAATGAAGAAAAGTTAATACAGAATGAGATAAAAAGATATAAAAATCTAATAGATGATGAAAATACTAAACTAGATAGAATATTAGATATGTATTTAGAAGGAACAGTAGATTTAAATACATTTGAAGGATATCAAAAGAAGACTAATTCTAAGATAGAAACGTTTAAAGTAGAAATTGATGAATTGGAGAAAAAGTTAAAACGTCTAGAACCATTACAAGTAAGAAAAGAAAATGCATTAAAGTCAGTTAGGAAAATATTAGATGTAGGATACAATGGGGTAGACGAAAGATTAATAGAAGAAGTAGTAGAAAAGGTAATTGTTCATGAAAATTATTTTGAATGGAAATTAAACTTTTCAGATGAATCATTTAAACTAAAAATTACAGGGAAAGGACAGAAAGATTGTTTTATAGAAGAATATAATGGTAAGTAGGTTGCGTTAGTCGATTATCAGTGGACATGTTTTTAGGTTTAGAACGTGTTTATTTTGAAGATCTAATGAGCAATCAAAAAGTGGGTAAATCTCTAAACTAAGGAACATCATTTTCCTAAGTTAAATTAATAATTATTAAGGCAAAAGACTTAGATTAAACTTAGTCTTTTTATTTGCTAAAAACCTTTAGTTAATGTATAATATTATTAGTTCTAAAGGTGCTCACGGATCTAATCAATCCAAGGCCCCAATAATGGTCAAGAAATTGACGAGAAGATTTATTCTTCGCTTTCTTTTAAAGCGGCACGAGATAATTAACTAGTATAATTACTCTTATTTATATTCTTATTGTTATAGTAATAATAAATAAGTATAAGTAAAGACTGCAATAAAAGAAATAACGCCCTGTATAATAAAATAATATGGGGCAGGAAATTGTTAATTATTATATTAAGTGTCTAGCACAATATCTCCGATAATTATAAGGTATGGGGCACACTGAAGCTTTAGTCGCGAATAAAGTTGATGTGCTAATAATTATGAAAGGAGGTATACTTATGGTATCCAAAATGATTAAATTCGTTGAAGAACATAAAAACGAATTATTGGTTATCCTATCTTTAGGACTGACATTTAATTTTAGTGTAAGTTTTAATTGTAATGGTGAGATAAGTATTAATTTCAAGACTTTAGTATTTGTTTATGCCGGGTACCAAGTAATTAAACAAATTACTAAAGTTATTACAAAAAAACATACTAGATAATTAACAATTATTTTTGTAAGTTTATTTAAGTAGGTAAATTTACAAAAGTAATTGTTTTTTTGTGAGGTGATAAACATGGATTTCAGCAAAAGCCCTTTGTATTGCATATCAAGAAAAAGAGACTTAAATCAATTAATTAGAATAAAGACACATAATACTAACAATTATAATGTACAATATAAACCATATATTGAACAAAGACCAAAAAAACGCTTAATTGAAGCTCCAAAATCTGAATTAAAAAGCATTCAGAAAAGAATTAAAAAATATTTAGATTGCTTAGATTATCCAGATAATGTTTTTTCTGGTATAAAAAGTCGATCATATATTGATAATGCTTATTATCATATTGAATCTAATTATTTCTTTAAAATGGATTTAAGTAAATTTTTTCCAAACACAAATAGAGAGAAAGTGTATAAGTTTTATTCAAATAAAATGAAAATGAAAAATGATATAGCCGCTATAATGTGCGACTTATCTACAGTAGATTTAACCAGTATTATGACAAAGGATGTTGAAGATTTTATTAAAGAAAAAGGTATTAGGCATATTAATCATTTACCATCTGGATCGCCAATCAGTAGTATATTATCATATTTAGCCAATATTGATATGTTCAATGAATTAGAAGGATTAGCTAAAAGAAATAATTGTATAGTTTCATATTATGTTGATGACATAATTTTTTCCAGTAAAAACAAAATATCAAAATCAATTGTAAAAGATGCAGAAAGAATCATAACAAAGTATGGACAAATTGTTAATATTCAAAAATCCAAATCATATATCACTAAAGATTATAAAAAAATAACAGGTTGTGTTATATATAATCATGAGTTACTTATACCGAATAAAACTAAATATAAAATTTCAAAATTTTTAAAACAAGATAATTATACACAAAAAGAAATTAACAGCATACTCGGCTTAATTAATAATGCGCAAATGTTTGATAGGAGTAAATATAATGATTTAAAGTCTAAGATGATTAATAAGAATTGCCATAATTAGTCTAGGGGGTAAATAATGACAAAAATAAATGTTGAAGAAGTAAAAAAAGAAATGTCTGAATTCTATCAGATACCAATATTTGATGAAAAAATGACTTTTTATTATGATGAAAGTGGTAACTGTAGGAAATTTTTACTAACTAAAGATGGATTTAATAACAATGATTCTGTAAAAGGAGATTTTGTATTAGCAGGTGTTGCTCATGAGGGAAAGAAATTTAAAATAAATTTGTCTGAGTTACATAAAATTTTTCATTATCAATCGAGTCAAAAAGAACTTAAGTTTAAACATTTATTTCATAGTTCATCTAATTTCTTATCTTTTATGGAAAGCGATAGACTTACACATTTTATAAAATGGCTAGATGAAAGCGGTTTATATATACATTATAGTACGATGAATAACTTATACTATTCATTAGTTGATATTATAGATTCCTTATATGAAACTCACCCATTGTGTGCTATATACTTTTCTGAGATAAAAAGTGCATTTTATGACTTTGTTTTAGAACATCAAGATGAGCTAGTTGATATTCTAGTCAAACATTCATATCCAAATGTAAAGAATGTTCAATTATTTTGCGACGATCTTTGCATTCTAATAAAAAACTATAATGATGATACAGAATATTACCCTGGATTTTTTCTTGAATTCTTAAGACAAATGCTTAAAACAGCAGGTAAGTTAGAGAAAATGGTCTTTGTTCAAAATAATGAAGAGAGTGTTTTAATTGATGAGTATTATTATTTATACTTAGACAGATGTGAGGTCTTTAGTAAATCGTTTCATATATTTGATGAGGAAAATGAAGTTCAAGAAAAATTCAAAAATATTGAATTACATGATAATAAAGGTGAAATAAAAAATTGGATGTTTATCAAATCAACTGAAAATATATATATTCAAATTTCTGATTTAGTAGCAGGATTATTGAGAAAACTATTTATGTTTTTAGATAGTTATTCAATCGATGAGATTAAAGAGATATCATCGACTCTTAGTAGTATACAATGTTAATGATATTATAAGAATGTAGGAAAAATGTAAAATAAAAATGTCGGTTTTCCTACATTCTTTTTGTTATACTTTTTATATAATAT
>OCVV011359443.1_pt1 | contig 13224 bp, 9 predicted proteins | sample 1539721 | NCBI WGS metagenome assembly OCVV01 (sample SAMN02144230, study PRJEB22623) | gut metagenome | biome: sheep rumen | host: Ovis aries | place: New Zealand
GACTCAGACGCTGGCCGCCATTCTCCGATATATGGAGCTTCACCTCCTGGACGGAAAAAAGTCCCTCTCCCGGGCCGTGTCCGAGATGACGGAGCTGCTGGCGGAGAAAGGCCTGGAGGTCCTCTTTGACGGAAGCTATGCGGCAAACGGCCTCTGCGAGGTCCGGCCCCAGGAAATCTTCTGTACCCTCAATCGGTACCGGAAGTAACCTTCCTGCGTAAACCTCATAAACTGCAAATCCCCCCGAACCGTCTCCGGTTCAGGGGGATCTTTTTATTACACGCGGCACTCGCCGGCCGCATTCACAAACCACTCTCCGACCTGCTGATTGACCAGCATGTCACCTTCCGGTCCCACATAATACCACACGTGGGGGTCGCCTTCCTTCACAATCCAGCGATCTGCGGCCATGGTGCCGTCGGCGTCGAAGTAGTACCATTTCCCATCAATCTGCTGCCAGCCGTTTGTGGCAAAGATACCGCTTCTGGTGAGATACTTCCAGGCTCCGCCCACCTTCTTCCAGGAACCTGCACCATGGGAGGGACCTTCATTCTCATGTCCCGGCTCCTCGCTTCCGACGCTGTGGGTAAGCCGCTTGCTGATCTCCTCCAGCTTGCTGTCTTCGATATAGATTCTGTCGGAGGTCTTCTCATAGGTATAATTGCCCGGCCACAGTGCGCGGACGGTAAAGGTATAGTCTCCGACCTGATTTCTTCCGGCAATTTCCGGTGCAAAGGAGATGTAGGTTCCGCCGGCTGCGGTCTTTGTTGTCACGAATATGCCGTCCTGATAGAGATCCACCGCATAGGTGGCCTTGCTGCGGTAATCGCCGTCCCACTTCGCGTAGATCTTTCCGCTGGTATAATCCCAGTAGGCCTCCGACAGCTCCGCATCCTCATATTTCCTGTTCTGTTCTGCAGTATCCGCATAGCCGGTAAATGTCATGGATACAGCCATCATCCATCCGAGCATCAGACAGGCTGCCCTTTTCATTTTCATCATCCTCTTTTCCTCCCTTACACAGACTGTATTTCCATAATGTGCCGCTGAAGGTTCCTGCACGGTCTCTCTACAGTATAACTTACAGCCCGCGAAATGGAAACCACCCTTCGTATTCTTCTTACTGCATATGCAGCTCCAGAAGAGCTGAATTGCATTCATTGATAATCCGCAGCCGGTTCCATGTGCTTAGTTTCGGATCCGCCTCGGCTTTCTTCAGGATCGCCCGGATTCCCTCTGCGTCACCATCCACAAAGCAGCTGTCGATGCTGTTCAGTTCCTTTACCGCTTCTTCCCGCGCCTTTTCGGCTTCGTCCTCCTCGGCCCGGAATTCGGTTTCCGGCTTATCTGCATAGTATTTCCGGAAGGCGTCGATCTTATCCTCATCCAGAAGGTAGTTTCTGACCTCTCTTCCGAACATCTGCTTTCGGTTCTGCAGCTCTTCTCTGTCCCGGTGCATCTCCCGCTTCATCGCACGGGACTTCGACTTCAGGAAGGACGTTCCTTTGATGAGTACGGTATAATCCGCAAAGACAGAAGGGTCATCGAAATAGAGATAGATCCAGATTCCGTCGATGAGATACTTCTTCTCCCTGTGCTGCGCTGCGTAGTCCATCGCAAAATGAACAAAGTCGATAAAGACCTTATCTTCATATTCTTCTTTTGGAATGGTGTTTCTCTCTTCCGCGCCGATATAATACTTTTTTCCTTCCCCGGCAAAGAAGCTCCAGAACATATCGGAATAACCCTTCAGCTCCTCCATCGTGAAATGGTCCTTTATGAGGAGCATGTCATCCAGCTCGATATGATCGATATCATCTCCCTCCAGGGTTCTTGCCATCACGGATTTTCCGCTTCCGGAATGACCGAGAATGAAGCACAGATTGATGTCGCCGGAATTGAAGCGATCGACCTTATAATAGAGATCCGGTTCCGAAACCGCATATTTTTCATTTAACTGCTGCAGGTCTCCAAAGACCTGGCTCTCCGCCCTCAGCCTGCTTTTCTGAAGAAAATACATCTCCGTCACACTGCGGCCGAAGAACTTGTTGGAGTAATAATTGCAGACTCTCCTCTGTCGTTTCGGAAGGACTTTATATCTGACGTAAATTCTGTTGAGTTCACTCTGGGTCGCAATACTGTCGGTGATTATGGCCAGTGACGGGTCGCGAAGTACCTCATTCAAATCCATATACTTTTCCATGGTTCATCCTTTCCGGGCGCTCCTATTCCTTCGGATGTGCCTCCAGAACATCTGTAATTGCCGGTACCAGCACCTTTCTTCTCGAAACACCGGGTTTCAGTATGTAAGAAGTGCCGTCGGATACCGCCTTCTCTCCAAACGCGGTTTCCAGCACCTCCTCGGCGGTATCATCTGATGGAACAATGTAGTTAACGGAAATACCGTCATGGTAAACACTGACTTGGGCAAATGCCATATCCATACCGGTTGTTTTCAGAGATGCCGGAACAATCGGTTTCATTCGCTCCGCCATATTCTTTGCGTCAGTCTCGTCGTAAACTTCGATACAGCCGATGGCATAATGTCTGCCCCCTGCTTCATATTCCTTATAATCGTTGAAGAAGATCTCCTCATCGGTCATACCGTCGTAGGAAAGGGAAGCCCGGAACATCTCCTGATAAAATGCATCCGTATCGGAAACCCCGGCGATGGTGCGGAGTGCCTTCAGCGCTTCCCGGTCAGCCAGGGTCGTGGAGTCTGACTGCAGGTTCTTCGTATCGGAAAGAATGGCACCCATCATGACCATCGCAGTTTTCTGATCCGGTTCGAACCCGTAATTGCGATATCGAATCCATACAATCGTGGCGGCGGAACCGAGGGGTTTGGCGTCATAGACCAGCGGTTTTCCGGTTGTCACGCTGCCGTCTCCGTGATGGTCAATAATGCTGAGAATATGTGCGTCCGCAAGGCCACTCGCCGACTGCGCATATTCGCTGTGATCAACCAATATCATATTGCAGCCGGATGCATCTTCCAGAAGCTCGGGTGTATCCACCCCCGCAGCCTCCAGAATATATTTCGTCTCATGGTTGACAGGTCCCAGGACGACAGGCCGGGCATCATATCCCATCTTCTGCAGCAGTGCCGCATAGCCGATGGAGCAGCCTACCGTATCCGCATCCGGACTCTTATGTCCCGTCACATAGATCGGGCCCTCTATCGTTCCCAGGCCGTCCAGTTCACTGCGGTTAATCTGTATGTTCAGGTCTCTTTCTTTTGCATACTCGGACTGTGCCATGCTTCTTCCCAGAAAGAAGCATCCTCCTCCGGCGAGAAGAAATGCCGCAAACAGCAGTGCCTTTACGTGTCCTTTCATGATGTTTTTCTCCTTGTGACGTGAATTGATTGTCTACATCAAGTATACCCCAGGCAGGACAAAAAAGAAAGTCGGCAGACGCATGTTGAAAGCACGCGTCTGCCGGCTGGTTTCTTCATTATGATGTTTTTCTTCTCTTCTTCCGGAGGCTCTACTTAATCGTGATGCCCTCCAGGATTCCTTCGATCTCCTCATTCAGTGTAAAGAACATACCGCTCACATCCACATGGGTTCCCGCGGAAGAATCCGTAAACATATAGAACTGGTCTTCCACTGGTGTAAAGTATACCCAGTCAGTGCCGCCGAAGGTTCCGTTCATAATCTCGCCCTTGCTGCCGAAGTCCTTAAACTTGGCTTCAGCCCACTCCTGGGCGGTCTTTGTGGAACTTGTCGAGCTGATGGTGAGCTTCGGAGTCAGGAAATCGCCCTCGACGCGCCCCGGAACCTTTTCATCCCTCGTGAGCTTAAGCTCGAAGTCCTTAACGCTCTCCACAGACCAGCCTTCCGGAATCACCACATCCGCATATTTGAGATGTGCCACACCGCCTTCAATCACTTCCGGAGCCTTCGTCTCCGCCGGGGCCTCTGTCTCCGGTGCTGCCTCCTGTAGTGTGGTGAAACTGCCCAGAATATCCTGTACCAGCTGTGATTCCAGGTATCCCTTCAGTTCTTCCTGATCCGCCGGCTTTTTCTCGAGATTTCCGATCTTGAATCCCAGAAGAGCAGTCAGGTCATCCTTCTCTCCTGTGATAAGATAGCCCTCCGCGGCATAGCTGGTGTAGTTGGTCCATCCGTTATAGGGGCCGTAAGTCACACTATCATAGGAACTCAGTCTGCTATTGATGTCAGACGTGTAGAGTCTGGCGGCGTTCACCGTGATATAGCAGCCCTCATCCCCGCTGCTGAAGGTGTGGGCGGGATCTCCGAACACGGAAGCCTCTTCATATTCCACCCCTTCTGCCGGATAGAAAATCTCATAGGTTATGCTGCATCTCTCATCGGTCAGGGGAACGGAAAGGAATTCTCTTTCCGGTTCGGTTTCCTCTGCGGTCTCTTCCTCCGTTTCTTCCGCGGCTCCCGCCTCCGTCCCGGCAGCACTCTCCTGTGCTGCCGTCTCCCGGGCCGCCGTCTCCTTAGGTGCAGAACCGCTGCAGGCGGTGATTCCCAGTGCTGCCGCAGCCAGTACGGCCATCATCAGCTTCTGTCTTTTCATGGCTATTTTCCCTCTTCTTCTGCTGAAAGCAACAGTTCTGAGGTCAGTGTACTCCTGTGAACCCGCCGGTACATCCTACTTTGGATGCATTCTTACCGGTTAATCAGAACAATGCCCGTCATGCAGGCAAGAATTCCCAGCGCCTTGGTCCAGGTCATCTGCTCGTGATAGAGAAGATATCCCACGAATACCAGGGCCACGGCAACGATAATCGCCTTTACCACATAGCCGGTATTGACATTCCATCCGGCCTTGTACATATACAGGCTTCCGCCCTCAAGGCCCACGATGGCAAGACCCAGGACAAAGGCCGTCCAGTTGATTTTTCCGCATTCCGCAAGCAGATTAGTTCCCTGCCCGGTGACAAAGAACAGCACCGCGCTGAGACCTGCGCCTATCAGGTACGTCACTGTCAGGGATGCAAAGGGACTTACATCGGACGGGGTTGACTTGGAAGCGATCTGGTACAGTACATCGGAAAGAACGGCCACGAGAATCGGCCAGTACATCTGAAACATAAGAAACCTCCTGCTGTAAATTTGTCCGCAGTATGTTTTCCGGCGGGGATTTCTCTGCCGGAGAAAAAAAGAAGCCACCCTATGAAAGGGTGGCAATCTCAAATCCGCAGATTCTGACTTCTCACAGGTTGTTTATATCATGAGGAAAGAACTCCTGTCAAGCACCATCGCCGTCATCCGTTTACTATTCTTCCCGGACCAGTTCCACCTCAATCGGGGGTACCCGGGAAGGCTCGTTGGTCGCCGGTTCTCCCTCGGACCAGAACAGAATTTCGGAGAAGGACGGATCGTGGGGCGGCAGTTCGTCTTCCACATGGATCGTGAAGGTACGGCTCTCGTACTCTGCCTCCATGGGGATCTCCACATCTCTGCGGTAGTACCGTTTTTCCGGAAGCTTTCCTGTATATACCGTACCCTGATATGTAAAGCGCACTTCTCCGTCCTCGGAGATGACAAGCTGTGCCTCTTCCTCTTCGGAGGAGAAGGTTCCGGCATAACGCTCTATAAGCCACCAGACATCGCCGTCGAAATCAATCTCTTCCCCGGCTTCCGTCTTAAGAGACAGGTTGGGGATAAGCTTATACTCTCTGCCGCCGATCTCCACAGAATGCTCCGCAGTGCCCTCTGCGCCGGTCTCATACTGCGCGGCCCCCAGAGTTACCGGTTCTCCTATCCGGTCCAGATACATTCCGTCCACAAAAAAGCCGTTTTCCATGCGGGTGACCAGGCGCACTTCTCTTTCGTCGGAAAGGGCGCAGTCATAACGGTAATCTCTGGCTCCGGACTGGTACATACTGTACTGGGGCGACATGTAGTAATACCGCTCTCCCTCCCCGTCAAGGCGCAGGAAGCGGATCACTTCCCCGGCAGGAATTATGACCTGGCCGGTCTCATTGCCCTCTTCGTCCAGCGCTGTCGCGGATATGCCCTGAAGCAGCCTGCAGCCGACATTCCGGGTGTCCAGCGCAAGCTTCTCATCGATCAGGGCAAAATGCAGCCAGGTGCGGCCGCGTCCCTGTTCCGGGCGGAAGGCATAATGACCGTTCGGCACAAAAGTGGTGTTCAGACCGTACGCGCCATCCATGTATTTTCTGGCCCGTTCCCGCATATGGACGCAGTCCGGGTTGCAGGGAACGGCCAGAGAAAGCTCCCGCAGAAAAGAATCAAAGCACTGGGCATTCTGATTCGCAAAGCGGTCAAACCCGCCGTCGGGACTTGCGAAATCATAGACGAAAGCCTCATCCTGCGCATCCTCCAGACGGTAGAAGTAATACTTCCCGCCGGCCCGGAACACATAGTACTCGGAGCTGTCACCGGCATATTCCAGCCACCAGGCCTTCTCGTCCTTTCCATCCCGGACAACGATTCGATATGCATCATTCCCGCCGGAATCCGAAGCCTTTTCCACCCGGACGGTCCTGTTATCATGGGGCAGCGCATACTCCGTGTTCTTTTCGATCCGGGCAATAAAGCTTTCCGGCGCCGCGGGCGCGGCGAGAGCCTCCGGTCCATCCAGTGCCGTATAGGGAATGGACACATGCATTGTCTTATCAATATAAAAATGCAGTCCGAGATAATCTGCTGTCCAGGCGGGCATCTCCTCTCCTCCGGCATAGAGCCCGTCCTTGCCGTATTTGTTCCGCAGCGCCTCCTCCAGGAGTTCCGGAAGCCTTTCGGGGTCCTGCAGAAAATCCGAAAGTGCAAGGAGCCTGCCATCCTCTGCAGCATAGACCGATGCATGGAAACGCACGGTTTCCTCCTTCCCGAGTCCGGATTCCATCTCCGTCTCCAGAATGCTGTAAAGCACACCGTCCGCCCGGGTCACATTCGTGATGCAGGAAATATTCCGGTAACGGTACCTGTCCGTCACGTCAGAATCTGCCGCGGGCAAGGCAGCATTCTCCGCAAGAAACTGCTCCGCTCTGGATTCCACGTTCTCTTTTGCCCGTGTATTCGCTTCGGCCAGAATCCCGGCAAGCACTTCGGGAATCTCCCCATCCGCGGCAAGCTCCGTGTATCTTCCGTAGACGCCGATTCCCTGTTCCGGAACCACAGAGGTCAATTCCCGGAGCACGGTCCGCACGGCATAGTTCTCCCCCGCCGAAGCATTGCCCTGCGGACTGCTGACAGACGGATCCGGTTTCTCTGTCCCTCCGGGCCGGGGAATGCACCCGTTAAGAAGCAGTCCGCCGATCAGAACGACAGCGCCTGTAAGAACCATTCTTCCGATTCTTTTCATACACGTCCTCCCTCTATGCTCTTATTCTTTCGATATGCCGCTGATCACTGTCTGACTTAAGTTTATCCCAGTTTACCTGAAAAAGGAAGCCTGCTTATATTGTCCTGTGTTATAATCACTGTAAAGCATTGAAATATTCGTACTATCGAGCAAGGGAGGGAAGAACATGATTGGCAGACAGGTTATTCTTACAAACAGAGCTTTTACGCTCCAGGAACTGGAGCAGTTCATGCAGGAACACTGGGATAAGGAACAATACGGCAATTTCATGATCGGCAGACCTACAAAAGCATCCATCGAAGAGTATATCCTTCTTCCCGCCACCCCGCGGTTTCTGATTATCGTCTATCCGAGAGCAAAGGGCGGACTCTTCAACAAAGACAACAAAGTTATCCTGTCCACCGCGGATACTCCCGAAGGGGCAAAGATAGCCATCGCGGAATACTTCCCCACAAGAGGTCCACTGACAAAGCTTGCCCAGACAGCCAGCGTTCTCAATGCGGAGAAAGAGAGAAAAGGCCCCGCGGAGGAATTCCTTCAGGCCTATACGGCACATATGCGGGATATTCTGGGACAGAATGGAATGCTGAAATAACCGGCCGGAATTGACATCTGAAAAACGAATCCCCCTGAACCAGCTCTGATTCAGGGGGATTTTCCTGTTCTTTCTCCGAATAAATATCAGCTGTTTTTGCCTGCTGCTCTGTGGATAGCTTTGCCCGCGTGAACCTACTCATGTTTGAAAACACAAGAATGCGCCGGTATTCTTTTCAATTGACCCCTGAACCATCTCTGGTCGGGGCGGATTCTTATTATTACCGTATTATTCGTCAAAATGCTTATCGCCCTCCGGCAGCCCAGGCGTAGCAGTAGGCCTGTGTCCTGGCGGCAAATGCCTCCGTCCGCAGCAGTTTCCGTATCTCTTCCCGGGTATACCAGCCGGGGATAATCTCCTCCATGTCGGAAGAGCTTTTATGGAAGTCTCCTGCTGCCGCACCGAAGATACAGACGCTGCGCTCATTGGAAAAGCCCACCGCATTATAGCTACCGTCCAGGACATCATCAATCCGGATGAGTTCCAGCCCGGTCTCCTCCCGAAGCTCCCGTGCTGCGCTTTCTTCCGCGCTTTCACCGGGATCTATCAGGCCCGCCGGGAAATTATATATCCACTGTGCCATCGCCATCCGGTATTCCCTGTTCACCAGGATCCTCTCTCCCGAAATATCCGTAAGTATCAGGATCACGGAGTCCGGCTCTCTGTTCTGCAGTTCCTCCAGTGTCTGAATATCCTTATTGCGGCTGATGATCTCATAGGTTTTGGCATTGCCCTCCGCGGTCGTATAATCCACATCATACCGGGTGATAAACCTGCCCTCATGGATTTTCCGGATTCCCTCGTATTTCATTTGTTTTCTCCTTCGAAAAAAACCCCTGCACCGCCATCGGTGCAGGGGACCCGTTTATCTCTTATCTTCTCTTATTGAACGTTCCTGATTAGAATACGAAGGAACCAAGAGCTACAGCGCTCATTGCGTCAAATACCCAAAGTGCGGAAGCAACAGCAACACCAATCTTACCCATCATTCTCTCGTTCATGATATACTCTCCATTCTGCTCGCCCTGCAAGGGCGGCGCCCCGCGGCTTTAAGCGGCTCTTTTAAATCCGTCAGTTCTTTATTACGGTTTCAGCATACACAAAAAGATTGTTAAAAGGAAGACAAGCTTACTGATGGTGCCATAAGAAAAACTGATGGCAAATAGGTTGTATTACTTTTTATTTATGTTCCAGCGAGTCAGAAAATGGAAGGCAAAAGATAAAGAAATCCCCCTGAACCATCGCTGATTCAGGGAGTTTCTTATATTACCGCATAACCGGTATTATATAATTACTTATTGTTGATTGCTGCCTGAGCGGCTGCCAGTCTTGCGATCGGCACGCGGAACGGTGAGCAGGACACATAGTCCAGACCAACCTTGTGGCAGAACTCAACGGAGCTCGGATCGCCGCCGTGCTCACCGCAGATACCGCAGTGAAGCTCCGGTCTGACTTTGCGGCCCTTCTCCACAGCCATCTTCACCAGCTGGCCTACGCCCTCCTGGTCAAGCTTAGCAAACGGATCGGACTCGTAGATCTTAGCCTTGTAGTAGGAATCAAGGAACTTGCCAGCGTCGTCACGGCTGAAGCCGAAGGTCATCTGGGTAAGGTCGTTGGTTCCGAAGGAGAAGAACTCAGCCTCTTCTGCGATCTTGTCAGCGGTAAGAGCTGCTCTCGGAATCTCGATCATGGTACCGATGTGGTACTGAATGTCGGACTTCTTCTCAGCCTTAACCTGCTCTGCAGTCTCAACTACAACATCCTTCACGTACTTGAGCTCTTTCTTCTCGCCTACCAGCGGGATCATGATCTCCGGAATGATGTTCCAGCCTTCTTCCTCATTTACTTCGATAGCAGCTTCCATGACAGCTCTGGTCTGCATCTTTGCGATCTCCGGATAGGTAACCGCAAGACGGCAGCCTCTGTGGCCCATCATCGGGTTGAACTCGTGAAGGTCATCGCATCTCTGCTTAACAACCTCAAGGGTCAGGCCCATATCCTTAGCCAGCTCAGCCATCTCTTCTTCGGTGTGCGGTACGAACTCGTGCAGCGGCGGATCCAGATAACGAACGGTCATCGGTCTGCCCTCAAGAGCCTTGTACATTGCCTTGAAGTCGCCCTTCTGGAACGGGATAAGCTCGTTCAGAGCTGCTTCTCTCTCTTCTACGGTGTCAGAAAGGATCATCCGACGGATCTTCGGAATTCTGTCTGCATCGAAGAACATGTGCTCGGTACGGCAGAGACCGATACCTTCTGCGCCCAGGCTTACAGCGTTGGCTGCATCTGCCGGGGTATCTGCATTGGTACGAACCTTCAGGGTTCTGTACTTGTCAGCCCATGCCATGATACGGCCGAAGTCACCGGAGTTGGTGTTGGCCGGAACGGTCTTGATGTCGCCCTTGTAGATCTTACCGGTGGAGCCGTCCAGGGAGATATAGTCGCCCTCATGGAAGGTGTACCCGCCGAGCTCGAAGACCTTGGCTTCCTCATCAATCTTGATAGCGCCGCATCCGGATACGCAGCAGGTTCCCATACCGCGGGCAACAACGGCTGCGTGGCTGGTCATACCGCCGCGGACAGTCAGGATACCCTGTGCGGCATGCATGCCCTCGATGTCCTCCGGAGAGGTCTCAAGACGAACCAGGATAACTCTCTCGCCTCTGCCGCCGATACCGGCTTCCTTCGCCTCATCTGCGGTGAAGTAAACCTTACCTGCAGCAGCACCCGGGGATGCCGGAAGAGCTTCGCCGATAACTTCGCCGGCTGCCAGAGCATCCTTGTCGAAGGTCGGGTGAAGCAGCTGATCCAGAGACTTCGCCTCGATACGGGTTACAGCCTCTTCCTCGGTGATCTGTCCTTCATCAACCAGATCGCAGGCAATCTTGATAGCTGCCGGAGCAGTTCTCTTGCCGTTTCTGGTCTGCAGGAAGTAAAGCTTGCCCTCTTCGATGGTGAACTCCATATCCTGCATGTCGTGGAAGTGATTCTCCAGCTTCATGGCAAGGTCCATGAACTGTGCATAGCACTCCGGAAGATCCTTCTCAAGCTGGGTGATCGGGGACGGTGTGCGCACGCCGGCAACAACGTCTTCACCCTGTGCATTGATCAGGTACTCACCGAAGATGCCCTTTGCGCCGGTAGCCGGGTTGCGGGTGAATGCAACGCCGGTGCCGGAGGTGTCACCCTTGTTACCGAATACCATGGTCTGTACGTTTACAGCGGTACCCCAGTCGCCCGGGATATCATTCATTCTTCTGTAAACGATAGCTCTCGGGTTGTCCCAGCTGCGGAATACGGCCTTGACAGCTTCCATAAGCTGTACTCTGGCATCCTGCGGGAACTCCTGGCCATTCATGTTCTCTTTGTAGATCTCTTTGAAGCGGACAACCAGCTCCTTGAGATCATCAACGGTCATCTCAACGTCGAACTTGATGCCTCTCTTCTCCTTCAGCTCATCGATGACCTTCTCAAAGAAGCTCTTCGGAACTTCCATAACGACATCGGAGAACATCTGGATGAATCTTCTGTAGGAATCGTAAGCAAATCTCGGGTTGTTTGTCTTCTTTGCAAAGCCCTCTACGGCTTCATCGTTCAGACCGAGGTTAAGGATGGTATCCATCATACCCGGCATGGATGCGCGGGCACCGGAACGTACGGAAACCAGAAGCGGATCGTTGACATCGCCGAACTTCTTGCCGTTATGGCCCTCAAGCCACTCCAGTGCTTCGAAGATCTGATCCTCAATCTCCTTGGTCAGCTTCTTTCCGCTGTTGTAGTATTCTGTGCAGGCCTCGGTTGTTACAGTAAATCCCTGGGGAATCGGCATACCAAGGTATGTCATCTCAGCAAGGTTGCAGCCCTTGCCGCCCAGCAGATTTCTCATGGAAGCTCTGCCCTCGCTGAACTTATAAACCCATTTTGCCATCTGTTTTTTCCTCCTGTAAAATAAGTGATTGCAGTCGGATTCATTATAACACAAACTGCCGAACCGTAAAGTCTTTTTCCGAAAAGAAAACGTAATAAGTACGTAATATCTGTCCGGTTACAGGATACCTCAAAACGCAGAGAAAGCGGAGACACGGCATTTTCTCAATACCGCAGCCTCCGCTGCCCTGTTATTCAATATTGCCGATGGCGTGTATCAGCCAAAGGCCTGAAAACTTCTAAAATCAGAAGCGGAACTTGTCCTCGAAGTAGTTCTTAAGCTCTGCGATCGGAATACGAACCTGCTCCATGGTGTCGCGGTCACGCACGGTAACGGCGCCGTCGGTCTCAGAGTCAAAGTCGTAGGTAACGCAGAACGGGGTTCCTACCTCATCCTGTCTTCTGTAGCGCTTGCCGATGGCACCTCTGTCATCGTAATCGCAGTGATAGTACTTGCACAGCTCGGTGTAGATCTTCTCTGCGCCCTCACCCAGCTTCTTGGACAGCGGCAGAACCGCAATCTTGATGGGTGCCAGCGCCGGATGGAAGTGAAGCACGGTTCTCACATCGCCGCCCTCCAGCTCTTCCTCGTCATATGCTGCGCAGAGGAATGCCAGGGTAACGCGGTCCGCGCCCAGAGACGGCTCTACAACGTAGGGGATGTATCTCTCCTTCTTCTCATCGTCGAAGTAGGTCAGGTCCTGTCCGGACACCTCCTGGTGACGGGAAAGGTCATAGTTGGTTCTGTCGGCAATGCCCCAGAGCTCGCCCCATCCGAAGGGGAACAGGAACTCCAGGTCGGTTGTAGCCTTGCTGTAGAAGGACAGCTCTTCCTTCTCGTGGTCTCTTGCCCGCATCTCTTCCGGCTTGATGCCCAGGTTCTGCAGCCAGTCGATGCAGAACTGCTTCCAGTAGGCAAACCACTCCAGATCGGTATCCGGCTCGCAGAAGAACTCCAGCTCCATCTGCTCGAACTCTCTGGTACGGAAGGTGAAGTTGCCCGGGGTGATCTCGTTGCGGAAGGACTTGCCGATCTGCGCGATACCGAAGGGGATCTTCTTTCTGGAGGTTCTCTGAACGTTCTTGAAGTTGACAAAGATGCCCTGTGCGGTCTCCGGACGGAGATATACGGTATTCTTTGCATCCTCGGTAACGCCCTGGAATGTCTTGAACATCAGGTTGAACTGACGGATGTCGGTCCAGTCGCTCTTGCCGCAGGTCGGGCAGGGAACCTGATTGTCGCGGATAAACTGTGCCATCTGCTCGTTGGACCAGCCGTCAACGGATCCTTCGAGGGCAATGCCCTTCTCCTGTGCGAAGTCCTCGATGAGCTTGTCTGCGCGGAATCTCTCGTGGCAGGCCTTGCAGTCCATCAGCGGATCGGAGAAGCTTCCGAT
>OCVV011311260.1_pt1 | contig 13219 bp, 24 predicted proteins | sample 1539721 | NCBI WGS metagenome assembly OCVV01 (sample SAMN02144230, study PRJEB22623) | gut metagenome | biome: sheep rumen | host: Ovis aries | place: New Zealand
GGGTAGGTAAATAACGCACGATTAATTTAACGGGCCGACAATAAATTAAATATTTTTTATTACATCAATAAAAATTTTTTAGATAAATCTAAAATCAAAAATAGTAATTGCTCGGCGCGTTGACAACCAGAACGCGCCGAGCTTTCATTATAGAAAGACGTCAGCAAAATTTTGTAACCAGTTTGTTACCAAATAAATACAACACATAATCCTATAAATAGTAACAAAATGGTTACAAATAATAACATCTTGTAATAATTTATTGGGCTTGTTAAGACGGTAACAATTAGTTGTATTTAACTATAATAATTTATATTTGATCAAATACATTATTTAATTAACACTGCTGAATAAAAATATTAATTAAAACTAATTAATAAATATTAATTACATTGTAATTAATAAGAGTTAAACAACATTAACCAAAAGGCTTACTTAGTCTATCTTGTTCAGTTAGACTAAGCTCATCAAGAGCTTAAACAACAGACAAACCAATCACAACACAAACAAACAAATAATAATAAATAAAATAATATTATTAATAAAATAATTATTGACAAAGTTATGTAAACATGTTATAATGATACTAGTCTAAGGGAGTAGGAGGTCTACCCATGCAGCTGTTCTGTGGTATCTTAGTATTGATTGCTGTTCCTGCTGTGGCTATTTCATACCTTGCCATGCTATTTGAGGATGTTAAAAAAAAATAATAAAAAGAGATAAAAAAAACTCTTGACAAATGCATCCGGATGTGATACAATACAATCAGAAAGAAAAAGAAAAGGAGATAAAACAAATGAAGCAGGTTAATCTTTGGAGATCTATTTACACTGGTCACGTTGTTGAAGCACCTATTGACTTCCTGCCAAAGTTTGATGGTTGGGAATTGATTGGAACTAGTACAAAGGAGTAAAACATGAAAAGATTAATCTATAGTTCATTGGAAGAGCGGACACCGCGCAAACAAGCGGAGATTAATTATCTCTTGCAAAAGCAAGTAGTCGAAAGAAAAAAGCAAGAACTTGAACAACTTAACAGAGAACTTGAACAAGAGATAGACAAACTGAATGAACTAAAAAAGATCTACAAAAGCTATTGACAAATAAATTAAAATGTGATACAATATTAATAGAAAGAAACAAAGGAGATAAAAGAAATGGATTGGCAAGAAATGTATGATTTGCTTCATGATGTTGTTGGTGTTAGCAAAGAAGCACTTGATTTAGCTTTTGGGATTAATGGTTGCTCAAAAGAAACAGCTGAAAAGATTCTGTACTACTACACAGGATGGCAAGGGTTCACAGGTTGGTTGAATGATCTTGAAGAAAAGGAATGGTGATAAACAATGCCAATTGAAGGGATTAACACAAACTATTGTAAAGGAAAATTTGTTGTATTTATTAAAGTAGAAAAGAAAAGATATTTCTATGGAGCTTACAAAAGCTTTGCACAAGCTCAAAGAATTGCATACAAGATTGGCGGCGGCTGCTATTTCTTCGAATAATGGCAGCTGCTTTTCTGTGACCGGGTGCGGCCGCATGAGATCGTCGTCAGTTAGTCTTATCTAACTCAGCATTTTTTTTGTGCAATTTGACGAATAAAAAAGTATTGACATTTTCCCAATTGTATGATATTATAATACCAGAAAGAGAGAAAAGGAGATAACAAAAATGAGAATCTGCTTCGACATGGATGGGACAATCGCAAACCTCTACGGCGTTGAGGGATGGCTTGACAATCTGATCAATGAGGATGTGCGGCCGTATCGCGAAGCCAAAGTCCTGCTGAACATGAACGTTCTCGCAAGACGGCTTAATAAGCTTCAGGCCGCTGGTCATGAAATCGTGGTTATCTCTTGGCTGAGCAAGTGCGGCTCTGAGAACTATGACAAAGCTGTGACCGAAACCAAAAAGGCTTGGCTGAAAAAGCACCTTGGTTCTGTGAAGTTCGATGAAATCAACATCGTGAAGTATGGAACCAACAAAGCCCAGTTTGCAAAGTCTGAAAACGACATTCTGTTTGACGATGAAAAGCCAAATCGTGATGGCTGGACTGGTAAAGCCTATGATGTGAACAACATTCTTGAAGTTCTGAGAGCAATCTAAAATATAAAAATATGAATTGAGGGGAGTTTTTTGGACAGGTTCTTTGCTATAATGTAATTAAGATAAGAAAGGGAGATAAAAATGAAAAACAATGAAATGGTTATGAGAATCTACAATCTTCTGAAAAACAGTGATCTTGCTTGGCACTCTTGGTGCTGGTGGGCATACAAAGATTCTTGGTTCTCTCAGTTCTCTCCAGAAGAAATTGATGCAGTTGCCGCAGAGATGGCAAAAGCGGGAATGATTGAAGCAAATGAAGATTTTACTGGTTTCCGCAGAAAAGAAAAGACCTTGAAAGAAAAAATCTGTATTAAAATTTGGGGATAAAGAAATTCAATCGAGGGAAATTTTTTGGACAGATTACGTGCTATAATGTAATCACAAAAGGAAAAGAAAAGGAGATAAAAAAATGATGTACACTGTTTGGACTTTTGATAATGCTTCTTGCGATGATGTTCAGGTTTTTTCCGGTTCTTTGGCAAATTGCTTGGCTTTTGTCGATGGCGACTCTGACTATTACATCCAGCTCCCGGACGGCTTCACTGTCTATGGAGCTTAATTAAAACACAAAAGGAGATAAAAAAATGACCTATCGTGAACGCTTTGAAGCCGCCATGACGCGGCGTGGATACGAGGTCTCCCGCCTCGGTCTCATGACCATCCTGCGGCATGACAATTACACCGCGTACCACTTCTTCACCGCCGCAGGTGAACGGAATACTTCTGAGAGACCTATCTGGTCTCTCAGATAAACCGAGGGAAGATTTTTGGACAGGTTCTGTGCTATAATGTAACCAAGATAAGAAAAGGAGATACAACAATGAAGAAGTTCTTTTATGAAGTTGCTGGTTATGAGTTTTGTGGGGAGACCGCTTGGGGCGATGCTTGGAAACAGGCCAAGGCCAAGGCCACCGAACTCAACGCGGCGATCTATCGTACGATCACCGATGGTGACAAGGAACCCCGCCATGAGGTCTACTGCACCGCAGGTCTGTTCCTCTCTACTCGGTACGCCAAGCCTGAGGATGTAAAAATCTTCTAAAGGATTGAAAAAAGAGTTCTAGCGGATATCTCTTCAAAAGTCCTCTTCCATGCGCGGTTACAATTCCGCGGCCGTGGGACGAAAGAGTCCACCCCTCACACGAGGGCAGACCCCGACAAAAAAGGGGTGTAGGTCAAAAGACCGAGGTACCAAAAATTGCAAAAGCCGCAAGGCTCATTTTTTTTATGCATAAATGGATATTCATTTTATACATGCAAATGTATTTTTATGCGGGCGGCGCGGTTGCGTGCGACCTGCGCCGCGATTGTTAAATAATTAATTATCAAGCATTTTTTTGTAACCAATTTGTAACCATTTTGTAATAATTAAAAATCCCACAATCTGTAACCATTTTGTAACCTTTCGTTACCATTTTGTAATACTTTCATACACTAAAGCGTTAAATCGCTAATGTACGAAACTTTCACACACTAAAGTGTTAAATCATTAAAGTTAGACGCCACGAACTTTCACACGCTAAAGTGATAAATCGCTAAAGCTTTAATTCGCTAAAGTGATAAATACCTAAAGTCTAGTAGGTTAATAGGTATTACAAAACAGTTACAAATAGTTCCAAAAATCCGTAATTAATTTATTGAAAAAAATAATAAAAAAGTGTTGACATTTTGCCCCGGCGGTGGTATACTGTGTACAGAAAGTGAGAGAGAGAGGTACTCCAAAATGACTAATCTGTTCAAGACCATGATCGACCGTTACAATGCTGCTGCGTATACCCATCAGTATATCTGGGGCTTTGAGTACAAAAAGGTTATCTATATGGCCATCACCGATGCCACCTATATGCCCTACGTCTGCAAGCTGGACAAGGCTTCTCGCGGTGCTGGTTATGCGCTCCGCTTCTGCCCGAACGCTGGACAGAAAGTCATGCTCCTTGCGGCTGGTGCAACGGCCATATGCTCCGCTGATTTCTTCAAAGCTGAAGTGGAGAACAGCAAGTATAATAAAGGCGAAATCTTTGAGAAGCTTGTTACCGAACACTTTGGACAGACATGGGAAAAAGATAACGTTCCTTTTACCGAAGATGGAGACGTGACCGTGGATGGTATCGCATATCAGATCAAGTTCCAGAAAGCCACATTCTGCAACGAAAAATCCCTTGCGAACCTTGCATAAGGTTCGCAAGGCTGTCCCGGGCCACCATATGAAAGTTTGTGCAAGATGCCGATTGACAAATAAAAAAATATATGGTATATTATATACAGAAAGAAGAAAGGAATATACAAAAATGACTAAAGCAATTTACTTTGATATGGACGGAACAATTGCCGATCTGTACGGCGTCCACGGCTGGCTTGAAAATTTGCAGAATTTTCAAACAAAGCCATATAGAGAAGCGAAAGCGCTTCTCAATATGAAAAAATTAGCTCGTGTGCTGAATAGCTTGCAAAAAAATGGATACCACATCGGCGTGATTAGCTGGCTTAGCAAAGCGCATGATGAAGCGTATGACACTAAAGTGACTGCCACTAAAAAGGCTTGGCTTATGAAACATCTTGGTTCTGTCCACTTCGATGAAATCAAAATTGTTCCATATGGAACACCAAAACAGAATAGCGTTGACTTCCCTAACGGTATCTTGTTTGATGATGAAAAGCCCAATCGTGAAAATTGGCTTGGAACTGCATACGATGTAAACAATATCCTTGAGATTTTAGAAGCTCTCAATTGAAATTAAGGGCTTCTAACCGACCGGGCCAAAATAATCTAACCGAGGGAAATTTTTTGGACAGGTTATGTGCTATAATAAAGGCACAAAAGGAAAAGAAAAGGAGATAAAAAAATGACTAAAATCAATTATCGGGAAGTGTGTGTTGTAACTCGTCCTTGCCCTTTCTGCGGGCACTCTCATGAAGTCGAAGTCAATGACATTGACTATCTTGATTGGCAGGATGGAGAGCTTGCGCAGGACGCCTTTCCTTATCTCTCTGCAAGTGAGCGGGAACTTCTTGTCTCTGGCATCTGTCCAACTTGTTGGGATAAAATGTTCAAAACTGATGATAATGAAGATTATGAGGAGGAATAAAAATGTATGATTTTCTTTTTGAATTGACTGAATATTCTGAAAATGAGGGTGAACAAATCCTTGTGGAATGTGACACCATTGAAGAAGCGTATGGAATCCTTGCTCATTATGGCTTTAACCGTAATGAAGTACAGTACATTGAAAAAATGAGTGTTGAAGAGGGCGAAATGCTGGGCTTGGATACTTATTAATTTAACTAAATAAAAATACAAAAGTCAAGCAGAAAATAATACTGCTTGACTTTTGCAAAAAGGTTCCCCTTAAAAAGATATGCGTGGCGCGCGGGCGACCGGGCCCGCGCGATTTTTCCATTATACCATGTGTCACGCATTTTGTCAAGAGGAAATTTTGCACAAATTTTACCTTTTGTTCTCCCGAAATTTTGTACACTTTTACTACTTGCAATTTGGAAATTTTTTTGCTATAATATACTCGTAAGGTTGAGAGAGATAAAGAACCCCAACCCCACAAAAAAAATCAAGAATCTGAAAAAAAGTTCTTGACAAACCCCGCAAAGTGTGGTATAATAAATTCAGAAAGTGAGAGAGATACAAAATCTCCACTGAAATAAAGCCTTGCCGCTACTAAAAGGCATAAGAATCTGGTAGCACCATTAAGGGCTGTGACCTACCACAAGAAAGAAGGAGTTCCTATGACTAAGACTGAGATGTTCGTTGCTATCCGTGCCAATCTGACTGACGCTGAGCAGATCGCCTTTATCGACCATGAGATCGAGATGCTGGCGAAGCGTAACGCCAATCGTTCCTCTAAGCCCTCGAAAGCTCAGCTGGAGAAGGACGCGCTCCGCGCGCAGATCGTGGAGTTTCTCGGTGACACTCCTAACGCCACTTGCGCGCAGGTGGCAGAGGCTATCGGCGTGACTCTGCACTCCGCCACGGGTCTGCTGACTACTCTCCGCAAGGCTGGCGTTGTCCGCCGCGACTATGAGGGAAAGACGCCTGTTTATTCCCTCGGCGCTGAGGGGGACGCTGAGTAAATCCCCTAATAAAAACAGCCTGAAAATTCAGGCTGTTTTTTTAAATCTGCGTTGTTAGTTGCCCTTAATAATTGTTAGTCAAGACTAACAGCGCACCCGGGCCGCCTAGTCATGTTACACAATAAAGCTAGCTCCGCACCTTTATTTTTTGTGCAAAATCCCATCTTGCATTTTTTAAATTTTCTGCTATAATAATACTTGTCAAGAGGGAAAAGAAGTTAAGCCCCTTGAAGAAAGGATTTTGAACTATGATTACTGAAAGCACTCCCATTATCATGATTGACACTGAGACTACGAACGACATTGATTGCCCTATCGTCTATGATGTTGGTTATCAGATTTTCACTCTTGCTGATGGAATTCTCTGCGAAAAGTCTTTTCTCAATGCTGATGTTTTTTGTGACCATGAGCTGATGAAAACTGCTTTTTTTGCTGAAAAAATTCCTCAGTATTGGGAAGATGTAAAAGCGCACAAGCGTTCTCTCTGTTCTTGGTACATGATTAAAAAAATCATGGAACAAGATTGTAAAGAGTACAATGTAAAAATTGCTTGCGCTCACAATGCTCTTTTTGATAATCGTGCTTTGAATACAACCCAGCGTTACATCACTACGTCAAAGTATCGTTATTTTCTGCCCTATGGTGTAGAATGGTGGGACACTCTGAAAATGGCACGAAAAGTTCTCAAAAGTGATGAAAACTATGGTGAATTTTGTTATTCTCATGATTATTTGACCAAAAAAGGTCAGAGACGCTACACCGCTGAAATTATTTATCAGTGGCTGAAGAATGATGAAAATTTCACAGAGTCTCACACTGGACTTGAGGATGTGAAAATTGAACGCGAAATCTTTGAATACTTAATCAGAGCTGAAAAAGAAATTGATGGGAGACTGTGGGCGAACTAAGCCCACTTTCTTTCTTTAGCGAATTAAAGCGCGCCGGTCCCCCGAGTTCACAATTTGTTTACATTTATCCTATTGACATTCGCACGTTTTTTTGATATACTATACTCACAAAGGAGGGGTTCAAATGACCTACAGAATTGAGGGCAAGTATTATGAGCTGAATAATGAAGATCTTGCCGAAATCCGCAAGAATCAGAAAGAGTTTGGCATTGATGAAGCTTCCGCGGTTAGGATGTTTTTTGAGGATTGGGAATACATTCCCGCTGGCTCAAAAGTCAAGATTGAAAAAGTCAAAGACATTCAGACTAAAAAAGAGTACGCTAAATCTGAAAAACCGCGCAAAGCGTCTACTAAAGAACGCAAGGTTGATCTTGAAAAAGCGTCTATCTTGTCCGCACTGAGTGTTGCTCTTGCTCAGAATGGCATTGTCGTGACTGAGCAAAAAACTGAGACTGAGCTGAAATTCATGCTCAATGGAAATAGCTACACGCTTAAGCTTACGAAACACCGCGTCAAGGAAGCCACTTAAATTAAAGTGGCTTCCTTGACAATTATTAAAAATTTTGTTATAATAAATTATCAAAAACAATAAATAATATTCATTTGGCGCGCCGCTCCCCAGCGTCACGGCGCGTTTTTGCAGAATAACCAAAGCATTAGCATTTTTGCATGTAATTTTTGTGCAAAATACCATCTTGCATTTTTCCCAAAATGTGATATACTATAATTGTTCCAAGGGACAGCGAGAAAGTGACTGAGTCTGTTACGAGTCGCATCTGCAGACGGAGCGCTACGTCTTTGAGTAGACCCTCAGCCAGTCAGCCAACCTTGTGGAAGCTTCTTACCGAGGAACATTTCTAGATAGAATCAGCTACTCTATCTATACAAATTGAATACAGGGAAGACGCATGAAAGGAGCGTGTAACATGGTACTTACACTTAGATTACCACACCTTTGACACAGGGTTTTAAATTTTAAAAACCCTACTATCTGCGCCATTAGCTCAGTCGGCAGAGCATCGCACTTTTAATGCGGGTGTCCGCGGTTCAAATCCGCGATGGCGCACCACTAATTTCCTCTTTCCTTTCTTTCTCTTTCTCTTTTGTGGGTTAGCGCTGGCATTAGTCAGCGCTAATTCGCTTCCCGGGCGCTCGGCAAAATGCACAAAAAAAATTCATTTCACTTCTTATTTTTTGTGCAATATTCCATCTTGTAATTTCAGAATTTTCTGATATAATAATAATTGTCAAGAGGGAAAGGCGTGAATCAATCACAAAGCGAGAAATCAATCTTGCTGAAGTCGAGTGAAGCTGGCCTATCAAGTCGACAATAGGAAATGCACTTCTTAGTCTTTCTCAAATAAAAAATAAAAAAAGTTGAAAAAACCTCTTGACAAATCCCACAAAGTGTGGTATAATTAAATAGTCAAGAGGCGGTGGTGAAAACTGACTCACCTTAATTGACGTGTAAGCGCTCCATGTAGCCGAAAATTTTTTCAAAGAAATTTGAAAAAACCTCTTGACAAACTAAAAAAGATGTGCTATAATAAGCACAGAAAGTGAGAGAGAGATAAAAAATCTCCTCAAGCCTTGCTCCTACTAAAAGGCTTAAGAATCTGGTAGGACTATCAAGGGTGACGACCAAGCGTCAAGAAAGGATGTATCATTATGACTAAGACTGAGATGCTCACTGCTATCCGTGCTAACCTTGTTGATGCTGAGCAGATTGCTTTCATCGACCACGAAATTGAAATGATTGCCAAGCGCAATGCAAACCGCAGTTCCAAGCCGTCCAAGGCTCAGCTTGAAAAGGATGCTCTGCGTGCGCAGATTGTTGACTTTCTCGGTGAGAATGAGCGTGCGACTTGTGCGCAGGTTGCCGAAGCTGTAGGCGTGACGCTTCACAGTGCTACAGGACTTCTCACGACTCTCCGCAAGTCCCATGTCGTGCGTCGTGACTATGAGGGCAAGACGCCTGTTTACTCTCTCGGCGATGAAGCCGATGCATAGTAAAGAAAAGGCAAGCTCAACAGAGCTTGCTTTTTTAATGGGGCGCAGTTAGTCTTATCTAACTCGCCCGGGCGCCTAGTTTACATAATAGCGACAATCTACTTCAAAAGAAAAACGTTGACATAATAAAAAAATTATGGTAAACTATATTTAGAAAGCAAAAGAAAGGAATAATAAAAATGAGTTATTTAATTCTTTTAATCGGAACTGTGTGCGGCTGTGTACTAGGAATGTTTATTGAAAGGAGCTAACATGGACACTTATATTACCTTATCAATTTTAACAATTTGTAGTATTGTAGGAGTTGTTTCTTTGTTAAAAGCCTATTTCCGCCATGAGAAAAAAACTTTTCATACTTACGATTTTCCTCTTGACAACAAGAACAAATGGTGGTATAATTAATTCAGAAATCAAAAGAAGGAGATAAAAAATGAAAGTTCTCACTTGGAAAGAATTTTACAAGCTGGCTCTTCGCAATTATGAGAACGGCGGTGATGGCATCGTCGAGTGTTGGGATGAAAACACTTTCAACGAATACGTTGAAGAGTTTGGCCCCATCACTGAAAAGGTCGCTCTTGACATGTTCGACACCGCTGATCAGATTTGGACCGACATGCGTGGTTATGCCGATTGGTAAAGGGGGTTAAATAATGAAAGGCAAAGTTGTTTATACAGCAGTAATTGAAAAAGAAATCGAAATCCCCGATGAGGTCATCACTGCATACGATAAAATCATGACGGGTTGGGATGCTGACGCATACGCACTAATAGAAAAATTTTCAGAAAAGACTTGGGAAAATATTGACAATGTAGAAAGCCGCTTGTCTATTCAGGTTGAACAAGATGGCGATTGGTGGGCTTTTGAAGAATACTAAATGAGGTTAATTAAAATTAACCTCATTTAACTTTGGCCCGGACCGCCGCTTGTTAAAAAAGTAACACTTGACAAATCAAAAAAAATATGTTATTATAATACTACCAAGAGAAAGGAGAATGACTCATGACCTATAAAATTGAGGGTAAATACTATGAACTGAATAACGAAGACATGATGGAAATCCGCAAGAATCAGCGGGAACTCGATCTGTCTGAAGAGGATGCTGTCCGTATGTTCTTCGAAGATTGGGAATACATCCCCGCAGGTTCTAAGGTGAAAATTGAGCGGGTTAAGGATATTCAGACTAAAAAGGAATACGCCAAGTCTGACAAGCCCCGCAAAGCTTCTACCAAGGAACGCAAAGTTGATGAAACTAAAAAGCGTTTTCTCAATGGCTTCCGCGTCTATCTTGAAGGTTGCGGTTGTGAGATTGTCAACCTCAAGACTGAAACTGAGTTGACTTTCAACTTTGAGAATGAGCAGTACACCGTTAAGCTCACTAAACATCGAAAGAAAGGGTGATTTAAATGAAAAAATATGATAAAAGAGTGAATAAAAAATCAAAAGATGAATTGCAAGAATATCTTGCTTTTCGTCGTAGAGCTTCAAAAGTAGAAGCCAAAAAAGGTAAAGGAAGTTATAACAGAACTGAATTTAAGCGAGGTGGTAAAATGATTAGTCTTGCCTAACCTTGCGCCCGGGCGGCAGTTCATAATTTATTTACAATTTACCTATTGACATTTCACTGTTTATCTGTTATACTATAATCACAAAGAACGAAGGAGATAAAAAATGACAAAAGATTGGATGAAAAAAGCGACTATCAAACAGTGGACTTGCTGGGACTTTGGTTATGCCTGCTATCGACGCGGAGAAGAGCGCAAGTTTCAAAAGAAGATCAAGCGTGCGGCACGACGCAATGACAAAATGACTCTTAATAAAATGTTCTAGGAGGGTTATAACATGAAAGTTACTCTTACTTATGGTTCTTCATTCGATCTGATCATCACTACTCTTGACAATGTCTTTACTTGTGAGATGAATCATTGCACTTTACAGAATGCAGTGGACTATGCAGAATCTCTTTTCAATGATGAAACTTGCATCCATGCGCGTGCAATTGTAAAAGTCATGATCTGTGATGCCACCACTGGCGAAATTTGTGCCGAATGTGAACCCTCTCCTTTCTGCGTTGAAGCAGAAGAGTGTCAAGAAGTTTCTCTTGATGATGATTGGGATTACAACGAAGACATGGGTTTTGATCCTTATCTTGGATGCTATACTGATGACTGCTGAGGGGAGTAACGCCCCCTCATTTTTGCGCGCGCCGGTCTCTAGCGCCACGGCGCGTTTTTGCCATTTTGCACAAGTAAACGTATTTTTTCGATGTAATTTTTGTGCAATATTCCATCTTGTATTTTCCCAAAAATCTGCTATAATAATAATTGTCAAGGGGAGATAGACCGAGACCTCCTGCGGGAGAGTTTCAAAAGTGGGAATACAAGGGCCTCCCAAACACTCAAAATAATAATTGCGCAATAAAATTTGAGAAACCCCTTGACAAGCTCCAGCGAATGTGCTATAATAAAGATGTCAAAGGGAAGAGCGAAGCTAAGATTCAAAGTGTGCGCCTTGAAAAAATTCTTGGAAGAGCCGAAAAAAAGTCTTGACAAAGCTCCAAACTTATGATATAATAAAGATGTTCCAAGGGTAAGGAACAAATCAAATTTAGGGTGACTCCCAATAACAGTCAGAAAGGATGTATCACTATGACTAAGACCGAAATGTTCACTGCTATCCGCTCCAACCTCACTGACGCTGATCAGATTGCGTTTATTGACCATGAGATTGAACTGATCGCCAAGCGGAACTCTACTAGGAGTTCTAAGCCCTCTAAGGCTCAGCTCGAGCGTCAGGCTCAGTACGCTTCTCTGACTGAGTGGTTGTCTGAGAATCCTAAGAGCACTTGTGCTCAGGTTGCGGAGTTCATGGGAGTTACGCTCCACTCTGCCACGGGTCTGCTGACTCAGCTTCGCAAGAGCGGTCAGGTTGTGCGTGAGTATGAGGGTAAGACACCCATCTACTCCATCGGCTCTGAGGTGGCGAGCGAGTAATCGCCACCTCTTCAACCCTTGCCATTAATTTGGCAAGGGTTTTTCTTTATAAGCGGGAGCTAGCTAATACCTATTAAGGCGCTAGGTTTTTGCCCGGCCCGCTGTCTGGCGACAAGGGCCGAAAATTCCATTATACCACAAATTAGCAATTTTGTCAAGTAAAAATTTGCACAAAAAACAGTTTACATAATTCCCAAAATTTGTGCATTTTGTACAAAAGCAGATTGTTAATTAATTAACTAACGAATTGTAACCATTTTGTAACTTTTTGTCATTTTTTCGCAACACTCCAGCCTCTGTGTTAAATGAGTCTAACTCTCTATATGGCTTCAATCCTCGTTCCGAGAGGTCACACAACTGCTACTCTATATGGCAAAATTTTTCGTTCCGAGAGAGCGGCCGCATACTTGACAATTTAAAAAAATTATGATATAATTATAAAAAAAATCAAATTTTTTAACGCAAAAGTCTAGAAAATATTAAAAAAATTTGACAAATTTAATATTTTTTTATATAATATAATGGGGAAATATATATTTTTTTTTAAAAAAAATATAATTCTAATTTTATTATATCATAATTTTTCTTATTTGTCAAGCAGATAATAAAAAAAATGCTACGCAAATCATAAAAATGCGTAGCAAAAAGCAAAATTTACTGAGATTTTTTTAGTATTTTTCTATTTCCCAAGAGAGAAACGTAAAAGACTACATCGTAATAAATTTCCTAACCTCTGTGCTTACCAGGTTAAACAAAAATTTACAGGGAGTCCGCGAAAGATCTTAATTGAGCGAGAGCATCCTCTAAACTAAGAGTATCAAGAGTAGACTTAGTTTTAGATTTAGACTCTGTAGGAACTTTTTCCATTAACTTTAACCAAAGCTCAAGCTCTTTTTCATACTCATCAAGAGCCTTATTGAATGAAACCATTAAATCATTATGCTGAGTAAAAGGCACGCCAATAGCAATACAATAATCAGCAAGTGCTTTTGCTACATTAGATCTTGCTTCTTTTACTTTAGCCTGTTTCTCCGCATCCTTCTGCGCCTTAAGCGCGGCTTCATCGCGGGCAGCCACAATTTTGCGTAATTCAGCCTGGATCTCAGGAAGTGTTTTACCTGC
>OCVV011077644.1_pt1 | contig 13216 bp, 12 predicted proteins | sample 1539721 | NCBI WGS metagenome assembly OCVV01 (sample SAMN02144230, study PRJEB22623) | gut metagenome | biome: sheep rumen | host: Ovis aries | place: New Zealand
ATTAATTTATCTTTATGACTTATTAATTCCTCAAGTTTTTTTTCTAATTCTATTTTTAATTTATTATTTGATATAATTAAAACTTCATTATAAAGCTTAGTCATTTCATTCGTTATTTTTTTTAAATGCATATCCATATATTCTTTTATAATATTTTCTAATAATTCATCTAGTTTTTTCTCCCTAATAATTGGAGATTCGCAAACTAGCACTCCTTCATTTTTATATTTTTTGCATACCCAAGTAGGATTGCTTCTCCTATTTGAACCAGCACATCTAACAAATATTTCATTATGCTCACCACAATATATTTTATATGTATATCTAGATTCATCAATCACTTTTTGGCTTGAAGTTATATGAGTATTTCTTGCTTTATGTTTTTTTTGATATATTAAATTAGCTTTATCCCATAACTCTTCAGATACAATTGGTTCGATCAAATCTGTCTTATAAATTATATGTTCTTCTTTTGGAACTTTAATTTTTTTATGTGTTTTATAACTTTCTACTTTTGTTAGATTAGCAGTATAATATCCCTTATATCTAGGGTTAGTTAGAAATTTTTTTAAAGTTGTACCAGAATAGACTTTTCCGTTTTTATTTTTATATCCTTTCTTATATAAAATATCAGCTATTTTTTCAAATGAATATTTTCCAGTTACATATAAATTAAATAATGTTTCAATAATTGGCCTTTCTTCTTCATTAACAATCATTTTCCCATCATTTCTATAATATCCAGTCAAATTACCACCAATAACTTTTCCATCTTTAATCATTCTTTTAATTCCAAATTTAACTCTTTCTGATAGTTTTCTTACTTCATCTTGAGCTAGAGATGACATCAAGGTTAACCTAAATTCACTATCTGGATATATAGTATTAATGTTATCACTTATAAAAAATACAACTGTTCCATTATTAAGTAGTTCTTCAGTATATTTTATACTATCAATTACGTTCCTAGAAAATCTAGAAATTTCTTTTGTAACTATTAAATCAAGTTTCCCAGTTTTAGAATCTTCTATCATTCTTAAAAAATTATCTCTATTTTTTATACTAGTTCCACTTATACCTTCATCAATATATTCACCAACTAATTTCCAATTCTTATTTTCATTTATCATTTCTTTAAAATAATTAGATTGATTCTCTAAGCTATTTAATTGATCATCTTTATCGGTAGATACTCTTGCATAATAACCAACATTTAAATTCATATCAAAAATGGTTTTACCTAATAACAATTCACTTCTAGTTTTTACAATATTCATTTTCTTGTTCTTTCATTATTTTTTCATTTGCTAATTTAAATTCTTCAAATGTTATTTTACCTTTTTGATATAACTCTTTATTGATTATTAATTTTAATTCTTTTAATATTTTTTTCATATATACCTCCCATTTAATTTTATTAAAAATACTCGTAAATATGAAAAAAATGCAAGACAAATCTTGCATATTATAATATCAGTTAGATTATTTAATTATATTATCATTAAGTATTTTAGATTTTACCTTGATTTTTTTATTATTAAAATCTATTATACATAGCGCATCATATGGAATAATGCATCTAGGATATGAGTGTCCAAAATTAATGTTATACAAAACAGGAGTTTTTAAATTAGAAAATACTTTTTTGTAAATTTCTTTATATTCTTCATAATAAACTTCATCATATGGTTTTCCAACGATTATTCCTTGTACATTAGAAAATATTTTTCTCTTTTTTAATTCATTCAACATAATTTCTAATTTATCAGGAGAAGTCTTTTCCTCTGAAGTTTCTAAAAACAGTATTTTTTTTCGTAATTCTTTTAATGTAGGAATCAAATTATATTTATTACAAATTTTGGTTTCATCTCCATAGCGTTCACCCACTAGTAAATCATAAATTGATTCAATACATCCTCCAAATAATTTACCGCTTCTAATTCCATTACCATTTAATAATTCAAAACCATGTTGTTCTACAACTTTAGTTCTTGGAACTCCGATTGAATCTGAACTATAATCATTTCTATCTAAGTACCATATATCGCTTGAAGTAATTTCAAAACTATCAACATTTTTAAAAAATAAAGAAAAATAGTACTCAGTATATGAAAGCATTTTATCATCTAATTCGCAAATATCTACTAAAAATGCTGGTCCATAAAAAGTAGATAACCCAATTTTATTAAACATCAAGTGATTTACTGTTGTATCTGAAAAGCCTGTAAAAATCTTTGGATTATTTTTTACAATCGATAAAAATTCTTCATCCTCCATTAAATATGGAATAGTTTTATATGTATCATCTCCACCAATGGCAGTTATAATCATTTTAATTTCATCGTCCATAAAAGCAAGTTTAAGATCCTCCGCCCTTTTTTCAGGATGTTCTTTCAAATATGCTATTCCCATCATAGAATTGGGCATAATAACTGGTTTAAGTCCTAGTAATTCTAATCTTCTTATTCCTATACCTATTTCATGTTTAACAAAATCTTCTCCTAAAGTCCCATTAGATAAACTAATAATTGCAACTTTATCTCCTTCTTTTAGTTTATAAGGTATCATTTTGATCTCCGTTATCAACAATAATAATTTTCTTGTTTAAATCTACAGTTGCATTTAATCCATATGGCAAAACGCACATAGGTGCACTATGCCCAAAATTTACATTATACATAATTGGCAACTTATCCAATTTAGCTTCATCCTTTATCACTTTTAAAAAAGAAGTTTTATATTCTTCATAAAATGTTTCGCCTTTTGGTTTACCAATAATAATTCCATTTATTACATTAAGCACACCAAGTGCATGTAAATGCCTTAAAAAATATATTACTTCATCTGGTGAGGGTTTCATTTCACTAGTTTCAATAAATAAAATTTTATCTTTCCATTCACTCAAATTAGGCCAAATATCAGTCCCTATAGTCATGTTTAAAACTTCTAGGCAACCACCTAATAATTTTCCGCTAAAAGTTCCTTTTCCTTGTAAAACTTCAAAACCATGTTCCTCCATTTGCATTTTTCGAAACTCATTATTTTTTGATTTATCAGTCCAATCAATCCTATCATTAGTCCATTCTTTACTTGATTCTATAACTATGTTTTCGTTTTTTAAAAGTGTATCTTCTAAGTATTTTTTAGTATAATCATGCATACTACCATTTTCAGCAATTTCAGATAATAATGCAGGTCCATAATAGGATACAATATTGTTTTTATATAAAACTAAATTGGTTATAGTACTATCTGAATATCCTATAAATATTTTAGGATTGTTTTTTATTATTTCATTTTTAATAAAAGGCAAAATTCTAATACTGTCATCTCCACCAATCATAGTAAAGATAGCTTTAATATCTTTGTCAGAAAACGCATTCATCAAATCTTCTGCTCTGGCCTCAGGATGATTATATAAATAGTCACATCCTTTTAAAGCATTAGGCATAGTTACAACATTCAATCCAAATATGTCTTCTAATCTTTTTTTTCCTAGTTCATATCTATGATAAAATTCTTTTTCGCCTCCCATTCCGCTAGATAAACTTACAATTGCTACTGTATCACCTTTTTTTAATTTTTTAGGAATTATCATTTTATCAGTCCTTTCATTCTTCTATTATCTTCAATCTCTGCGATTTTAGTTAGTATAATATTTATTTTCTCATTAATTGGTTTACTACCATCAATATATAAAATCTCACAATCAAATTTTTTTGTCCATTCATCAGTTGCTTTTTTACTTCCCAATTTATCATCTGAGGTATCATATGACATTGACCAATTTAGAAATTCATTAAACTGTTCATACATATCTCCACCCTTTTTAAATCTATCACCATACATTTCATATTCTCTAGCAATTATTCTTTTTTTTCTAATCTCTTTACTTGTATCTATTATAATTAATAAATCAAACATTGGTATCAAAGATTCGGACCATGGATAAAACATTCCGCTTGCCACAGTTGAAGAATTATTTAATAATACTTGCATTAATTTTTTACAAGATTCTTCATCACTAACTGCTACTGTATATGGCTGAATATTTTCATCCCATAACCACAATATATCATCTGTATCTATAAAGTTGCATTTTAGAGTTTTTGATAATTCTCTTCCAAGAAATGTTTTACCACTGCCACTAGCACCAGTTATTTGTATATTCATATTTTTTTCTTATATACCTTTCCAATATATTCTAATCCCATACCTGATGTAACACATTTTTCTTTTGCATCACTTAATATCTTACCTGTCCAATTGTTAATACCACCATCAACCAATACTAATGATTTACCATTTTTAAATTGAACTTCTATTTCGTAACATACATCATCGTAATATGTTAAACCAGATTTTCTATTTAACTGTAAATTAAAATTAACATTTTGATGTTTTTCTTTTAAAATGCATAATATATTTTTGTAAAAATAATTATAAGAATTCCTTATTGTTAACAAATAATCTCTCGTAGATTTTATTAACTCTATATCTCTTTCATTATTTATTGCTTTTGGTAAATCAATATTATTATTTTGAAAAATATCAAAATTAGGATTTACTGTATTTGAAAGTATATCATCTATATTTACTCCATGTGTTGTATATATTTCTTTAATTAATGGAATATAACATAGGTTTAAACTTATTTTTTCAATGTCTAAGTTGTCTTTCATATTTTCCATTACATTTAACCAATTATCTAATTGTATCAATAATGAATTAATCATATTATTTTCAACATTTCTAAAACTTGAGACTAATGAACAAGCTCTAAAATGTTGACTCCAATGAGTTTTTTTACCATTACCATAATTTTGCGTTCTTAAAAGCCTTGTAGAGGAAGCCAAATTAATTGGAGAGGTATTTAATTCTTTTATTCTATATGCACACTCTAACGCCATAGAAATAGATGAATCACTTATTACTTCAGAGTTTCTTACACTACTAAGTACGTTATTTTGATTGGTATTAGTTAAACTAGCATTTAATCCAAATGGACATATTGGCGACAATTCAATACATTCAAAATCTCCAGAAACAGTATCAAAAAAAACACTATTTATTTCATTATAAACTCTTGGATCTATTTTAGAAGGCTCATATAAATTATGCTTACTTTTATAATTTTTTAAAAGAACAGACGGAGATACGTTATTTGCTCTATGCTCAAAAATATCCAACATCGTACTATTAAACATATTAGCATTTTGAAATATTAAAGAATCATAATCTTCACTATTCAAATTAATTTTTTTAATCGACATTATTAACACTCCTTAGTTAAAAATATTTCAGGTTCTTCTTCAACCAAATTTTTTCTAAGTAAAATTACTGAATAATTTGCTAAAGATAAATTTTCATTAAATATACTAATAGTTCTATTCCATCTACTCTTAATTAAATTTATTTCATATTCATTATAAATTTTTAAATGCTTTTTTGAATCTATCATTTTATCTACATAATCCTTTATTTGTTCTTCATTACAATATATAAAACTATAATTATTTTTATAATACATTTCTAATCTATCCTCGTTAAACTTCGACCAATCTGCTTCATAATAACAATGAATTTTAAAACCCAATTCATTATTTACTTTATTTATAATATTCATATTTGGCTTTTTCCTGTACCAAATTGGAACTAACGATATAAAACCATTTGGTTTTAAAACCCTAATTATTTCATTAAATGCTTTACTCTTATTATTTATAAAAGAAAGTGCATTACCACATATAATTAAGTCAAAAGTATTATCATCAAAAATAGATAAATCCTCAGCATCGCCATATTCAAATCTAATTTTAGAATCATCCAAATCATTACTTTTTATTTTTTCGTTAGCATTTTTAATAGAATTCTTATTAATATCTATTCCTATAACGTTGCAATTGGTTATTTTGTTTATTTCAATCGAAGAAAATCCATTTGTACAACCAATTTCCAAAACTTTAGATTTTTCATTTATAAAGCTATTAATTGCTATTTCTCTAATAGTTTTTTTACCACCTGAAGGTCTGTTTTCTTCCTTTATTAATGAAATAAAATCTGTATAACTTAATTTAACTATTTCATCTTCACTATATTTTTTTTGATCCTTCTCCATTTTCGCTTAACCTCCAACATATTTGCATATTTCGTATATCATTTGCATTTAAAACCCATAGTAAAAATCTTTCAATTCCCATTCCAAAACCAGAAGTTTTCATTGGATATATTTTTTTCATATTTATATACCACTCATATTCATTAGGATCCACTTCGTGCTTTTTTAATGATTTTAAGACATCATCACCTGTTTCGAATCTTTCACCACAACCTATAGTTTCACCTATTCCAATTAATAAATCTGCATTTCGAGTTGTTTCTTTTAATATATCATCAGTTTGTTGATAAAAAGGAACGGCTAGTTCATCATAGTTTGTTATCCAAACAACCCCATCATATAATCCAATTAATTCTTTTTCCGCATTTCTAGTTAGATTTCTCCAACCATCCTCATATTGAATATATTTTTCTATATCATTTGGATGAAGTTTTTTTATTTGTTTTTCGGCTTCATCAAATGTTATTTTAGGAAATTCTCCCTTATAATTAGCAATTTTTTCGATATGTGAAATATTTCCAATTTTATTTCGTAATTCATCACCATAATATTCTAAAATCTTTTTTGATAAATATTTAATATATTCCGTTCCAAGAGAGATTATATCTTCAAGTTTTCCTGGAATTTCTACTTCACTATGATAAAATTGATTTAAATGCCTTTCATCTGTATTTTCACCTCTGAATGATGGCATAACATAAAATACACCTTTACTATTTAATCTACATCCATATTCTAATAAAAATTGCATTGAATCAGCTAGATATGTATCTTTGCCATTTATTTTAACTTTTACTGGAATTGAATCACTTCCTCTTCCCATTGGGCTAGAAATTGTTCCTGTAGTTATAGGTAAATGAATTGTTATAATACCTTTTTTTTCATAAAATTTCATTGTTTCAAATGTTATTAAATTTTCTAATTTAACTAATAATCCATACCAAGGTTCTTCTAATACTTTCAAGTAAAAATTATCTTTATTTTTCCAAATGTTTGGTTCACGCATAATATTCCTCCTTTGCATAAAAAACATTAAATAATAAATTAAAAATATACATAATTCTTCAATAAACATTTTATCATAAATTATAAAAATGGAGAACGAAAAAAGTCCTCCACCTCCAAATACATAGGTAAAATATAAATTTGTATATTATTTTAATATTATTTTTTAAGAATGTCAATGCCTAGTAATTTATTCAACTATATTATTTGTTATAATATAATTCAATAAAATTATTTTTTAAATCTACTGGGTTATATTTAGATATTTCATAACTTTTTATTATATAAGGCATAACAATATCTATATCAATTTCATTAATTAGTTTAAAATATCTACATAATGGTTCATAGCTAGTTCTACCAACAACTTTAAGAACATTATCATTATCTTCAACATTTAATAATCTAATATAAATACCATATTTCTTATTTGAAATAATAGTAAAATTTCTTTTATTCTTAAACATAAGACCTTTATTAGTATAATGAGAAGTAACATTTGTTCCAATAGAATTAATTTTAACTGATAACTTATTAAATAAATTATCAACTGGATTAACTTTTGATTCAGTTAAATAATTATAGAGTTTATTACATAATTCAATTAAATATGCTATTTCTTTTAAATCTGTAATTTTAATATAATAACACAAAGTAAATTTTTCATAACCTTTTCTTATAGATAATTTGTTAAGATTATCAAATTGCTTAATATCTTTATAAAAAGAAATTAATATATCAGATTGATTAACTTGTACTTCAACAATTTTTTTATTTAATTTATAAGCAACATTTTTTATTAGATAATTTCTTTTAATGTCATTACTAATACTTAAAATTTGTTTATCAAACTCATCAAATAATTGAATAGCAATATCTTTTTTATTATATATTATATTTTCATAACAACTTGTATCTACATTTAATAATTTTGATTTTCTTTTTTGTGCTTCATCATCAATACAAGATATAGTTTTAGTATTTTTAGTCATTTCAACCCTTTCATTATTAAAAAATTTAATTCCATCATAAATAAGAATATAAGTAGAACAAACCTCTAGTTTGGTTGAGTAATTTATATTATTTGCAAGTTTTTCTTCAAATTCAAATATGTTCCTGTATTTACTCCAAGATTACAAGAGTTTTGCAGTACTTGTAAAAATGTTTGATCTCCATGTCCGCCACTTTTCCAGCACTTTAAAACACTACCATCAACATTAACTTTACCAGAATCATAGAAATGATCATTAAAAATATCAATAACTTTTTCTTCAACTGAACTTGCCATAGTAACAATCTTAAAAGTACTTCCAGGTTCATAAGCATCCCAAATTGGTAAATTCCTATTTAAAACATTTGTACCATATTCCTTATACTTATTTGGATCAAAATCAGGATTTGATCCCATACCAAGTATTTCACCTGTATTTGGGTCAACCGCAATAGCAAGAGCCATATCAGGGCTAAACATATCCTGAATATTTTTAAGTTCTCTTTCAATCGACTTTTGAATGTCAATATCAATTGTAAGTCTTACATCCATACCTGCTGTTGGAGCTTTATAAATATCTGACAAATTTATTTTATTACCATGTGCATCACTAAAATATTTTATAACTCCATTTTCTCCTTTCAAATATTTATCGTACTGTAATTCTATACCTGATAAACCCTGATTATCAATACCAACATAGCCTAAGACATGAGACATAAAATCTTTATAAGGATAATTCCTTTTAGCCTCTTTAACAAGATAAACACCATCTAACTTCAAATCATTAATTTTTTTCGCAACATCATAACTAAGTCTCCTACCTTCTGGATGAACTCTTTCAATTGATGTCTTTTTATAAACATGTATCTTCATAGATTTATAACTAATTCCTAATATATTAGCTAATTTTTTCGTTACTTTTTCTTTATCCTTAATTTGATTAGGTACTAATACAAGAGAAGAAGTTGTTAAATTATCAGCTAAAACTTTTCCATTCCTATCTAATATTCGTCCTCTATCAGCTTCTATTTCTAAATTTCTACTCCATAAGTTCCCTGCTAATTTGTTTAATTTTTTATATTCAAATACCTGAATATAAAATACTCTAACAACAACTAAAAATAAAATAAGTAACATAAAAATAAATATTAATTTAATTTTTTTATCAATTTTTTTTGTAAACACATTAATCGCCTCTTTAAAAAATATGTTACATTTAGATTAAATATCATTAAAATATAGGATATTGTTTTAGTTAGAAAAGTGTATTATATTGATAAATTAAATTTACAATAATTACTTTTTTATAATATTAATTATATTTATTGCTAATTATCCAACTATTTTTATGCTTTTGTCTAATATCATACAAAATTAGGCAAAAATGCTTAAACATTTCGTAACTATAGTAATATACTACACTATGCAACTGGATTAGTTTACTAGTTTAGATGTAGAAAGGTGAAGTTAGAAGTTATGTGTAAGAGACAAGAAATAATTGATTCTGCACGTAGTTTGTTTACAGAATATGGCTATAAAAAAGTAACTATGGATGAGATAGCAAATAATGCTAATGTAACAAAGAAAACAATTTATCATTATTTTAAAGACAAAAATGAATTATTTGAATACTTCATAACTGAGGAACTGGAGAAAATAAAAGATAAATTTGAAAAACAACTTGCTAAAAAAAGTACTTTTTCTAAGAGAATAAGCCTAGGAGTTAAAGAAATACTTGATTTTAAAAAAAATAGTCCATTAATTGCTTCTTTAACAAAAGAGCAAAAATTAAATGGAACAACTTATTCTAAATTTTTATCTCATTATGATGATGAGATAATTAATTACTTAGACTTAAAAATTGAAGATGAGATAAAAAAAGGTACGATAAAAAAATGTAATACTAAACTCACAGCTTTTATCATTTATAAAGTATTCTCCTCTATTATCTTTGAATATAAAGATAAATTAGAAGAAAAAGAAATTATTAAAGAGATTAGCTCAATTTTACAAAATGGACTAGTCCAGGGAGGTTGAAATGAAAAATAAAGAAAAAAAAGAAAGTAAATTTAAAAAAAATTTTAAATATGTAGTTTTAACAGTAGTACTTTTTATTCCATTTATTTACAGTTTCTTTTATTTAAAAGCATACTGGAATCCATATGGAAAAGGCAATATTGATAATTTACCAGTTGCTATTGTTAATGAAGATAAAGGTAATCGTGGTAAAGAATTAATTAAGCAAATAAAAGATGCCGATACATTAAAGTTAATTGAAACAACTGAAGATAAAGCAACAGATGGTTTATATGATGAAAAATATTATGCTGTCATTACTATTCCAGAAGATTTCACAAGTAGTATTGAAAGTATAGATTCAACTAAAAAAACTCATCCAACAATCACTTATTCGCCCAACCAAAAATATAATTATTTATCTAGTCAAATTATAGATAGAGTTGTGTCTACTGTCGAGATTAACTTAGATAATACAGTTAATTCAGAAGTAGTTGGTAAATTAAGTAATAATGTAAAAAGTGTTCCAGACCAATTACAAACAATTAGTAACGGATTTGAAACATTAAATGAAGGAACGAATGAACTAGCTAATGGTTCTAATAAATTAGTAAGTGGTTCCAATAAGTTAACCAGTGGTACTAATAATTTAAATAGTAGTTATCAAGCATTTGATAATGGAGTATCTGAAATTAAAAGTGGTTCTAATCAACTAAATAGTTCTATGCAAACACTTAATAAAGGTATTAATACTCTATCAGATAGTACGAGTGAGTTAAATAATTTAAAAAACAGTGTTCCTGCTTTAACTGAAAGTATATCTAGTTTAAAATCAGGAAGTAATGCTGTTACTTCTGGTCTAAATGAATATGTTGCTGGAGTTAATAAAATAATTGATACAAATGAGACTCAAATTAAAGAAGCTTTAGAACTATATGAAAAATATAATTTACCTAAAGATGAAAAATATGAAGTCTTGAAACAGCAATATACACAACTTGAATATTTAAAAAGTGCTGGATCTCAATTACAAAAAGGTAATAGTCAGTTAAACAATGGATTAAATGCATTAAATAATAGTACCCAAAGTTTAAATGCCTTACCTAGCAAGATTGATCAATTAAATTCAGGTATTCAAGCAATTCAGTCAGGTTCAAATCAAATAACTGCAGGAGTTAGTAGATTAGATAATGGAATTAATACTTTATTTGAAAGTTCTGCGAAAGTTAAATCAGGAATTAATACTTTAGCAACAGGTGCTACTACTCTAAACAATGGTATGAATACTTTAAATAATGGTATTAGTACTTTAAATAGTAGCGTTACATCAGCTAATAATGAATTATCAAGTAAATTAACAGATACCAAAAAAGAAGTAAAAAAAGTTGATGGTTTAAAAAATTATAGCAAGAACGTAGTCAAAATAAATAAAAAAGTAGTCAATGAAATACCATCATATGGTACAGCATTCTCTCCTCTATTTATTTCAATTGGACTTTGGGTTGGTGCTTTAATGATGTTTATAGTTCTATATTATGATAAAGAAAATAGGTTTGAATCATTCTCAATTGAAAGTAAACATCATCTAAAAAGAACATTATGTTATCATGTTATGGCTACATTATCAGCAATAGTCTTAGCATTCTTATTACAAGTTTTATTAGACTTTAATATTACTAATATTCCATTATATTATTTAGTAATTATCCTAACATCTAATACATTTATGGCTATTATTGAATTCTTAATTGTTAACTTTAAAGATATTGGAAAATTTATTGCCCTAATTGTCTTAATACTTCAGTTAGCAGCATCTGCTGGTACATTCCCAATAGAAACTGTTACTAAAGGATTTAGATGGTTAAATAATCTACTTCCAATGACTTATACAATTAGGTTACTTAAGGAACCATTAATGAAGATTGAATCTAGTCTTCTTACAAAAAATTTAATTATAGTTATATGTATATGTGCAGTATTTATAGCAATTAATATCACATTAGATATTATTAAAGAAAAAAAAGAATTATCAAAATAAGATAATTCTTTTTAATATATTTTTAAACTTTCAATAAATTTTTTAGAAGCTGCAGTTAAAAATTCCTCTATGTAGATTGAACAGACATCAACACTTGGTAAATCCTTAAATTCAATTATTTCATAGTCGTCATTTGCAATCTTATTTTTAATTTCATCTTCAATAAAATAACCAATACCTAATCCATTTTTTACAAGCTCAAATAGTGTTTCAAAATTATTAGACTCGATTGTTGGAGTTAAATTAATATTTTGAGATTCTAAGTATTCATTTAACTTTTTTCTAGTTGTAAGAGTTTTAGTTGGAAGTAATAGTGAATAGTTTTTTAAATCACAAATTTCATTAATGTTTAGATTACCTAATACTTTTTTGTTATAGACAAAACAATTATTTAATTTAGTTAGTGTAATTTTAGATATATTTCTTTTAGTATCCACTGGTAAATAATCAAATATTAAGTCTAATTTTCTAGTCTCTAACATTTCAAGCATATTACTACTTGAAGATGAAATAATTTCAAATTTAATGCCTGGATATTTGTTTCTAAAATCAACAATATATTCAGATAAATAAGAAATACTTAGTTCTGAAGGTAGACCTATTTTTATACAACCGATATTTAAGTTATTTAGATTCTTTAAATGCTCTTCGGCATCATTAAATATGTTAAAAGCAGTTGATACATAAGTATATAATTCTTTAGCTTCTTCAGTTGGTTCAATTCCCTTTGAATTTCTATAAAATAATTTATAACCTAATTGAGTCTCTAATTCCTTTAGACTATAGCTGACTGCTGGTTGAGATACATATAGTTTGGTTGCTGTCTTAGAAATGCTTTTTTCTTCATACAAATATAAAAATATTTTATATAAATTATAATCAATATTCATAACCGTCGCCTCACGGCATATTATATTACAATCTTATATTAATGTCAAACAATATAAATTTATTTTATATTAAAAAAATATCTAAAAGGTAATCATTATTTAAATCAAAAAAGTAATAATCTCATTAAACTATAAAAAAAAATATAAAAAAATAT
>OCVV011354785.1_pt1 | contig 13216 bp, 8 predicted proteins | sample 1539721 | NCBI WGS metagenome assembly OCVV01 (sample SAMN02144230, study PRJEB22623) | gut metagenome | biome: sheep rumen | host: Ovis aries | place: New Zealand
CCGGATATCATGATCCATTGGAATGGGCCGCCTGTTCCATGTCCTGCTGTATCTCTTCTTCCAGAAATGCCTGAAGGCGTTTGGTCGTGGCCTCCCGCCCTGCTTCGGCGCAGGCATAGGTCAGACGTGCCGTGCATCCCTCCTGCGTGATGTCATGGATTCCCTCTAACCGGAGGCTTCCATAAAGCTCCGGCATTTCTTCGGAGGCCTTTTCCGCAGCCTGTTTCAGAATCGTTTCGATTTCTGCCATGCTAGTGCGCCGTTCCAGCGGGAAATCCAGATGGCAGATGGTTTTTTTGCGGCTCATATTGACAACATCGCTGATCTGGCTGTTGTTCAGTATCTTGATATTCTGGCTGTCATCTGTGAGCTCTATGGTCCGGATACCCATGTCGGTGACACGGCCTTCCCAGGATTTGATGGAAACGATGTCCCCCATGTGGATCGAATCCTCTATCGCGATGAACAGGCCGGCAAGGATATCCGCGGCCATATCCTTGGCGCCCATGCCGACGGCGATGGAAACAATGCCTGCCGAGGCCAGAATGGCTGTGGTATTGACGCCGAACATATAGAGGATCCCCATGATGATAACCGCGCCTGCGGTATAGGCGACAAAACTGTCTGCCAGCTTAAGAATGGTCCTGGTCCGGGAGTCGGTCCGCTTCTGCGTTTCCTGCAGTCCCATCCGGAGAAGAATGGCCGCGAATACGGTGAGCGCAAGGAAAAACAGAGCTGCCCAGAGAGAAAACAGGTGAATGCCTCTCGACCACAGCCCCCCGTATACAAAGGTGAAGGCCGGCCATACCATGGTGTAGGCGGCGATCAGCGTAATCCCTGCCATCAGGGTGAGAAAGCCGGAATAACCGGATGTAAAGATCGACAGAGGATGTTTCTCGTCGGCAGTGAAGTCCTCCGCGGTAAGCTCTTTGTTTTCAATGGCCTCGTCCAGGGCTCTGGCACAGAGTACTCTGGCGCGCGGACAGTAAAGGAATCCGATGATGAGAAGCACGGCCGCAATCATCAGAAGGGAAATGATGGTAACGGCACGTTCCGGCTGGTTGGGAATCATATACAGAAGGCTCTTGCCGTCGGATGAGACGCCGGATGCATACATCTCCCTTCCGTCATAGGTGGTAAAGCCGGCATAATCCTTGCCGTAGGCGTCTTTTGTGATATAATCCTCCGCGTCGTGTCCGATTTTTTTCTGATCGGTGTGGGCGATAAATATGCCGGTTTCATCGTTTACGACGGCGACCTCATTGCCCGCCGCAACGGCAAAGGTACTGACGGTATGCTCCAGGCTCTCACTTTTCAGTGCCTTATTCATGGCGCCGGCATCGTATACCGCCAGAAGGAAACCATCCGGTTCGCCGCTTTTAGTCGTCATAAGAACTGCCGTGCCGATCTGCTGCTTTTTTGTGTAAGGATCCTCGGAGGGCCCCACCACAGCGTATGGATATCCCAGGAGCACGGCCTGGTATTCCTCACTTAAGTTGGCGGAGGGGCCGCTTACGGAAAAACCGGTATAGCTGTTGCTTGCGGTGATTTCGTGCCCGTCCTGGTCGAACAGCATCAGATACTCCGCGTGCAGCGTATTGCTGAGCGCCTGCAGGGCGTGGTGCGTCTGATAATCCTTATTGTCTGTCAGAAGCTCGGCCAGAACCTGCGTGCGCGTCCTGTAGATGTCCGTATACGAGCTGCGGATGATGCCCCTCTGGTTTTCGTGCCAGGCCACATCATATTCGAGGGACGTCCGTTTGGTTGTACCGATATAGGCAAGGGTTGCATTGTATTCCAGCATCAGAAGCATGATGGAAAAGCAGCCGATGGCGGTGAGCAGCAGATTGCGTCCGGACCGGGTTCTGCGGTCCAGTTTCGCGAGAATGGTTTTCAGGTCATCATGGCCATATTTCCTTGCGCAGACCTTCAGCACATAAAGGGAGAAGAGAATCATGCTGAAGACGATGAACGCGGAAAGGGTCAGTGCGCAGTAAAAACCGGTGCTGATGAAGTCATAGAGCGGCAGCGCCAGAAGGAGCTGAGCGTCCAGGTCCGGATAGGGAGACACCACGGCCAGTGCCGGCTCGTTCCGGAAGGAGATCAGGCCGTAGGAGGTTTCTTTCCCCAGGCGGAAGAAACGGGCGGATTTCTTAAAAACATCTGCCGCAGCAGCCTTAAGCGCATCCTGTTCTTCCTGGCTTACGTCCTCAAGGGTATTACTGTACAGGTTTCCGCCGCCTGTCCGGACATAGGCATAGACGTCCAGCCCCGAGAGCATGCGGTCGAGGACGCTGGGCCAGTTGCCCAGCTCGTTATATACATTCATCAGCGGCCGGCAGGAGAACTCAAAGACCAGTCTGCGGCCGTCATCTGTGCTGATGGGGAACATGACGAAGGCCGTCCCGTCCTGCGCTTCGGAATCTTCCTCATTCTCTTTGGAGGGGGAATAGAGCTCCAGCACAGGCGTGCGCATCTTAAGTGTCTTGATCCGCGTCTTAAACTGCTCTTCCGGCATTCTGGTCCCGGTGGTGCTTAACAGTGTTCCGCGCTCATCCATCAGAGAAACGCTCTCTGCACAGACCACAGAGCAGATCTTCTCCAGCTTTTCCTTTGACGAAAGACCGCTGTAATCCCGGTAAATCCTTGCACCAAGCTCGCCCCGGGACATAACATCTTCTTCAAACACATGGCTTCGCGCCGTAAACTCATCCTCGCGCTCCTGCACAATGACAGGTACCTCGCACAGATACTGATCCAGCATGCGAATCTTGCTGTAACCGTCCAGAACGAGTCCCAGGGAAAAGACGATCAGGGCAACAAGCAGTGTGGTCAGCAGGGTAAAAGCCTGAAGCTTTTTTCCACTTTCTTTCCTTATTGTGGTTCTCACCTGCTTTAAACGGTTCATGATATTCCTCCTGTTATCCTGTCTTTGATGGAGCCGCAGGACAGCTTTCCGTCCGAGACGATAAGTGCCTTGGGATAGGCTTTCCAGTCAAGGGCACTGACGCCTTTGATCTCATTCGTATACAGCCGCAGGGCAGATCCCTTTATGTATTTCTCCAGGAGGGTCTGCAGTACCTCCGAGAGATCATTATTCATCACGCTGCCGTACAGCTGCAGAGCATCCGCATTTCCCAGCAGCACGGCCGCAGCATCAACCGTACCCGAACCGAGCTGTTCCAGCAGGGGTTCCGTATCCCAGAAGAGCAGGTGTACTTCATTTCCGCCTTCGGAAAGCTTCACAGCAGTCTGATACATGTAGTAAGCGTTCCGCTGCTCAAAACGCTTCTCCCTTGCTTCGAGGGTATCGGAAGTGCCGGTGCGGCCCGGAACATCGTTCTCCGGGGAGAATAAGAATTTCTCATATCTCTCTGTGCCGATAAAGGAGCGGAATACCGGCAGTTCATTGCGGGGGATGGCCAGGATAAATTCAATGCCGGAAGCTGCGCCGTTCTGATAGGCGAGGTACACGTCCTCAGGAATCCATGTTCCGTCACAGGTGGGGGCACACAGATCCTGCCAGAGCTTTTGGGAGGCATCCTTCAGGGCCTTCGGGGACAGAGCGGTAAGCTCCGCCATCGTCGATGTCTTTGTCTCCTTTAACAGGTCTTCGGCCAGAGCGCGGGAGGTATCGGTCGTCTCATAAGCGCCTTCCGGGCTCCCGAAGAATACGAACGCTTTCTGGAACAGGCCCTTTGCCCGGGGGCTCGCCGCAAGCAGGCAGATGGAGGACGCGCCCGATTCAAAGCCCATCACCGTGATCCGGTCGGGGTCACCTCCGAAGGCAGCGATATTCTCCTTAATCCACTGAAGCGCCGCGATCTGATCCAGAAGTCCCAGATTCCGGGTATCGGGATAAGCCTCTCCGCCGGGAACCTCCGAAAAATCGATAAACCCGAAAATACCGAGGCGCCAGTTAAAGCTGACAACCACCACGTCCGAATGATCTTCTGCAAAATCGTCTCCGTACAGCAGGGGATCTGCAGAGCCGCCGAAGGAAAAGTCACCATAGTGGAACAGCACGAGGACCGGCTTTTTTTCTTCCCTGTTCTTCGGGCTGACCCAGATATTCAGGTAGAGACAGTCTTCACTCTGCCGGTGATGCGCCAGGATTGCCCCTTTATGTTCCACCTGTATGGCGGAAGGTCCGAAATGGACAGCTTCATATACGGCATCCGATGAAGGGAGCGGCTCGGGCGCCTTCCACCGGAGTGGGCCGATGGGAGGCTTCGCGTAGGGGATTCCCCGGTAGACCCGGGATTTATTCTCTTCTTCCCCGACAAAGATGCCGGTTCTTGTCTTTACCGCGGGCCTGTCCCCATAGTCCCCGGATATGGGCCGGTTCCGGAGATTAATCTCCTGGCGGTCCTCGTCATCCACATCGAATACATAGCTGTCCGTTTCCTCTCCGTACAGGCGCCGGATCTTCAGGATGCGGTATCCTCGGAGAAGGAGGTTGAATCCGAAGCCGAGGAGAGGGAAGAGGACAACTGACTGAAACTCATCCACCAGATAATCCACCATGGATACGCCCATCCATCTGACGGACACGGCATGTGCGGCCAGAAAAAGGAGAACGAACAGAGCATAGGTAATAAACTTGTCTTCCTTTTTTTTCTGTACCGACGGACTGAAGACAATCCGGCTGATGAGTTCCTCCGCCGCAATACCGAGCACAAAGCTTGCTGCCGTACATGCAGCTTTCGGCCAGCCGGACAGCCTGGATATCGTTTCGCCGTAGCCGTAACCCAGCGATGAAATAAATGCGACCACGAAATCATCGATTGTAAATAGTTTTTTTATCATAATTTCACCTATGAGGGATGGCTCTTTGCAGCATCCGGGATCGTAACAGTAACTATGGTTCCGCCGCCGTCAGCCCTTGTAATCGCAAGGCTTCCCCGGCACATCATCTCAAGCCTCTGACGGATGTTTTTCAGCGCAATATGGGGCTCACTGTCATCGACGGGCGTAAATCCCCGGCCGTTGTCGGCGATTATGATCTCACTTCCGGTATCGGTTTTCCGCGTCCGGATTAAGAGATGAAACACGCCGGCGTAGGGGTCTCTGCCGTGCTTGACGGCGTTCTCCACGATGGGCTGCAGCGTCAGCGGCGGCACCCGGAACCGGATATGCGGCGTGTCATATTCCACCGAAAGGCTGTCATCATACTGGGCCTGTTCCACGGCGAGATAGGCGCGCACATGTTCAAGCTCGGCCGAGAAGGGAATGGGATCGGAGCTTGCAATGGCAGCAAAATTCTTGCGCAGATAGGTTGTGAAATCCAGAATGACCTGCCGGGCCCTTTCCGGATCCTGATTGCAGAGACAGTAAATGCTGGTCATGGTGTTGTAGATAAAGTGCGGCCGCATCTGCAGGACCATGATGCTGGCGCGCTGATTCGCAATCTCCTGCTGATGCCGCAGGTCCTGTTCGATCTGGTCGGACAGGATGATGCCGTACATGGAGAGAGCGGAAAGGACGATGCAGATGTCAATCAGCGGGTAGACATCTGTAAACAGATGCACGGTCAGCGCAGCGGCCATGGGCAGCTCAGCGATGAGAAAGCTCAGCCAGGCTTTCCGGGAAAGGCGTCCTCTGCGCATGATCGTACCGGCCAGATTGCACAGCATGAGCAGGGTCAGGGGCAGTATCAGAAGCGGATACAGAGGACCGCGGGCGAATTGACCGTCCGGGGTCAGTTTGCTGAAACCGCGGATGAACGGGGAACCGATAACCAGAATGGAATAGATGGCCCACAGAACCATCATGATAAAAAAGAGTCTGGTGGTGCGGAGATTTTCTCCGGTGCAGTGCAGCAGATAAACGGTCAGCATGGGTATCGGCAGCGGAAGCAGCAGGGATTCCAGAGCCAGCCAGAAGACCATGGCCTCTCTGGGAAAGGCATAACGCTGAAGAATCATCTCCAGGAAGGTGGAAAAGCAGATCAGCATCAGAACGATAAAGTACGTCCGGAAGAAATGCTTGCTCCACCGGCCGATGCCGGGCATGATGACAACAAACCAGAGACCCAGCCCGCTTAAGAGAAGGGCTGCGCCGCAGGTGAAGAAATAAAAGAAATCGAGCCAGTTGATCACTTGTCTGTGCCTCCCGTGGAAAACGGATAGCGCAGCTTCTTTAGCTGACATCTTACGCCATCCGGGGTCAGGGGCTTCAGCATAAAACCGCAGGCTTCCGTGTTCCAGGCATCGAGGGAGTAATCGGCGTAGGCCGTCAGAAACACGATATTTGTGCGGGGATTGATATCCAGCAGGGTCTGGCACAGATCAAACCCGCTGGCTGTCCCCAGCTCGATGTCCAGAATCGCGAGGGAAACCGGGTTCGTTTTTGCGTATTCAATTGCGTCCAGAGGCCAGATGAAGCCGGTGACCGAAGCGTAGGGCATGACCTCCTCCAGAACGGAAAGGCCGTCTGTGAGGATGACCCTGCTGTCGTCCACAAGGATAACATTCGGGTTTTCATCGCTTCTTGCCGCAAGGTTAAACAGGGTGTTGGCATCCACGCCGAGGGCGTCTGCCAGCCGCGGAATCATCGACGCATCCGGCAGGCGGCTGCCGCTTTCCCAGCGGGCGACCGTCGAGTGATTGACAAACAACTGCTTTCCGAGCTGACTCTGGGAGATCCCCCTCTCTGTCCGCAGCCTTCGGAGCGTTTCCGCAAATAATCTGTTCACGCAGCCTCTCCCCCATTCTGTATATATAATTTATGATAATGCGGCATGGCCGGGAAAGCAAGGAGAACAGCCAAGACGACTTGACAATCTGGAACACCCTCTTGTGGGAAAGAAGCCGGGTGGAATAAAATATATACTATATACAGTACGCGGAGGCGGGGATGCCCTTGAAAGCTAAAACGTTTTCGCCGCGAGTTTGCCGCTGAGAACATTCGCACAGAGCAGGAGGAAAGAATGAAAGCAGATCAGATTATCAGAAATGCAAAAGTGTTCACATCGGACCTGAGTCATAAGCAGGCAACGGCCTTTGTGGTAAAGGACGGCAAATTTGTCTATGTAGGAGACGAGGCAGGACTTTCTGGCTATGAGGGAGAGGTCACAGACCTTGGCGGGAAGTTCGTCATGCCCGGCATCATCGACAGCCATGTCCATGTCACTCTGGGGGTTGGATTTGATTATGTGGACCCGGGGACAGACATTTTCTGCGACGGAAAACAGAATATACTGGACTTTATGGCAGACCATGTCAGGAATCATCCCGGTCAGAAGGGCTACCACTTCGGGCTGGAGGTGAAGCGTCTGCAGGGAGAGAAAATCGTTAAGGAAGATCTCGACGCGATCTGCCCGGACAGTGAGATTCTGATTGTAGAAGCGGAGGGCCACAGTGTATGGGCGAACTCGAAGCTCCTTAAACGCCACGGCATTACGGATGATACACCGGATCCCGTGCCGGGCTTAAGCTATTATGTGCGAGAGGACGGTCATGTGACCGGCAATATCTTCGAAGGCGCGGCAGAAGTTCCCCTTATGCTCGATGGAGCCATGGAACTGACCGATGAGCAGATCGACTATTCGATCAGAAGATGGATTGACTTCAGCGTCAGTGTCGGTGTAAACGGCGTATTTGACGCAGGAATTCCGGGGGCCAATGCATTCAACGAAAAGATATACCGCCATCTGAAAAAACTGGACCTGGAAGGAAAGCTGCCGGTGTATGTGGACGGCTGCTACGTGATCTCATCCGCGAGAGAAGTGGAGGAAGGTCTGCGGGAGCTTAAGCGTATGAGGGACGAATTCAACACGGAACATATGAAGGTTCATACGCTGAAGATTTTCATTGACGGCACACTGAAGCTCCATACCGGCGCGCTGGTGGATCCCTATGCGGACATCCCCAAGACCGGGGTTACCGCTCTGAACAAAGAGGAATTTAAGGATCTTCTTCTGGAGCTCAACGCGGCAGGACTGGATCTGCATCTGCATACCGTGGGCGATGCCGCCTCCCGGGTAGTGCTGGACGGCGTGGAGCTGGCCAGAAAGGAGCTGGGCGACAGCTTCCGGGTGAAAGTTACCGCCGCCCATCTGTGGGTTCAGAATGACGCGGATCTGGACCGTTTTGCGAAGCTCGGCGTGATTGCGAATTATACTCCTGCATGGCACAGCGGAAACATCGGCGGGAATCCCTACGTACTCTGGGAGGCTCTTATGGGCGAAAAACGCGCGTCGAATATGTACCGCTGCAGAACCGTGTGGGATACCGGCGCCCTGGTGTCCTGGTCCAGCGATGATATCTCCTACGGCGATTTTAAGACCTGGAGCCCCTATCTCGGCATGGAGGTCGGCATGACAAGAATGACTTCAGAGAAGACCAAGGCACCGGATCAAAACAAAACCGAGATGCCATTTGTACCGCTGAGCGAGGTCATGACCCTGGAGGAAATGATTCTCGGCTATACCATCAATGGTGCAAAGCAGCTTGGAATCGAAGACCGAAAGGGTTCCATCGAGGCCGGCAAGGATGCGGACTTCCTGGTATTTGACAAGGACCTGCTCACGGCGGAGCACGAGGGCTTCAGCTACAACATGCCGACAGATGTATACTTCTGCGGAAAGAAAGTGAACGGATAACATTCTCCTGACAGGTTCGGGGGAATACTTTGTCAGAATATGAGAACCAGAATTCATCTATCAGAAAGTTTTAATTACCGTAAACTGATGCGTTTTACGCTGCCCTCCATCGTGATGAACGTATTCCTGTCCCTGTATATTGTTGTGGACGGATTCTTTGTCGCCAGGTTTGTGGGCAAGACGGAATTCGCGGCCATCAGTATGATTATGCCTGCGCTGAACATCCTGGGTACCATCGGGTATATGTTCGGCGTAGGCGGCAGCGCGCTGATTGCAAAGACACTGGGGGAAAAGAAGCCGGAAGGGGCGAACCGCCTGTTTTCCCTGCTTGTCCTGGTGTCCTTCCTCCTTGGCGTCGGTATGATGGTGCCGGGATTTATCTTTATGCCTCCCTTCACAACCCTTCTGGGGGCGGAAGGAAAACTCCTGGAATACAGTGTGCTGTACGGACGGATCTTCATCCTGGCGCTGCCCTTCTGGATCCTGTCCTATGCGTTCCAGCTCTTCTTCGTGACGGCGGAAAAGCCGGGGCTTGGACTTGCCGTCACCGTATGTGCAGGCCTCTGCAATATTCTGCTGGATGCGCTGTTTGTTGTCGTGTTTCGCTGGGGACTCCCCGGTGCGGCGGTGGCCTCTGGGATCAGCCAGTTTGTGGGAGGCATGTTCCCTGTCGTCTATTTCAGCAGAAAGAACAGCAGCCTTCTTAAGCTGGTAAAGCCGGTATGGGACGGATGGTCCCTTCTTAAATGCTGCATCAACGGAACCTCGGAATTCATGTCGGAAGTTGCCATGTCCCTCGTGGGGATGCTCTACAATGTGCAGCTTCTTCAGTATGCGGGGGAAGACGGGGTCGCCATCTACGGCGTGCTGAGTTACGTGAGCCTGATCTTTTCGGCTGTCTTTGTGGGGTATTCCAACGGACTGGGACCGGTCATCAGCTACCATTACGGGGCGCAGAATCACGGGGAAATGAAAAATCTCCGAAGAAGAAGTCTCGTGATGGTCGGAATCACATCCATCGCCATGGTCATTCTTTCGGAAGGGATGGCCCTTCCGATTGCCGCCATGTATTTTCAGGGCAATGGAAAGCTCTTAGCCGACACGGTTCACGCCTTCCGGATCTTTTCAATCGCATATTTGTTCACGGGCATCGCCGTGTTCAGCTCCAGCTTCTTTACGGCGCTGAATGACGGGCCGGTATCGGCACTGATTTCTTTCCTGCGGACCATGGTGTTCGAACTGGGGGCGGTACTCCTGCTGCCGAGGCTTCTGGGTGTGGACGGCATATGGGCTTCGACGGTTTTTGCGGAGTTCATGGCAGCGGCCTGCGGAAGCATATTTATGGTTGTTCTTCAGAAAAAGTATAAATACTAGACAAGAGATGAACTTGATGACAAAGGAGGAGTTTCATGAAAAAGACACTGGTTTTGGGCAATTTCATTACTATGGATGAAAAGAGACCAACTGCAGAGGCGGCACTGGTCAAGGACGGGGTATTTGCCTACATCGGCAGTGCAGAGGAAGCAAAAAGGCTTGCCGGGGCGGACGCCGAGGTGCTGGACTACGGCGACAACTTCATTTACCCCGGATTTCTGGAATCCCACTGCCACGGCTATCTGGCAGGCAACCGCCTGATCGGACAGGCAAACCTGGCTCAGGTGCGCCTGACAGACTATGACAGATACCGGGAGATCATCAAAGAGTTCATCGAAAAGAACCCGAACCGAACCTTCTATATGGCAGCAGGATGGATGGAAGATGAGCAGTATGTAAGCAAGGCTTATCTGGACGAAATCTGCTCCGAAAAGCCCCTGATCATGCATTCCTCCGGCGGACATTCCATGCTGCTGAACACAAAGGCGCTGGAAATGTTCGGCATTGACGCGGATTACGCAAAGAAGTACGGCTATGACCAGGTACATGTGGATGATAAGGGCGAGCCGGACGGTTACATCTGCGAAGGTCCCGTGTTTGAGATTACGCCGAAGCTTCCCGTCACTCTGGAGGAGGCCAAAGACTATATCCTGGCCTGGCAGGACTTTGCCCTGAAGGGCGGCTTCACCGCCGTGGGCGATGCCGGTGCGGAGGTGGCCTGGAGAAATGCTCCCCAGGCCTACTATGAGCTGGAGCAGGAAGGAAAGCTTAAGCTGCGCACCTACGCCTATATGTATGTCACCGACAATATCGCGGATCCGAAGGCGGAGGTTGCCCGGATTGCCGAGCAGCGCGCGACGATCAGCGGCGAGTATTTCCACATTATCGGCCCCAAGGCTTTCCTGGACGGCGTCACCGAGGCCCATACGGGCTGGCAGAACCAGGATTACCTGGATCAGCCGGGCTACCACGGCGTAGAGCGCTTCAATGACCACGACAAGATGGTGGAGCTTCTGGTGGAATCGGATAAGGAAGGCATGGCAGTCCATGTCCACTCCGAGGGCGGCGGCGCCACCCACTTCATGCTGGGCTGCATCGAGGATGCGGAGAAGATCACCGGCGATAAGGATCAGCGAAATGTCCTGGCCCATCTCCACTTTGTAACCGACGAGGACATCCGGCGCATGGCAGAAACCGGCTCCATCCCGGCGGTAGCTCCGCTGTGGACGCCGGAGGTACCGGGCAACTATGAAGTCGAGTGCAGCTATGTCGGAAAGGACCTGGCGGACCAGTCCTACCCGATCAAGTCCTTCTTTGATGCGGGGGCCAATGTGGTCTTCCACTCGGATTATCCGGTATCGCCTCTGATGAATATCAAGTACAGCTTATACACTGCGGAAAAACGGGTGTATCCTGATGAGGTGCTGGGCGGAAAGGACACCCCGCGCAACACAGCAGAGGCCATCACCAGAGAGCAGTCCCTGCGCGCTCTGACCATCAATGTGGCCCGCCAGTGGCATCAGGAGCACCGCATGGGTTCCATCGAGTTCGGCAAGATTGCCAATATGACGGTATTTGACTGCGATTTCCTGCACGATGATATCGAAAAAGTGGCCCAGGCCAATGTGATCGCCACCATCGTGGACGGTGAAGAGGCGTACAAAGCATAATAAAAGCATTATATTTAAGCAAAGGAGAAACAGAAATGCAGTACAGAGCAAACCAGAAAATTACAGACGGCAACTATGACAAGTCTCTGGCTGTCCGATGCATCAACGGCACATTTGTCGGAAAGAAGACCGACGGCGTCATCGCCTGGCGGGGGATTCCCTTCGTCGGAAAGCAGCCGGTGGGGGAAAACCGCTGGAAGGCGCCGGTGGAATTTGCCCCGGATGACGGCGTATACGAGGCTTATTACAAGGGGAAAAGCCCCTGCCAGCACAAGGACTTCAGCGATGTGGAAGAGAGCCTCATGAACCAGGGAGAAGACTGCCTGTGGCTGAATGTATGGAAGGCGGATGATAACAGTACAGAGAAAAAGCCGGTCATGGTATGGATCCACGGCGGCGCCTTTGAGTTCGGCGCGGCGGCATTTTCCCTGTTCGACTGCGACGATTTCCTGCGGGAGAATCCCGATGTCATCGTCGTTACCGTGGCCTATCGCCTCGGCATCTTCGGGTACTTCCACCTGTCCCATCTGGCGGACGGAGGAGACTTCCCGGATTCCCAGAACCTGGGGCCTCTCGATCAGCTGATGGGCTTAAAGTGGGTGCATGAGAACATCGCAGCCTTCGGCGGCGACCCGGACAATGTGACCATCTACGGCGAATCCGCCGGAGCCGGAAGCGTATCCCTTCTTCCGCTTCTGAAGGGGTCCCATGCCTACTTTAAGCGGGTCATTGCCCAGAGCGGCTCTCCCGCGCTCACCCGATCCCCGGAGGAGGCCATGGCCTGCACCGATATCATGCTGGATGTCCTCGGCTGCAAAACCGTCGCCGACCTGATGAAGGTGGATGCCCGGACTCTCGCGGATGAGTCGGAAGCAGTACGGCTGCGCATATGTCCGGAGCGGGACGGAAAGCATCTGCCGGTGGATCCCCTTGAGGCCTATGCAGAGGGCGCGGCAAAGGACCTTGACCTTATGTTCGGCTGCAACCGGAGGGAATTCGACTGGTTTGCGGCTGCCATGGGCGAGGAAGGCATCCGGATGCTGATGGCCGACCGGAAAGAGAGAAAGTTTGATAAGCTGCCGGAGAAGGAGAAGGCAGACCTCGAGAGCTTTATGAAAGATGTGAAGGGAGACGGCTGCGAGGCCGAGTGCCGCCTGTTCGACCAGATCTGGTTTAATGCGCCGGTCTTCCGGATTGCGGAGGGCCAGACCAAAGCCGGCGGCAGAGCCTATGCCTATTACTTTACAGCGGCAGACGGACACGGAACGGAGCTGGAGATCATATTCAGCCACCCGAATACGGACCCGGCCATGGGTAAGGTCTACGACGAAACCTTTGCAAAGACCATGCGGAGGCTGTGGGTGCAGTTCGCAAAGACCGGCGATCCTTCCCTTTCTGCGGACATGTCTCCGGACAAAAAGGCCAAGGAGTGTCAGCTCTATGACCCGGAGAACCGGCAGGTGCTGGTCCTGGACGAGGCGGACATCCATACCGAACCGGAATCCGGACTGAAGATTGTGGACTGGGAGAGAATGTACGGCCTGACGAAATATTATCTGTTCTGATA
>OCVV011351022.1_pt1 | contig 13215 bp, 11 predicted proteins | sample 1539721 | NCBI WGS metagenome assembly OCVV01 (sample SAMN02144230, study PRJEB22623) | gut metagenome | biome: sheep rumen | host: Ovis aries | place: New Zealand
TCTGTCCTATAGTATGGCACAGAAGATTGACACGGTACTGAACAAAGTGAGTAACCAACCATTTGCGGTGTCCTTTGCCGTGCCAGACGGTAACTATAAGGTGACAGTAACATTAGGTAACAAGAAAAAGCCTGGACAGACGGTGGTGCGTGCAGAGTCGCGTCGTCACTATTCAGACATGGTGACGACGAAGAAAGGCAAATATCAGACGGTATCCTTCGTCGTCAATAAGCATTCGCCTGTCATCAGTGGAGAGACAAAGGTGAAACTGAAGCCGCGTGAAGTGGAATATAAGAATTGGGACGACTCGCTGAACCTCTCTTTCTGCGGTCCTGTACCTGCCGTTCAGCGCATACAGATAGAGCCGGCCAAGGATGTCACGACCGTCTTCCTTTGCGGTAATTCGACGGTCGTGGATCAGGAGAACGAGCCGTGGGCTTCGTGGGGACAGATGATAACCCGCTGGTTCTCCCCACAGGTGGCTATAGCCAATTTCGCTGAGAGCGGTCTTTCATGCACGACGTTCCTGGCACAGTTGCGTTTGGATAAAATCCTGACACAAATCAAGAAAGGCGACTACGTCATCGTGGAGTTTGGCCACAACGATGAAAAAGAAAAGAAGGCGGGTGACGGTGCCTGGTATTCTTATTCCCGTAACCTGAAGATCTTTGCCGACCGCGTGAGAGAAGCAGGGGGCAATATCATATTCTGTACACCGACAGCCCGTCGCGCCTTCAATGCAGACCACAAGACAATCAACAACACCCATGGAGATTATCCTGAAGCCATGAAAACTGTTGCCAGGCGGGAAAAGGTGCCGGTGATCGACTTGACCAGTATGTCGACGGCATTCTATGAGGCTTTGGGTGAAGAGGGGTCTAAAAAGTCGCTCGTTCACTATCCTGCCAATACTTTCCCGGGACAGGATAAGCCTTTGGCTGACAATACTCATTTCAATCCTTTTGGTGCCTGGGAAATAGCCAAGATGGTGGTGATGGGGCTGAAACAGATAAATTCACCGTTGGTTAATAGTTTGCGTGATGGATGGCAGGATTTTGACCCGAAACATCCTGACAAACCAGATGCTTTTGTCTGGTATATGTCTACAGGCAGTAATCTGAATAAACCTGACGGAAACTGATGATGTGGAACTTGATTTTAACAATGATATAGATTATGAAAAGATTTGCGTTTAAGATGTACCTGAAACCAGGTTGTGAGAAAGAGTATGAAAAGCGTCATGCAGCCATCTGGCCAGAACTGGTGAAGATGATCAAGGACGGCGGAGTGAGTAACTACAGCATCTATTGGGACAAGGATACGAATATCCTGTTCGGCTATCAGGAGTGCTCAGGAGATGGTAATTCCCAAGACACAGAGAATGTGGATCCCATCACCCAGAAATGGTGGGATATGATGGCCGACATAATGGAGGTGAATCCAGACAATTCGCCCGTCACCGTGCCTATTCAGGAAGTGTTCCATCTGGATTGATTTTTTTGGCCTCAAACCGTGCGGTCAAAGCCACAGATTGCACAGATATTCACAGATGAAGTTGATTTATAATAATTAAATCTGTGAAATTCTGTGAAATCTATGATTTCTTGTTTTTAATCTATTGCTTTTTTTGTATCTTTGCAGCCTGATTCGAATTTTATAACGTTATAAAAAGAAAAATGGCAGAAACAAAGAAGATTAAGACCGCATTGGTGTCGGTATTCCACAAGGACGGGTTAGATGAACTCCTTAAGAAATTGAATGAGGAGGGCGTGAAATTCATGTCTACTGGCGGAACGCAGAAATTTATTGAGTCGCTGGGCTATGAATGCCAGAAGGTTGAGGATGTGACAACATACCCTTCTATTCTGGGCGGCCGTGTGAAGACCCTTCATCCGAAAGTGTTCGGAGGTATCCTTGGACGTCGGGACAACGAAGGGGATCAGGAGCAGATGAAGCAGTATGAGATTCCTGAGATTGACTTGGTCATTGTCGACTTGTATCCGTTTGAGCAGACCGTTGCAAGCGGTGCTTCAGAAGAGGATATCATCGAGAAGATCGATATCGGTGGCATCTCGCTCATCCGTGCTGGAGCCAAGAATTTCAATGATGTGGTGATCGTGCCAAGTAAGGCAGAATACAGCGTACTTCTGGACATACTGAACAAGCAGGGCGCAGAGACCACCAAGGAGCAGCGCCGTATGTTTGCTACCCGTGCCTTCGGTGTTAGTTCACACTATGATACCGCCATTCACAGTTGGTTTGAAAAGAAATAAGAATTAAGGTTTTAAGAATTAAGATTAGTTTATGGGATTTTTTAGTTTTGTCCAGGAGATAGCAATGGACCTGGGAACGGCTAATACGATTATTATCAGTGATGACAAGATCGTAGTGGATGAGCCGTCGGTGGTGGCACTCGACCGTCGTACCGACAAGATGATAGCCGTGGGGTCCCAGGCCAAGATGATGTATGAGAAGACGCATGACAATATCCGGACCATTAGGCCACTCCGTGACGGCGTGATTGCCGACTTCTCTGCCTGTGAGCAGATGATGCGTGGTCTGATAAAGATGGTTCACACCGGTAGCCGTCTGTTCACCCCCTCGTTGCGTATGGTGATAGGTGTCCCGTCTGGTTCTACGGAGGTGGAACTGCGTGCCGTCCGTGACTCTGCTGAGCACGCTGACGGACGTGACGTCTATCTGATATTCGAACCGATGGCTGCTGCTATCGGTATTGGCATCGACGTAGAGGCTCCTGAGGGGAATATGATTGTTGACATCGGTGGCGGCACCACTGAGATTGCCGTTATCTCCCTTGGAGGTATTGTGGCTAATACCAGTATCAAGGTGGCCGGTGACGACCTCAACTCGGATATTCAGGACTACATGTCGCGTCAGCATAATGTGAAGGTCAGTGAGCGTATGGCTGAACGTATCAAGATTGCGGTGGGTTCGGCACTGACAGACCTTGGCGACGAGGCACCTGATGATTTCATCGTCCATGGACCGAACCGTATTACTGCACTCCCGATGGAGGTGCCTGTATGCTATCAGGAAATAGCGCATTGTCTTGACAAGACCGTTGCCCGTATTGAGAGTGCTGTGCTTTCTGCACTGGAGAATACACCGCCGGAACTGTATGCTGATATCGTGCAGAATGGTATTTACCTCTCAGGAGGCGGCGCCCTGCTGCGTGGCCTTGACCGTCGTCTGGAGAATAAGATCAATATCCCCTTCCATGTGCCTGAGGATCCCCTGCACAGTGTCGCAAAGGGTGCAGGCGTAGCGCTGAAGAATATCGACCGTTTCTCATTCCTGATGCGTTAATAAGGAGAATAGGGAATGCGCAATCTGCTGGATTTCCTGATAAAGTATCATCACTGGTTCCTTTTCATATTACTGGAGGTCATCAGTGCTGTGTTGCTGTTCAGATATAACAGTTACCAGAGCAGTGCATGGCTATCGTCAGCCAACAGTGTGGTTGGCAAGTTGTATGAAATGGAGAGTGGCGTTACTTCTTTCTTTTCCATGGTGAGGGCTAATGAGGAGTTGACACTCCGTAATTTTTACCTGGAAAGGCAGGCAGACCAGTTGCGCCGTCTCTATATGCAGGCAACGCAGGATACGACAGTCAGGGAGCGTCAGGAGTTACAGTTCCTGAGCCAGTATCGACTGATTCCGGCAAAAGTGGTGTCGAACACTCTCAATAAGAAGGAGAATCTGATTACCATCGACAAAGGCAGTGCCGACGGTGTGGAGGTGGATATGGGCGTCGCCTGTGGCAATGGTGTCGTGGGCGTCGTCTATCTGGTCTCGGCACATTATTCAGTTGTCATTCCTGTTCTTAATACCACGATGTCGCGTATCAGTTGTGCCATCCGCGACCGAAATTATTTCGGCTATCTCCATTGGGACGGCGTCGACCCTTCCGTGGCTTTTGTGGATGATATCCCCAGACATGCCCATTTCAAGCGTGGAGAGTGGGTGGTGACGAGTGGCTACTCGTCCATATTCCCTCCAGGTGTTTTGGTTGGAAAGATTGAGAAGGTATTCAACTCTAGCGACGGTTTGTCGTATAAGTTACAAGTGCGGCTGAGTACAGACTTTGGTTGTCTGCGTGATGTCTGTGTGATAAGTGATAAAAGTGTTGCCGAGCGTGCCCGCCTTTTGGAAGCGGCACGTGATTCTATGGCGGTCAGCAAATAGCAATGCGAATAGATAGGAGATTGGTTGTATGTCAATAGAGATATTCAAACGACTAGGATGGTTTGTCCTGCTGACTCTGGCTCAGGTGCTGGTACTGAACCATATTCATCTGTTTGGATTGGCCATACCATTGCTCTATGTCTATTTCCCTATTACTTTCCGGCGCAGCACGCCAAAGTGGGCTTTACTGTTATGGAATTTCGCCTTGGGGCTGGCAGTCGATGTATTCTCTAATACACCGGGACTGGCGGCGGGCTCATTGACACTGATAGGTATCATACAGCCCTATTTGCTGGAATTGTTTGTACCACGTGATTCCATTGAGGATCTGGAGGTCTCTGTGAGTACCTTGGGATGGGGCAGGTTTGGACTGTTCTCTGCGATTCTGCTGATACTCTTCTGTCTGGTATTCTTTGCCTTGGAAGCCTTCAACTTCTTTGACTGGATTCTCTGGCTGGAGTGCGCGGGCAGCAGTGCATTGCTTACGTTGGTATTGGTTCTGGCAATTGAAAGTGTTCGCGGGAAGTGAAGGACTACGATAATCTGGAGAATAGAAAGTATGTAATAGGGACGGTGGCTATTTTGATCGTGACCGTCTATATAATCCGTCTGTTCACTTTGCAGATTACCAGTGATGACTATAAGAAGAGTGCTGACTCGAATGCTTTTCTAAAAAAGGTGGAGTTTCCTTCACGTGGAAATATCACAGACCGGAACGGAAAATTAATGGTGTTCAATCAGCCCGCGTATGACATCATGGTGGTGATGAATGAGGCCAAGGATCATCTGGACACAATGGAGTTTTGCAATGCGCTGAATATCACCAGGGAAGAGTTTGATAAGCGTATGGAGACCATAAAGGACCGCAATAAGAATCCCGGCTATTCCCCTTTTACACAACAATTGTTTTTGAGCCAACTCAGTGACAGGGATTTCAGTATCTTCCAAGAGAAGATGTTCCGTTTTCCTGGCTTTTACGTGCAGAAGCGAAGTGTCCGTCAGTATCAATCGGGGATGGCGGCCCATGTGCTGGGTGATGTAGCAGAAGTGTCGCCAGCCGATATAGAGCAGGATGACTACTACCAACCTGGCGATTATATCGGGAAGCAGGGGGTAGAACGCAGTTATGAGAAGCAATTACGGGGTGAGAAAGGCATTCAGATTCTATTGCGCGATGCCCATGGGCGCATTCAGGGGCGCTATCAGAATGGAGCCCTTGACCGTAAGCCTGTGCCGGGCAAGAACCTGACACTCAGCATCGATTATGAACTACAAGCCTTGGGAGAACGTCTGATGGAGGGGAAAATAGGCAGTATCGTCGCCATCGAACCTTCTACGGGTGAAATCCTGTGTATGGTGTCTTCGCCCTCTTATGATGCCAGAATGATGGTGGGGCGTGAGCGTAGTAAGAATCACAAATTGTTGAGTCGTGACCCCTGGCGGCCCTTGCTCAACCGAAGTATCATGGGACTCTACCCGCCTGGATCGACCTTCAAGACCTCACAGGGTCTTACTTTCCTGACGGAGGGCATCATTACACCGCAAACACTCTATCCCTGTTCTCACGGCTTTAATTTCAGAGGGTTGCACGTGGGATGCCACGGTCATGGTGCCCCATTGGCGTTAGTACCGGCCCTGTCAACCTCATGCAACGGCTTTTTCTGCTGGGGCTTGTATTATATGATTGGTGCTACAAGCAAGTATGGAACGGTGCAGAATGCAATGAATACCTGGCGCGACTATATGGTGTCAATGGGATTCGGCTATCAGTTGGGCGTGGACCTGCCAGGAGAGAAACGCGGCTTGATACCCAATGCACAATTCTACGACAAGGCACATACAGACAAGAACGGCAAGGTGGGAAGGTGGAACGGACTGAGTATCATCTCCATCTCCATCGGTCAGGGTGAGGTGCTGCTCACACCTCTTCAGATTGCCAATCTTGCTGCGACAATAGCCAATAGAGGCTATTATTATGTGCCTCATGTGGTACGGAAGGTGCAGGGAGAGCCGCTTGATACTACCTATACCCGTCGGCATTTCACCAAGGCGAGTCGGACGGCGTATGAATATGTGGTGGAGGGCATGCGCTCATCAGCCCTGAGGGGTACGTGCCATGAGTTGTCGCGTTACGATTTTGAAGCCTGCGGTAAGACGGGTACTGCCCAAAACCGCGGTCACGACCACTCTGTATTCATGGGCTTTGCTCCGATGACCAATCCCAAGATCGCCGTGGCCGTCTATGTGGAGAATGGCGGATGGGGTGCTACTTATGGTGTGCCCATCGGTGGACTGATTATGGAACAGTATATTCACGGAAAACTTTCAGAGGCTTCGATGAAGAGAGCAGAGAGTTTCCAGAACAGACATATCGCTTATGGCTCGGAAGACAGATAAATCAAACAGTGTGCTGCGCTCTGTTGACTGGTGGACGATTCTCATCTACCTGGCTCTGCTGACGTTCGGCTGGGTCAGTGTCTGCGGTGCCAGTTATACTTATGGTGAGACCGATATCTTCAGCCTGGACAGCCGTTCAGGCATGCAGATTGTCTGGATTGGTACATCCATTGTGCTGGCTCTGATCCTTGTCTTGCTTGATGACCGTTTTTACGATACTTTTGCCTATGCTATTTTTGGTTTCCTGTTATTGTTGTTGATAGCCACCATCTTTAACCCGCATACGATTAAGGGGTCCCGGTCATGGCTCGTGCTTGGACCGTTACGTTTGCAGCCGGCAGAGTTTGCCAAATTCGCCACTGGACTTGCATTGGCCAAGTTTATGACTACCTATGGATACGATATTCATAAATGGAAGTATTTCGCCCTCACGCTACTGCTTATATTCATGCCGATGATCTGTATTGTACTTCAGCATGAGACGGGTTCTGCTCTCGTTTATCTGGCTTTCTTCCTGATGCTTTACCGTGAGGGTATGCCGGGCAGTGTGCTTTTCACGGGTGTAGCCATGGTGATTTACTTTGTCGTGGGCATACGGTATGCGGACACCATGTTGCTTTATACGCCTACCTCAGTTGGCAAATTCGTCGTGCTCTATCTCATTCAGACGTTCTCTGGCTTGATGGTGCTTAACTATTGTGATAACAAGCGTGAAGCCTGGCGGATATTATTGGCCACCACAGGCCTGACAGTGGTCTTCCTGCTTTTCTCACTTTACATCATCCCGTTTGATATGGTCTATGTGCAGTTGGTCATCACGGCGATGCTGATAGGTTATCTGTTATGGCAGTCGGTGGCAACGCGTGTCCGCAATTACCTCTGGATAGCCATTTTCGCGTTAGGCAGTGTCTTGTTCTTCAATGTGGCAGACTATGTGCTGAATAATGTGATGCAGCCTCACCAGCGTGTCCGTATCAATGTACTGCTGGGGCTGGAAGAAGATCTCAAAGGTGCCGGTTATAATGTGCATCAGAGTCAGATAGCCATTGGCTCTGGTGGTATTGAAGGAAAGGGCTTCCTCAATGGCACTCAGACCAAACTGAAGTATGTGCCTGAACAGGATACAGACTTCATCTTCTGCACGGTGGGTGAAGAGGAGGGATTTGTTGGCTCTGCCGGTGTCCTTCTGCTCTTCTTGTCACTGATACTCCGGCTGATTCATCTGGCAGAGCGACAACCCTATCGCTTTGGACGGATTTACGGCTACTCAGTGTTGAGCATCTTCCTCTTTCATGTGTTCATCAATGTGGGTATGGTGCTCGGTTTGACACCTGTTATTGGCATCCCATTGCCTTTCTTCAGTTACGGCGGCTCTTCCCTGTGGGGATTCACGCTGTTGCTGTTTATCTTCCTGAGGATAGATGCTGGAAGGAATCTCGCGCGTACCTAATATATATTATTGCTTTCTGATGAGGAGGCCGATGTCTGTGATTCCAGGCAGAATCTCCCGTTTCATATTGTGTCTGATTGCTATGCGAAGTGAGTCACCCTCATTCAGGCGAATGGTGTTCATGTGGAAATTATACTGATAGTGTTTGATGCCAGACCCCTTCACCACGCCATTCTTGTCATACAGACTGCAGTTCAGTGTGTCGTTGTGCCTGTAGCCTGACGGGAGAATGGTTTGCTCGATGACCAGGCACAGACCTTGGAATGGATAATTGTCGTCTATGCGTAGTCCCAGTTCCTCTTGGTAGTAGCCGGCCTCTTTCACTGAACTTACGTAAAAACCGATTGTGTCATTCTTCTCCCATCCTGCGGAAGGAGCGTGTTCGTAGTGACAGTAAACAGGTAAGCGGTTGCATGCGCTTAATGCGTATGCAACCGTCATGACGATTCCTATCACAACTGCCCGGCTATTCCTTCGCATGCTTGTTCTTGTTGTCGGCCTTTTGTGGAGCAGCGTTGTCAGCGGGCTTGCTGCTGGGCTTCTTCTTTTTCTTCTTTTTCTTGGCTTTGTCAAAACGGCTGATGTCACCTCCTGTCAGGTCAACGTGCTGTTTGGTTGGCTTGGCATGGCCGTCCTCCTGTAGTGACAAAGGCTTTTCTCCTTGGCGGTTCATGTCGATGATCTCTTTGGCACGTTTGCCGGAGATGGTCTCCAGGTTGGCTGCGATGTTCTTGTCGGTGGAGTAGGTGAGCGTCTCTGCCAAGATGTCGCTCTTGAAGAGGTAATAGTCGGCATCCTGTGTCTGTAGAACGATTTCTTTCCCCGGCAGCCGCCTGCTGGCTTCCACGTAGTCATCCACCTCATAGTTCAGACAGCACTTCAGTTTGGCGCACATGCCAGCCAGTTTCTGCGGATTGAGTGAGATGTCCTGGAAACGGGCCGCATTGGTCGAGACGCTGACGAAGTTCTTCATCCATGTGGCACAGCACAGTTCACGTCCGCAAGGCCCTGTGCCGCCGATGCGCCCTGCTTCTTGGCGGGCACCGATTTGCTTCATCTCGATACGGACGTGGAAGGCTGCTGCCAGATCCTTGATCAACTGTCGGAAGTCTACGCGTTCATCGGCAATGTAATAGAAGATGGCCTTGTTGCCGTCACCTTGATATTCCACGTCGCCAATCTTCATGTCCAATCCCAGCCCTTTTGCTATCACGCGGCTCTCAATCATGGTCGAATGCTCGCGCGCCTTGGCTTCGCGGTATTTCTGCATGTCTACCTCACGGGCCAGGCGATAGATGCGCTTGATGTCGTCGGCCGACTTCAGGTTGGCTTTCTTGAGTTGCAATTTCACCAGGCGTCCCGTCAGTGTCACCACTCCGATGTCATGACCAGGACTGGCTTCTACGGCCACAATGTCGCCTTTCTTCAGATCCAGGTTGTTCACGTTGTGATAATAACCTTTGCGCGTATGCTTAAACTGTACTTCCACCAAGTCGGTATCCTCGATATTGCCTGGCACGTCGGCCAGCCAGTCATAGGTGTTCAACTGTCTGTCCTGTCGGCCTACAGCCTGATGGCACAAGCCACGGTCGCAGCCCGTTCGGATGGGATATTCTTTCGAGCCCCCTGAGTTCGAGCCCCCTAAGTTAGGGGGTTGGGGGTCTGAACGACCCACCGTTGTCACTGTGTTTTTTTCTTCCATATTTCTTAATTTCTAAATGTATATTGTTCAGCCCCCCATCCCCCTAACTTAGGGGGCTCAGTCAGACCCCCATCCCCCTAACTTGGGGGGCAGAGTCATTTCTGTAGGAGCAGCATAATCATTTGCAGTGCGAAGTCGAAGAAGACGATCTTGGCATTGGCATTCTGCCCGATATCTCGTATGGCACGGTTTGCCAGGTCGTTGATGGCCAGGATATTGCCCTCGTTCACGAAACGGGCGAAGTTGCGGGCGAAGTCCTCTTCCTTCTGCGTCATATAGGTCAGTTCTTCCTGTTGGAAGTTGTACATGAAGTTTTCCCGGGCCATTCGTAGGAAATAGTTCAGCCAGCGTTTCTGCTTCTCACGTCCGAAGCCTGCCATCACCTCGCTCCACTTGCGCAGATCCTTGATCTTCCGTTGATATGCCAGGCGCATCAGCGAGATAAACATATCGAGGAACTGTTCGTTCTCCGACCCTACCTGCAGTTCGTCCATGGCTTTGAGCCAGTTGCCGTTGGCCAGCCGGCTGATGCGGTGAGCAGCGTCCTCACTGATGCCGCGCCGTTCTATCAGTGCCCGCTCGATGCTGGCATTGTCGGTCTTCTTCACGTCGATGCGCTGCACACGGCTGCGAATCGTCTCCAGCAGTTTGTCGGGCTCTTCGCAGACCATGATGAAGACAGTCTGCAGCGGAGGCTCTTCTATGAGTTTCAGCAACTTGTTGGCACACTCTATGTTCATGCGCTCTGGCAGCCAGATGATGCTCACCTTATAGCCGCCTTGGCTGGACTTCAGTGAGAGTTTGCGCACCAGGTCGTCACTCTCGCCGGCCGTGATGATGGCTTGCTGGTTTTCTCCGCCCATCGCCTGCATCCACTGGTCCATCGTGAAGTAGGGACCTCCCATGATCATCTCGTGCCATTCCCGTGCGAAGTCGTCGCTTACGGGCTTGTGTTCGGCACTCATCGACGGCAGTTTGATGGTGGGGTAGGTGAAGTGGAGGTCAGGGTGTTCCAGTTTGTCGAGCATCGCTTTCGATGTTGGCCTGCCATCGTCCAGCAGGTGACATCCGAAGGCTGTCGCAAGGGCCATCTTCCCTGCGCCTTGAGGCCCGCAGAGCATCAGTGCGTGCGGCAGGCGGTTCTCATTGACCATCTGCAGCAGGCGCTCCTGCACCTCTTTCTGTCCTATCACCTCGTCCCAATGCATAGTCAAAGTAGTCTTTTGGCGACCTCCACCACCGAGTCTACTGCCGATACGGTGTAGAAATGGATGTTGTTAACGCCATGTTGATACAGTTCCCGGCATTGCGCAGTCGTCCATTCAATTCCCAGCAGACGGGCATCCTCGTCAGTCTTGCATTTCACAATTTCTCTGGCCAGTGGCTCTGGGATGTCACAATGGAAGGTCTTGGGCACCACTGTCAGTTGCCCCAGTTTTGCCAACGGCTTTATGCCTGGTATAATGGGAATGGTAATACCCATGGCCTGAGCCTTCTTGACAAAGTCGAAGTATTTCTGGTTGTCGAAAAACAACTGTGTCACGGCATACTGTGCGCCCAGATCCTGCTTTTCCTTCAGATATTGCATGTCCATCTCCAGGTTGGGAGCCTCCTCATGCTTCTCTGGATAGCATGCCACGCCGAAGTCGAATTTTCTTCCAGGATTCTTGATTGGCGTGTCGTCTGCAAAGAAACCGTCATTGAATCGGTTTACCTGTCGGATCAGATCCGTGGTATGGGCATGCCCCCCTGGTGTCGGCGTGAATCTGCTGTCCTCTTTCGCCTTGTCGCCTCGCAGTAAGAGCAGGTCGCTGATGCCGAGGAACTGCAGGTCGAGCAGTTCGTATTCGATTTCCTCAATGGTGGCCCCGCTACAGATGACATGGGGCTGAACAGGGATGTTGTACCGCTGTTGGATGGCAGCGGCTATGGCGATTGTTCCTGGGCGGCGACGTATTCTGAGCCGCTCGTATTGCCCGTTAGGAAGTTCCTTGTAAACGAACTCTGAGTGGTGGGTCGTGATATTGATGTAGGCAGGGTCGAATTCTCTCAGTTTGTCGATGTCGGCAAAGAGTTTTCCTATGCCAGTCCCTTTCAGTGGGGGCAGCACTTCAAACGAGAATCGTCTGCTGTTTCTGTCTATTATCTTTGTTATACTCATAATCCGCTGCAAAGTTACGAAAAAACGAGTGAAATGCAAAAGAAAAGTGGGCTTTTCTTTTCATTTCCGAGTGCATAGTAAGTTCGGCGAAGCCAAAGTTATGAAAAAAGCGGCAAATCCTCAGACTTGCCGCTTTTTTACATAATTTTGTCCCTTCTCTGATGAAAGAGCCTATTTTTTCACCTTATAGATACGGAATGTGGTGGCAGGGAGTTCATCATTGATGACAGTACACTTCTTGCCGGCCTCCAACTTCAGACTACCGTTCTTTGGGGTGATCTTCTCTGGGTTGTCGAGTGTGTTCTCGTCATCCATGCCGTTATGGCTCAGGGTGATGGTCGCAGCGGTGCGCTCTCCCTTGATGCCTGTCAGATTGATGGTCACGGGCTGCGCGCTTTTCGAGGTGTTTACCACCTTGATGATGACTTCACCAGTCTGCTTGTCGAACACAGACGAGGCGAAGAGGCCGTCCTGGCCTTCCTGTCCGGCAACGGGCTTCTTGTCCATCGTCAGCGAGAGCACGTTGGTGCCCTTGTTGGTAGCAAACAATTGCTGTACATAGTAACTGACAGACTTGAACGAGCGCAGATTGTCGAACCAGATGGCGTCCGGACGCCACTGCCAGCCTTCCACATGGGCGAAAAGCGGAGCGTAAGTGGCCATGTGCACGATGTCAGCATTTCGCTCGATGCCAGTCATGTGGGCAGCCTCAAGCAGAGAGGTGTAGTAGTGGTTCCACTTGTGCTTGTTCTTGCCGTGGCAGGCATATTCTCCGGCAAACACCTTCGGACCCTTGCGGTCATAGGAGTCATAGCGCAGGCCGTGGCTGAGGAACCAGTCCTCATTGCGGTAATAGTGCTCATCGTAGAGATCCACTTTCAACTGCTTCATGCGGGGCTGCAGCAGATCGAAGTCCCAGCCTTCTGAGTTCGGGCCGGTTGTGCCAATCAGTTTCAACTGCGGATATTTGGCGCGGATGGCGTCAGAGAATTTCTTCAGGCGCTCTGTGAACACCGGGCCGAAGCCACCGTGCTTCTCGTCATAGTCCCACTGCTCGTTGCCGACGCCGAGGAATTTCAGGTTGAAAGGCTCCGGGTGACCCATGTCGGCGCGCACCTTGCCCCACTTGGAGTCAACGGGTCCGTTGGCGAATTCCACGAGGTCAAGGGCGTCTTGGATATAACTGTCGAGGTCGTCAAGGGCCACGTGCACACCGGGCTTGGTGGGATCTGGGTTCTGGAACTGGCAACTCAGTCCGCAGGAAATGACGGGCAGGGCCTCGCAGCCGAAGTCCTCGCA
>OCVV011218808.1_pt1 | contig 13214 bp, 10 predicted proteins | sample 1539721 | NCBI WGS metagenome assembly OCVV01 (sample SAMN02144230, study PRJEB22623) | gut metagenome | biome: sheep rumen | host: Ovis aries | place: New Zealand
CAACAAAAATATACTTGTGCTATAATTTAAAAAGAATAAAATGAGGTGATTTGATGAATCAAATTTTAGTAACAAATGATGAAAAAGGATTAGGAAACAGTAGTTTGAAGCCAATTGTAAGATTTTTTGCAGTGGTTGCTATTGTTTTTGCTTTAGTATTGATAGGCGAGGGAGCTTTTAATTTATATAGAAGCTTAGGAACAAATAAGGATTATGCTAAACCTGAATTAAAATTGGAAAAGAACGGTAGTTCAATGAATGTTAAAGTTGACGGAGAGATTGGAATTAATCAAGTAATTTATGCTTGGGGTTCTGGAGATGAAACAGTTGTTAATGCAAATGGAAGAAAGAATTTAAATTTTGATATAGAAATTCCTCAAGGCGATAATACTTTGAAAACAAAGATTGTTGACGTTGAAGGAAATAAAACTAAATTTGAAGATGTTTCTGTTACTTTTTCAGAAAATGAAGATTCTAAAAAGCCAGTTATTTCAATTGAAAAAGTTGACGGGAAATTAAGTGTTACTGCATTAGATGAAACTGAATTAGACTACTTTTCTTATAAATGGGAAGATGCTGACGAGGTTAAAGTTACACCTTCAGAGGAAGACAAGAAAATGGTAAAACAAATTCTTGAAGTTCAAAAAGGTACAAAACAATTAACACTTGTTGCAGTTGACAAAGCTGGAAATAAACAAACAATGAATAGAAAAGTAATTGGTTCAAATGGACCTACAATAAAGGCATCTATTGCTGATAATAGCTTCGTGGTTAAAGTTACTGCTGAATCTGCAATAACTGAAATTCAATATACATTAAACGAAGAAACATCTAAAGTAGAGAACATTCCTGCAGGTGCTAAAGAATTCGAATTCAAGGTTCCTCTAAAAGAAGGAGCAAACTATTTAAAAATCAATGCTTATGAAAACGGAATTATGTCAGAATATAAATGCAAAAAAACTAAATAATCAAAACTTGTGGAATAAATAAACTAAATTAAGGGAGAGAAATATGGTTCAATATATATATATTATTGATGGTGAAAATGATTTATATGAAAAGCTAAATGAATTATTTATAGATGAACCTAACTTTTCTTTTGAAAGAGTAAGCGAAGAAAACATTGAAACAGCTTTGAAAAATATTCCTACACTTATAATTATACATGAAGATACATTGAAATGTAATATAATGGATGTTTGTGAAAAAATAAGAGAGAATGACGATAATGTAATAACTCCGATAATAGTCATATCTTCTAATATTGAACATGCTCATAGAGTTGAAATTCTTAAAGCATCTGTAGAACATTTCATAAAAAAACCAATTGATGAGGAATATTTATATTACACAATTATTAATATAATAAGACTTTTAGATGTTAATAGAACGGTTAGTCCTTTAACAGGTTTACCAGGAAATGTTCAAATTCAAGCTGAAATGAAAAAGAGACTAATAAACAAAGAAAAATTTGTTATGTTATACTTAGATTTGGATAATTTTAAAGCATATAATGATTTGTATGGATTTTTCAAAGGTGACGAAATTATAAAATTTACTGCAAAAACAATATTAAAAAATGTTCATGATATTGATAAAGAAAAAGGTTTTGTAGGTCACATTGGTGGAGATGATTTTATTGCAATTATTTCGAATGACCGTTACGAAGAATTATGTCAGAATATAATTTTAGATTTTGATTATAATGTATTGGATTATTTTATGCCAGAAGATATACAAAAAGGGTATATTGAAGTGGAAAATAGAAAGAAAGTTATGGAACAATTTCCATTAACATCAATCTCAATTGGTGTTGTGAAAGTTGATGAAAACTTCAAAAGTATTCTTGAAATATCAGAGGTGGGTGCGCAAGTTAAGCACTTGTCTAAGACTATTTCGGGAAGTTCATACGTAATTAATAAAAGGAAAATGTCGCATTAAGACATTTTCTTTTTAATAATTTTATGTATGGTTGACTATTTCTAAAAGATGGTTTATATTTATTAAAGACGAAATGTATAACAAACGGAGTAAACAAAGGAGGAAGAGATGGCAGAACAAGGACTAGTCATAGTTAAAGATAATTTTTTAGCAAAAATGACCAAAAAGATAAAGAGGTTCTTTTATAAAGGAAAAATGAAAGATGTATATAACCAAAAGAATAGCAATGAAGAAAAAGCCGTACTTATAGACTCTGAAGACAAATTTGTTCAAAAAGAAATTGTGGATGCTCGAAGAGCATACAGAAAATATGTTATTAATGCTAAGGCTGTTTCATCAGATGTATTTGATTACACGTTAAGTAAAATTCAAGAAAATAAGGAACAAATAAATAATATTATTGGAATTAATGGAGATAACGTTACATTTGATGAGATAATTGAATGTCTTGAAAAAGAAAAAGCTAATTCAGGAAAGTTTAAAGCAAGGAATAAAAGAACAGGTAGATATAACCTTCCAGTTGGTGTTATTGGAATAGAGTGCAGTAATTCAAAGGAGGCAATAAAATGCATCTTTAAGGCAATTTCTACAAGAAATTCAATTATGATTTTGCATAATAATTTTAACAAATATAGTACAGAAGCTTTAATTATGCTTATTGTTAAGGAGTGTTTAAAGAATTTCTACATTGATGATAATATAATACAAATGTTCCAGAAAGAAGAGATTGATTTAACAAAATTAGATAAAATAATTAAGAGAGATGGAGAAATTTCCAGAAAAGGGAAAACAAATACTATTTATTTATATCAAGAAAATGATGAGTATGAGGAAGATATAAAAAATGAAATTGAAAGGCTTAAGTCTAACAATTTTTATAAAGAATACGATATTAAACCAATAAAAGGTGATTTTGGAGATATTGTTAATTACCTAAATGATAGCGAGGCTTCCGCTGTTTGCATGTATACAAATAATACTCAAAAGGCTTATAAGTTTATTAATTGGATTGATTCACCAAATGTCTTTGTTAATACGGGTATTAAAAATTGTGAAAACAATGTGGAAAAGAGGAGCGAATTTTATAATTCTAAATATATTTTACATGAAGATGTCTTTTAGGCATCTTTTTTTGTGAGAGTACAAGCATCAAATTATGTAAACGGTTTTTGCTTTTTTATGTTAATTATGCTATAATATAATTGTAAGGCCCAGAAATGGGAAAACAATTTACTTCATTTGAGGAGGTTTCATTATGAAAAAGGCTATTAATAAGGTATTTACAATCATGGCTATTGCATCAATAGCAGTTTCATGTTTCGCATGTGGACAGATTGAGCGGAGCGAAGTGACATCAGAGAATGACAATATTGTAAGTGTTGAATATGTACCTGGCAGTTTTGAATACCAGCAGTTTAGCACCAACATTGTTAAAGGCAATGAGACAGCAGTCGCTACAATCGAGAAGCACCTGAATAGGGAAGTTGAACTTGGCGAAGATTATCCACCCGGACCTCCAGTAACTATTGGTAAGTTAGAAGGAGAGAATGTTAACGAAATGTTATATGAACTCCCAGACTATACCACAGAACGAGTAGATATGATATTCCTTTTTAGAGATGATACAGTTGCTGTAACTGCTACTAAATCGGAGAAATCATTCTACACGGAAAATGAACTGGATCAGGAATGGAAATATGGTAATTATCACAATTTCGACAACTACAATTCTGGTGCATTTGCTTGGAGATTCGATGACGTTTCATATTGCATAGCAAGTGAGAGCATCGGTACCGTAACAAGCATTTGGGCATGGAACGAAGAAACCGAAAGGTTACACCTTATTTGGTGTGACAGAGTAAACTGTCCGATATGGACACCGAGCTGGTGAGTATTTCACCAGCTTTTTTATGTTTTCATTACGAAATTAGTATAATAGTGAAAATCATTATCTGTGTATGATTTAATTTGAAATCAAGTTTTACCTAGGGAAGCAAATGTTATGTGGAATTTTAACAAAAAATAAAATGTTGACGAATCAAAAATGTAAAAAAAATGTAATAAAACCTGAATCGCTTTATGCCGTAGTAAATTATGAAATTAAAGAAAAAAACATAGTTGTTTTTTGAAATTTTATTGTTTACAATTATATTAAATATTAACAAAGGAGAAGTGGTTATGAAAAGAAAATTTAAAAAAATAATAACAGTCTTGTTAGCTATAGTGTTTGTGTTTGGTCCCCTTTTACAATTGACTATGCAGATAGGAATTGTTGAAGCGAAAACATATCCATATCAGACGGAAAATCGTTATGAAATTGATTTAAATACTGAGAAGATACTTTGTACATCTGAACAAGTAAAGTTTGAGGTATGTTATGATATATTTGGAGCAACATTTTATAATGTTCCAAAATGGTATGCAGAACAATATTATGCAAGGGGAGCAAATTTGAATAGTACAACTAGTGGTAAGAATTTTAAAATTACAGATGTTTATATGTCTCCAGAAAAGAAAGTTGGAAATAAGTTATTAAACGGCACTAAAGTGGTCGATGTAACATTTTCAGCTTCATATTCATACGTACAAAGTGGATGGAGAAGCCCAGATAATCCTCCAAGACCAAAAGATTTAACGGTAGTGTTCAGATCAAAAGATACTGGAGCTGATAATAGTATAACTGTATCACCTAAAGTATATATAAAAGAACGAAGAACAGTATATTTAGTTGGTAAAAAAGAAAGTAACAATAATAATAACAATAACGACTATAATAATTATTTTGAATATTTGAATTATGTAGATAATTCACCAGCAGCTCAAGAAATAATTCAAGAATCTTATGATGATTATGATTATTCTTATGATGACTGGGAGCCAGTTTATTATGAGAAAAAAGCCCCTTCTGTTTACGAAAAAAACATATATATGAGTGATGAAAATAAAAGGTTATATATAAAAGCTTTATATAAAATAGTATTAGGAAGAGAAGCAAGTGAAGACGATATAAATGCACATAAACAAAATTCTATTCAAAGAATTGCGGTAGATATTATTCTTTCAGAAGAATCAAATAATAGAAATAATATTTATAATTTATCAAATGAAGATTTTGTAAGAAAACTATATAACTTTTTACTTCAAAGGGATCCAGATGGACCAGGGTTAGCGTCTCATACAGAAAACATGGATTTAGGACTTGATAGAGAAAAGTCAATTATAGATATTGCTCAATCTCAAGAATCTATAAAATTAATAAATAATTTGGAAAGAGAAATTGATATAAAAAATGATTCTAGAATAATTTACTATAGCAGTTTATACAGAAGTGTTATAGGTAGGGATCCTAATCAAGATGATATTGATTATAATTTAACAAATTCAGTACAACATAATACTTTTGATGTAATTTTTTCTCCTGAATCTGTAGAAAAAAATAGAATATATACTTCATCTAATAATGATTTTGTAACTTTCCTATATAAAGCAATATTAGGAAGAGATCCAGATCCAAGCGGACTTACAGCGAATGTTGGATTTTTGAATGTAGGAAACCCAAGAACTCTTCTTTCACAAAAATTTGTTGAATCAGAAGAATTTTCTAATAAAAGACTTAGAGAATGTAAAAGTATTAATTTAGACGAAGGACTACGTAATGCAGTTTATGCTAATTTACTAAGCCAAGGATTTGAAGCTGGAAAAACAGGTAGTAACACTCTTATAATGTATAAAGATGATTTTGAAAGAGTTACTAAATTAGATTTAAGTGGTAAAGATTTAAAAAATATTGATGGTTTGTCATTGTTTACTAATCTAGAAGAATTAATATTACAAAATAATAAATTAGAAGATATTGGCGAATTAACAAGAATGAGTAACTTAAAATACTTAAATGTTAACGGCTGTGGTTTAAAAACTAATGTTACAGCAATTAATTCATTATTAAACTTGAAAGAATTACATATTGATAATAATGAATTAGGTACAATTTCTTTAAATAAAGCAATTTCAAATCTTTCAAAATTAGAAAAGTTATATGTAAGAAATAATGAATTAGTAAGTATATCAAAGGCTTTTGAATTACCTAATATTAAAGAAATTTATGCAGATAATAACAAAATAGCTAATTTTAATAATAACAACAAAAAAATAGATGTTTTAAGCATGAAAAATCAAAATATTCTTATTTCAAATTATGGAGATGTAAAGAATTTACCAGAATTAGTATCATTAGCTAAAAATGAAAATAGTGTGTTATATACTTCAGAAGATTTAGAAACAGATAATTGTAAAATTAAAAACAACACAGTAGAGATATATGGTAAAGAGGGAGTAAACACTACTAGTGAAGGAAAGATTACAATTAAAGGTGGAATTGCAGACGGTTCAGTAATTGTAATGAAAGATTCTGGAATTGTACTTTCATTAAAGGATAAAGTTTTAGCGGATAGATTAGAAAAAGAGTTAGGGGATTTCTGCAAAGAAAGAAATGAGTTAAATGGAAACTATTACTTATATGTAGATAAAAACTACACTGATACAATTATAAATTTAGATTTATCAGCTAAAGAAGATGATAAAGGCGAAATAAAAGATATAACAGGTATTGAGAAACTTGAAAATATAAAAACTTTAAATTTAAATAGTAATAAAGTAACTAATTTAAGTTGGTTAAGTAGATTGAAAAATCTAGAGACCTTAAGTGTAAGATTTAATGGCTTAACTTCTCTAGATTCAGTAAAAGATATAACTCAACTAGTGCAATTAGACGCTTCAAACAATGCTATTACAGATACAAAAGATATTAAAGGTTTAACAAATTTAAAAACATTGCTTTTATCTAATAATAATATTGGTAACAACTTAGATGGAATTAAGTCACTAGAAAATTTATCTACATTATCTATAGCAAATAATGGTGTAAGTGATGTTAATACAATAGCTTCAATGAATATTGAAAGTTATTATGCTTCATTAAATAATATCGCAAATTCATCATTATTAACTTCAAAGGAGAATGTTAGTAATTTAGACTTAAAAAATAATACAATTGATTTAGAAATAAATGGTAGTACAACTGATATTCCTGACATTATAAAATATGCAATGGAAAATGGTGGAACAGATAATTTAGAATTTGTAAATTGTAGCATTAATAATGATAAAGTGGTTATTGATGCTGGATCTAAATGTGGACAAATAAAAGTTAAAAATGGAAATGCAAGTGATACTGTAGTTAACTTTAGAGACATTGAGACAGAAAAAGCATTTGATGTTGAGATTACATTTACTAAAAATCCAGATAACTCAATTAGAGCAACCGCAGTTTCTGATACTCCAATTAGATATATTGCTGGATGGGATCGTACTCCAAAGAAAACTGTGTACAAATGTGATTATTACTATAATACAAAGGAAAGAATTACAGTAGAAAGTATTTATGGAGATACAGTTGAAAAAATAATTGATATTAATGAAGTAGAATCTGATAAAATAAAAGGTTTAAAAGTTTCGTATGACAATTATGATATTACTAATGATTCAGTTACTATGACTATATCTGCAGATGAACCAATGTACATACCTCCTCAATGGATTGGTGAGGGTATAATGAAATGGAGAATGAGCGATGACCATAAGACTATATCTAAGGTATTTAGTGTAAATGGTACAGGTGCTATTAGTATTATAAGCCAAGATACTCGTGATAAAATGGATGATATAATAGAAAAACATAGAAATGGTGAGATTTCTGATGAAGAATATGATATAGCCTATGAAGATTTATTTGAAAAATTTGTTTATGTAGATAGACATGTTTCTACAATAGATAAAGATGCACCTGAATGTGATGTTGAATATAGCACAACAGAAAAAACAAAAGGTTCTGTAAGAGCTATTATTTGGGCTAATGAATATATAGAATTAGTGGACAAGACAAATAAGATGTATTCTGATATTGTAACTACAGATGAAAATGGTAAATCAAAATATGGAATTTCATTATATTATCCTGAAAATGTTGAAGAAACTATACAAGTACAAGACGTTGCCGGAAATATAACTGATGTTGAAATAAAAATTAATAATATTGATACATACGTTGATGGTTTAGATGTTAATACAAGAGGAATGACAGCTACAAATGGTAGTGAAACAGTTGTTGTTAAAGCTAATGAAACAATAAGTGTAAGCGATAATGGAAATGCTGTAACAGCTAAAGTAAAACAATTATATAGAAGTGCTTTAGAGCCTGTGTTTACAGTGGCAGGTAACTTAAATGCAACTCCTATAATGACAGGTGATTTAAGTATTGCTAGTGATATGCCAGTTACATATTTAAGTGATACAAATTCAAGCTTGTTAACACGTGTTGCAGAAAATAATATAACATCAAACGAAAGTGGAAATGAGTTGTCAATGGAAGTTTCTGAAGGTGTTCAAGGTGTTGTTGAAGCTACAGATAAAACTAATAATACTGATGTTGCACCATATAACACTAATAATATAGATAAAGATTGTCCTGTTATTCAAAAAACTGAAACATTCAATGATGATGGAAGTATAACTGTTAAGTTGACAGTTAATGAAGTAATTCAAGAAACAGAAGATTTAGCTGGTTGGACTTTAAGTGAAGATAGAAAATCATTAACAAAAACATTTAAATTTAACTGTACAGAAAATATTGTTGTTAAAGATTTAGCTGGAAATGAAACAGAGTATAGTGTAGATGTTAATAATATATACTCAATTAATTATACTGTTGTTTATGAAAAAATAAAAAATAGTAGCAAATGGCTTGTTGTTATTAAGGCAGACAGAGAGTTGCAAGAAGTTGATGGATGGAAATATCTTGAAAACAAAAATGAAATTGCAAAGGTATTTACATTTGGTGAAAAAGAAACTTTAATAATAAATGGTGTAGAAAATGGATCATCTATTATTACTATTGATGTAAACGAAGATTCTTATGCGGTTGATGAAAATCAAGAAGAAAATACAGAAGAAAACAATGAAGATCCAAAAGAAGAAAATGAACCAAAAGATGAAAAAGATACAACACAAAGCAATAAAGTGTTACCACAAACAGGTAAATTTGCTGTAATTTCAATACTTTTAGGAGTTGCTATAATAATAGTTATAAACAGAAAAAAGAAATATAACAAATATAAAATCAATTAAAAATGCGAAAAATAAGCAAAAAAATTAAAAAAACTATTGCATTTTAAAAAATGTTATATTACAATTTAATTAAAGGTGGAGAAAAGTGGTGCAAAGTGGAACAACAAAGTAAGTGAGGTGTCATAAAATGCTTATTGGTGAATATGAACATTCTCTGGATGTTAAAGGTAGATTAATAATGCCAGCAAAATTAAGAGAAGATATTGGCGAAAAATTCATAATAACTAAAGGCTTAGATGGCTGCTTATTTGGGTTTTCATTAAGCGAATGGACAAACTTTGAAGAAAAGTTAAAATCACTTCCACTAACTAATAAGAATGCGAGAGATTTCGTAAGGTTTTTCCTATCAGGAGCAGTAGAATGTGAGATAGATAAACAAGGAAGATTTTTAGTTGCAAGTAATCTAAGAGAGTATGCATCAATGGAGAAAGAAGTTGTAATAATTGGTGTAGGAACACGTATCGAATTCTGGAGCAAAGATAAGTGGAAACAATACAATAATAGTGATAATATTTCTGCAGATGATTTAGCAGAGAATATGACTATGCTTGGTATATAACTTGCAAAAGTTTATATAGATGTACTAAAGATAAAATTTTAATAAACTAAAGATAAGTAAATAATAAACAAATGATTAATTGAAGTATACAAAAGATAAAGCTTGAAGTTAAGCATATATTCAAAAGAAAAGATAGCCGAAGTTTGGCTGAAAATCTAAAGAAAAATATATGAATAGCTAAAGAAAAAATTTGAAATAACAAAAGAATTTTAAAATTTCCAAAGATAAGTTTTTAGTTTACAAATGTATGTATAGAAACAAAAGAATGATATGTTAGAATGTTATGGCTAAAAACTATAAATACTAAAATATCAATATAAACCAAAGACGAGTAATTAAAAATAGCATTTTAGTTGGTATTTTCGACAATACCAACTAATTCTGCTATTTAATTTAGGTTGTAGAATTGGAGTAGATGTTTGTGTTAGAATTTAAACATAAACCAGTACTGTTAGATGAATGTATTGAAGGTCTAAATATAAATCCAGATGGGATATATGTTGATGGAACTTTAGGTGGTGCTGGTCATAGTAGAGTTATAGCAAGTAAATTATCTAGCAAAGGCTTGTTGATTGGAATAGATAGAGATCAAGATGCTTTGAAAGCTGCTAAGAATAATTTGAAACAATATCAAAATGTTAAATATGTACATGGTAATCACGATGATATTAAACAGATATTAGAAGAGTTAGAAATAGAACATGTCGATGGAATTTTATTGGATTTAGGTGTGTCTTCATTTCAGTTAGATGAAAAATCAAGAGGATTTAGCTATATTGGTGAAAATGAACTTGATATGAGAATGGATAAAACACAAGAATTAACAGCGAAAACAGTTGTTAATACATATTCTGAAGAGAATCTAGCTAATATTATTTATGAATATGGTGAGGAGCGTTTTTCAAAAAACATTGCTCATAATATTTGTAAATATCGTGAAGAAAAGGAAATAGAAACAACGGGTGAATTGGTTAAAATTATTGAAAATTCAATTCCTAAATCTAAGCAAAAAGATGGTCATCCAGCAAAGCGTACTTTTCAGGCCATTAGAATAGAGGTTAATGATGAATTACGTCCTTTATATAACACTGTAAAGGATTCAATAGATTGTTTGAAAAAGGGTGGAAGATTGTGCATTATTACATTCCATTCTTTAGAAGATAGGGCTGTAAAGCAAGCATACGCAGATGCAGTTGGTAGGTGTACTTGCCCACCAGGTTTGCCTTATTGCGTGTGTAATTATAAAGAAAAATCATTGGGAAAAATTATAAATAAAAAACCAATTGTTGCAAAAGAAGAAGAGTTAAATGAAAATTCAAGAGCTCAAAGTGCTAAACTAAGAATTTTTGAAAAAGAGTGAGGTGAAATAATTAATGGCAGATAGGTTTTATGGATATCAGTATGGTACTAGCCCAAGAAAGCTTAATACTGAATATACACCATACAGAAAGAGATATCCAGTTGAAGAAGAACCTGTAACCACGTCAACTAGAAATCGTTCAAAAAATACAAAGAAAAGTTCAACAGTAGGAGCTGATAAGAAAAACACAAGAACAAATAACCAACGTAGAGTTGAAGGTGAAATACAAGAGAAAAGAGTTCCTGAGTATGCTAGAAAGCAGGTTGTTAATAATAAAAATAAAGTGCAAAGAAGTTCAAGAACAATAGTTGAAGACGATGTTCAAGAAATGGCACAAGATAACAAAAAAGTAAAAATAGATTTAAAAAAGAGATTGAAAATAGTGATGTTTTTGGTTGCTGGATTTTCAGTTTTGTTTGCTATTAGTTATCAAAATTCATTGATTAGTGAAAGTTTTAACAGAAAAGAACAATTGAAAAAAGAAATGGAAGCTTTGAGCAAGACTAATCAACAGTTAGAAGTTAGTATAGAAAATAATTTAAATCTTAATAATATTGAACAAGCTGCTAAAGAGAAGATAGGTATGCAGAAGTTAAGTAACAATCAAAAAATATATGTTAATCTTCCTAAAGAAGATTATGTAGCTCCAGCAGCTGAGCAAATTGTTATGGAAGATGAGATGAATTTCTTCCAGAAGCTTTTAAATGGATTTACAAAATCTATAAGATAAAAAATTTGAAAATTTGGGGACACCCTTAATAAATTTGGGGACACCCTTAAAAATTACACACCTCAGATGAATTTCATCCAAGGTGTGTAATTTTTAAGGGTGTCCCCAAATTTATTAAGGGTGTCCCCAAATTTTCAAAATTTTTTTAATTTTTCCAAACACCGTTTTTATATTCTTTATAATAATCAAAATGTCTTCTTGCTAATAGTAATTTTCTTTTTAAATCAGTGTCTTTTTTATATTTAAGAGGATTGATTACACCTTTTTTCCACAAAGATAAAGCTTTTTTCTTGAATTCTGGATTTACGATATATTTTTTTATTACTCCTTTTGGAACAAATGAAAGCAAAGCTTCTTTATCAACTATTTCAAAGTTCATTTCTTTGTTATAAATTAGGTCATCAGCTAATATTTTTACCAAATTGTATCCGAGTGGTGCTATATAATAGCTGCAACGGCCTTGTCTTGCGTTTATTTCGAGTACTTTATATTTTTTATCTCTGTAATCGTATTTCATATCAAATTCCGCAAAACCTTGGTAACCGATGTTTTCCATAAATGTTTTGATGGTGTTTATCATTTCAGAGGCATCTCCGAATTGATTATATCCATTTATTAGAACAGCGGCGTTTCCAACCATTGTTTTTGAATGTTCTTGAAGTCCAATTTGGGCAAATGATATAAGCTTTACTTTTTTATCTTTGCCACAGTAAACCACACTATCGAATAGATAACTATCATCTCCTGGAATGAATTCTTGCAATATTAAAGTGTCTTTATAACCATTTTGAACAATTTTATTTACCGTAGAAGATAGTTCTTCTTTTGTTGAAACTTTATAAATTTTGTTCTTTCCTTCAAAGCTAATGTGATTATATTCAATAACATTGCTTGGTTTTATGATTACTGGATATGTAAAATCGTCAGCTAGCTCTTGTGGAGTTGAACAATCGTAGTAAATTGTTTTTGGAAAATCTAATACTGAGTTTTCATAAGTTTTATAAAAAGTTTCTTTCATAATCAAGCTATTTATAATGTCGATGCTTGGATAATTGTGTACAAATTGTTCATTAATCTTATCTTTGTTTTTACTAATAAAAGCAGCGTAGGTTTCGTTTGAACTGATTAAAAGTATTTTTATGCCTGGATGTTTCTTTCTAAAATCTTCAAGCGCTTCTAAAAAACCGTCTTCAGTCCATATTTTATCGTTATATATTACATTTAAAATGTTAGTATATTTAGTATATATCATAGGTGTTTTACCAAGTAAATTTGCTTTTTTACCGTATGCTTCGTGATAGCATCTTGCCATATAATAGGCATTAGCATCAGTTCCTGCAATTAAAATTTCAAAATCCATTTTTCCTCCTTTTGAGAATAAAAGATTATTTAATCTCCAAATTAATATATTTTGTTTTGAACAGATATAATTTTAAATCTAG
>OCVV011281012.1_pt1 | contig 13213 bp, 6 predicted proteins | sample 1539721 | NCBI WGS metagenome assembly OCVV01 (sample SAMN02144230, study PRJEB22623) | gut metagenome | biome: sheep rumen | host: Ovis aries | place: New Zealand
TGGAAACCGGAACGGGCAGTCCCTGATCATTTTTCTGGTCTGCCTCATGGTCGGCCTCATCGGTATGAGTCTTTTTTCGGGAGCGCTGGATTCCAGCACTTCAAGAGAGATAACGTACGACAAGTTCATCGATATGCTCGAGAACGATGAGATCGCGAGTGTGGAGATCGGATCTTCGAGGATCGAGATCACTCCGAAGTCGAACAGCAATGACGTCGGGACGATCAAGTATTACACGAAGACGATCGAAGATGGGAACGCGCTTACCAAGCGTCTTGAAAAATACGGAGTGGAGTACAAGGCTGTCGAGGCCTCGATGATGTCCGAGATCATTTACTCGATCCTGTCCTTCCTCATCCCGTTCGTCCTCTTCATGATCATAATCAGCATCTTTATGAACCGTATGGGCCGCGGCGGCGGAATGATGGGCGTCGGCAAGAGCAAGGCCAAGGCGTATATTCAGCAGGATACGGGAGTTACCTTCAGGGATGTCGCAGGTGAAGACGAGGCCAAGGAGAGTCTTCAGGAATGTGTTGACTTTCTGCACAATCCGGCCAAGTATTCCGAGATCGGAGCCAAGCTCCCGAAGGGAGCCCTGCTGGTCGGACCTCCCGGTACCGGCAAGACACTTCTGGCTAAGGCCGTGGCCGGAGAGGCTCATGTCCCCTTCTTCTCACTGTCAGGCTCAGAGTTCGTAGAGATGTTCGTCGGTGTCGGCGCGAGCCGTGTCCGTGACCTCTTTGAGGAGGCCAAGAAGAACGCTCCGTGTATCATTTTCATCGACGAGATCGATGCGATCGGAAAGGCTCGTGACGGCGGACGCTACGGCGGCAACGACGAGCGCGAGCAGACACTCAACCAGCTGCTTGCGGAGATGGATGGTTTCGAGGCATCCAAGGGTCTGCTGATCATCGCGGCGACCAACCGTCCGGAAGTCCTTGACCCCGCGCTGCTGCGCCCGGGCCGTTTTGACAGAAGAGTCATCGTCGACAGGCCGGATCTTAAAGGCCGTATCGCGATCCTCAAAGTTCACTCGAAGGATGTCCTCATGGACGACACAGTCGACCTTGACGCAATCGCCCTTGCCACGGGCGGCGCGGTCGGATCGGACCTTGCCAACATGATCAATGAAGCCGCGATCCTGGCCGTCAAGAACGGACGTCACCAGGTGAGCCAGAAGGATCTTCTCGAGGCAGTTGAAGTGGTCCTGGTCGGCAAGGAGAAAAAGGACCGTATCCTCAGCGTGGAGGAGAGACGTATCGTCTCGTACCATGAGATCGGCCATGCGCTTCTGTCCGCGCTTCAGAAAAATGCGGAGCCGGTTCAGAAAATCACCATTATCCCGAGGACGATGGGCGCTCTCGGCTACGTCATGAATGTGCCGGAAGAGGAGAAATACCTGAATACCAAGAAAGAGCTTGAGGCCCAGATCGTCATGGCTCTCGGCGGAAGAGCCGCAGAGGAAATCGTATTCGACACAGTGACTACGGGAGCTGCCAACGATATCGAGAAGGCCACCAAGATCGTCCGCGCAATGATCACTCAGTACGGTATGTCCGAGAAGTTCGGTCTGATCGGCCTGGTCACGCAGGAGAACCAGTACCTGGACGGCAGAACATATCTGAACTGCGGAGACGCGACTGCGACCGAGATCGACCATGAGGTCATGCTTATACTGAAGAAGTCGTATGCGGAAGCTCTTCGCCTGCTCCGCGAGCACAGGCAGACGATGGACCGTCTGGCAGAGTATCTGATCCAGAGAGAAACAATTACCGGCAAGGAGTTCATGAAGATATTCCGCGAAGTCGAAGGCCTGCCGGAAACGGAAGAACCCGTTCCGAGGATTGAGGGAGGAACTGCTGCGAACAGTGATAAGCCCGAGGGCGAGGCCGCAGCGTATGCTCCCCGCCGCGAACGTCCGATGAATCCGGACGGGACGCCGAGACGCCGCCCGAGGCGCCCGATGATGAACCCGGACGGGACGGTGAGACGCCGCCCTGTCAGAAGACCTGCGCCGGATGCGGACGGAAGACGGGAGAGTGCTGAGACGGGCAGCGCGGTCAAGCCGGGGGAAAACGCGGAACCTGCGACAACAGGTGAGGATAACGCCTCTAAGGAGCAGATCATCGCTGTTCCGAATCCTGATGCCCCCATGATCGACCTTCTGACACTGTCTCCGGAGACAGAGAAGCAGGAGGATCACGCAGCCGATGAAATCCCAGCGGAGAACAAGGCTGAACAGATTTAATACGATTGTATATGAGACTGCCGCCGCAACGCGGCAGTCTTTTTTCAATATTGCAATGTGGCTTTTTATGATTTAGAATATTATTATCTATAACTGTGTTCAAAGGAGGAGCGCCGCGCCCAAGAGAGCGGACATCTAATATATGAATTACACTACAGATGCAATTGAGCGCAAAATCGATCAGTTCGAGTCGACCTCTCAGGAGATCGAAAAGCGCGTCGGAGTCATCATGATCCGGCTTCTTCTGATCGCGTTCATTTCAGTCATACTGATCGGCGGCTTCGGCGTGCTCGGTATTCTCAGCGGCATTGTTGCCAATACTCCGGATGTCGCGTCTGTCAATATTGCGCCGAGCGGTTACGCGACGTTCATATATGACTCGGAGGGAAATCAGCTCCAGAAGCTGACAACGTCCAATTCGAATCGAATTTCTGTCTCGCTGGATAAAGTGCCGGTCGCGCTGCAGAAGGCCGTTATAGCGGTCGAGGACGAGCGGTTCTATCTGCACAACGGAATTGATGCCAAGGGTATTGTCCGCGCGTTTGTCGTGGGTGTCCGCAACCGATTCCGGTTCACAGAAGGCGCGAGCACGATCACGCAGCAGCTGCTCAAGAACAATGTATTCACGAACTGGACGGAGGAGAGCAGGGTCGACAGCGTCAAGCGAAAAATTCAGGAGCAGTTCCTGGCTGTCGAACTCGAGGAAAAACTTGAGGAAGAACTGGGCAGCAAGCAGGCGGCCAAGGACAGAATTCTGGAGAATTATCTGAACACCATCAACCTCGGCGCCGGAACTTACGGGGTCCAGGCGGCTTCCAGAAAGTATTTCGGCAAGGATGTCGAGTCCCTCACACTGTCTGAGGCAACTGTCATTGCCGGTATTACACAGAACCCGAGCCGTTACAATCCGATCAGACAGCCGGAGAAAAATGCCGAGCGCCGCATCAAGATCCTGAATGATATGGTCGAGCAGGGATATATTTCTCAGGAATCGATGGATGAGGCACTTGCGGACCCGGTCTATGACAGGATCGCGAACGCTCAGAGCACCAATGAGCAGGTGACGACAATTTACTCGTACTTTGTCGATGAGCTGACAGAGCAGGTCGTATCCGACCTTATGCGTCAGAAAGGCTATACAGAGAACCAGGCATATCAGGCACTGTATTCCGGCGGCCTCCGCATCTATACGACGCAGGATATGGAAATACAGGCTATCATGGATGAAGTGTATGCCAATCCCGCGAACTTCCCGGAGGGGACAAAGTATTCGCTTGACTGGGCCCTCTCTGTCGCGAACGCGGAGGGAGAAGTCACCAACTACAGCCGTGAGATGCTCCGCAATTTCTACCGTGAGAATCTGGATCCCTCATTCAGCATACTCGCGTTCGAATCAGAAGATCAAGCGAGAAACTATGTCAGCGATTATAAGTCACATGTGGTGAACGAGGAGGCCGGGGACGTGATCATAGCGGAGAGATTCTCCTGTGCTCCGGAACCGCAGTCATCCATGGTCCTCATGGATCAGAGGACGGGCTACGTGAAGGCTCTCATCGGCGGCCGCGGTGAAAAGACGGCTTCCCTGACTTTGAATCGCGCGACGAATTCGACCCGTCAGCCCGGTTCAACATTCAAGATCCTGTCCACATATTCCTATGCGCTGGACAGCGGGATGAAGACGCTCGCGTCGACCTATCTCGATGACGAGATCACATATGAGGACGGCACACCGGTATCGAACTCAAATAATACCTACACCCACGATATGATGAATATCAGGGACGCGATCATCAATTCCGTGAATACGATCGCGGTGCAGACGATCACGGATATCACGCCGAGGGCAGCATATAATCAGCTGCTCAAGTACGGCTTTACGACTTTGTCGGAGAGGAACGACATCTATCAGCCGCTCGCTCTCGGCGGTATCTACAACGGTGTTACCAACCTTGAACTGACGGCTGCGTTTGCGGCTATTGCAAATGAAGGCACCTACACCAAACCGATCTTCTACACAAGGATCGAAGATCAGGACGGCAACATCGTCATCAACAACACGCCGGAGACGACCAGAGCGATTTCCCGCGAGACGGCAGCCCTTCTCACGAGCGCGATGGAGGACGTAGTCACAAAGGGAACAGGTCAGAATGTGCGGCTCGACTGCGGCATGCCCGTCGCCGGCAAGACCGGTACGACAACGGATTACCGCGACGTCTGGTTCGTCGGCTTTACACCGTTTTATACCTGCGGTGTCTGGGCGGGCTATGACGATTCGGAAAATCTGCCGGATGAAGGTATCTACCATGTCTACCATCAGATCCTGTGGAAGGCGGTCATGGACCGCATTTCAAGAAATCAGAGCAAGATCCAGTTCATGCTTCCGAACACGATCACTCATGTAGAGGTGTGCTCTCAGACCGGTCTGATTCCCCGAGGCAGTTGCCCGACTCACTGGGAATACTTTGCTCCGGGGACAGCTCCGACAGAGACCTGCGGCGGCTGGCGAGCCCACAGCGGGTATTATGAGGAGGAAGAGGACTGGAACCGGTGGGATAATGACTGGGATGAGGAAGAAGAGACAGAGACCGCTCAGGAGGAGCAGAATAATCAGGAAAACCACGCCAATCAGGACAATAACGAGAATCAGGAAGAGAACAATCATAACAATGATGAGAATAACGACGGCGGTGGTGAGGAGCAGTCCGAAGACAATGAAGACGGCGGAGAAGACAACGAGGAGTATGATGAGGATGAAGGTGACTACTGATTCCCGGTCCCGGAAGATCTGAGACCTCCGTGAGAGCAGAATTAAGGAGCGCCTAGGCGTTCCTGCCGCAAGGATGCGCAGGGATTGACTCTAGATGAAGTCTAATGTCACTTTGCGCGCGTATCCGGATTTGCGCCATCTGTATTGCGCGATGAAAAATAAAGCTGCATATGACGACACGTAATTGTGCCTGTCATATGCAGCTTTTTTCTCAGTGTGGAGAATCCTCTGTGAGGGTAGACGCTTATTATACGACGAGCTTGGCTGCTCCGTACATGCCTGCGTCGTTGCCGAGTTTTGCGAGAACGATCGGTGTATTTGCGCAGGATGAGAACGCGCGTGTGCGATAGTACTTGCCGACTATATCTGTGAGCGCCTCGCCTGCCTTGGAGACACCGCCGCCGATGACAATGACTTCCGGATCTGTTACGCATGCAAATGTTGCAAGCGCTGTTCCGAGGTAAGACGCAAACCGGTTGACGATCTCCGCAGCGACGTCATCGCCGTCCTTGTATGCGTCGAAGACAGCCTTGGAAGTAACTTCCTGATCACGCAGTACTGTGGCAGCGTTCGGGTTCTTAAGAAGCTCTTCTTTAGCCAGACGTACGACACCTGTTGCGGACGCGACCTGCTCGAGGCAGCCGTAGTTACCGCAGTTGCACGGATCCTTGATATTGTCGTCTACGTGAACATGGCCGATTTCGCCGCCTGCGCCGTGGGAACCTTCGATGATCTTTCCGTCGACAATGATGCCGCCGCCGACACCTGTGCCGAGTGTTACCATGATAAGGTTCTCCTTGCCTTCTCCGCCGCCTTTCCAGAGCTCGCCGAGAGCTGCGACGTTAGCGTCATTTCCTGCGCGGACCTTCATGCCGAGAATGTTGCCGAGTTCATATTCGACATTTTTTTCTCCCCAGTGAAGGTTGACAGCCACAGGAACGACACCCTGCATGACCGGTCCCGGTATACCTACACCGACACCGACGACATCGTCCTTGGCAATGCCTTTGACTGTCATTTTTGCGACGATAGTAGCAGCGATGTCCGGGAGAACATTCTCGCCGCCGTTTTCCGTACGAGTGACGATTTCCCACTTATCGATCAGATTTCCGTTCGTCTCAAAGAGACCACATTTTACGGTGGTTCCGCCAACATCGATACCAAAACAATACTTGCCCATCAGATATCACCTCTCTTGTTCATTATGTTTTCCTGCACACGGCGGTAAAGCTCACGCGCAGCATTGTATCCCATTTTCTTCTGTCTGTGATTGACCGCCGCCGTTTCAACGATGACGGCGAGATTGCGGCCGGGGCGAATCGGCAGTGAGTGGCAGGTGACTTTGTTTCCGAGGAACTCTGTCGTCTGTTCTTCCAGTCCAAGTCTGTCGTATTCCTTTTCGCGGCTCCAGTCCTCGAGTTTGATGACGAGGTCGATCGCCTGCGTGTCCTTGACATGCTCGACGCCATACAGTGTCTTAACATCAATAATGCCTATACCTCGGAGTTCAATTAGATGTTTGGTGACATCCGGCGCGCATCCGAGAAGCGTCGCGTCGGAAACTTTGCGGATAATGACAACGTCATCACTGACCAGACGGTGGCCGCGACGCACGAGTTCGAGCGCAGCCTCGGATTTACCGATTCCGCTCTCGCCCATGATCAGGACACCTTCACCGTAAACATCGACAAGAACGCCGTGGATCGAAATGCTGGGAGCCAGTTCGACACCGAGCCATCGTATGATCTCGGCCATAAAGGCGCTGGTCGTGCGCGTCGTGACCAGCGCGGGAACACTGTACTTCTTGCAGATGCACAGCATATCTTCCGTCGGCTCCGTCAGTGTCGTGAAAATGACACATGGTATACCACTTGAGATAAATCTCTCGAAGCAGACCGAACGCTCATCTTCTTCCTTCTGCATGAGGTAAGTGTACTCGACATAGCCGATGATCTGGACACGCTCATGAGAAAAGTGCTCATAATAGCCGGCGAGCTGAAGGGCCGGCCGGTTGATTTCCTGCGAGGTGATCTCCACCTCATCCATGCTGATTTCAGGGGTCAAATTCTTGAGTTTCATTTCCTCTGCCAGCTTGCTGAGCTGAACAACAGTCTTCATCATGAAACCTCTTTTCGTATTTACTCTTCATCGCGCAATAATTGTGACGCGCATCGCGGCAAGAACGCCAAGGCGTTCTTGAATATATTTAGTTTATCACACTGGGAAGGATTAAACAATATCGTAGTTCCCGATTGGCGGGACGATGATATCAGAATTTGGTTATAATCTGTAAAATAAGTGTGAAGAGTGTTACATGTTTATTAAAAATATCTGTGACTATATAAATTTCTGAAAATTTATGCTAAGATATATCTATATATAGCACTTGTCAGTATGCATTTTGTCCACATGTTGTTATGGAACGTGCATACCTTTTTAATCTCTGACGCAGAAGTCTCGTGACCTTAATTGTGAGATGAATGCGCAAAGTGAAACTCGTCTCGGACGTGGGAGACAAAGTAAGTGTCAGAGATTATAGCCTCAGCTGCACAATGCTCCACCGGAGCATTGTTGCGCATTCTTAGGCACGGCGGCTTGCAGCCGCGCAACAGGGAAGGTGCTTCGCACCCTGCGCGGCGGGAACACCGGGGAGCCCTCTTATTCTGTAAAGGAGATACGGCAATGTTAAGGTGGGGAAAGCATTTATTAATACTACTCACAGCCATCAGCATGATGCTGAATTTGACTGTGTCTCCTGTCCTGGGTGAACAGTATTCGACTGCCGCGTCCAGCCCGGATCCGGTGTGGGAAGAGGATGACGCCGAGACACCTGCGGAAGTGCCGGAAGAATCTTCCTGTGTCGAAGCGGAGCAACAGGAACCGGGAGTGCGAAATGAGGAGCCTTCTGTCCCCGAGGACAGCGATGATGACTGGGCGGCACCCGAAGACAGCGATGATAAGTGGGCGGCACCTGAAGACCCAGGCCAAGAACAGCCGGCACCTTATGTCAGTGAGGAGGAGCTGTTCGCGTCTCGGATCAGCGAGGAAGAGGCAGTGGAAGTGACACCGAAAGCCGGCGGGCAGGAGCAGCAGGTGCCGGAATCCGGTGATGCAGGCACGGAAAGCTCCGATGTGAAGGAGGATCAGTCTCTCTCATACGCGAGGGATGAAGAGAGATATGCCAGGTACTATGAAGAGCTCAGGGAATTCGATGCGCCCTCACCGAACGAGGGCGGGCAGGAGGATGAAGAAGAGCTCGTCGGAGCAGGTGCCCCTTCTTCCTATATCACCCCCAGGCTCACTCCCGTGAGAGATCAGGGGACTTCGGGTCTCTGCTGGGCTTTTTCTGCTGCAGCGATCCTGGAGGCGTCGCTCCTTCAGAGATACACCGATGAGAATAAGAATACTCTGGACCTGTCCGAAGAGCAGCTGGCGTATTTCTATTTTAACAGGCAGAACGACCCCCTTCAAAATACCGGGGACATGAGGATGATTTATCAGGAATCTGATGAGCCGACAGCTTACCGATATGCTTCCGGAAGCCCGATCTATCTTCTTCAGGAACTCAGCACAGGCCAGGGGATAGCGAAGGAAGCGGATGTTCCGTTCTATCTCAAAAGATACGTAGACTCAAGAGGGAACGTGTATTACAGTGAATCGTCCGCGGTTCCGTCCAAGAGCAAAGCCTACCTCTCCTATGCCGGACTGGAGAGTTACGAGACATTTGACTACAGCGTTGATAAAGTGAAAAAAGAGATCGTGGAGAACGGGGCAGTCTCCGTCTCTATTTACTATGCCAATGCCGCGAGGAACCTGACAACGAACGGCTACTATAATCCTTCTAACAGGAGGACCAATCATGTGGTAACGATCGTGGGCTGGAATGATGCATTTGCAATATCTAAATTTAACAGCAGCACAGGCAGGCCGGCAAAGAGCGGAGCGTGGATCGTCAAGAATTCCTGGGGAGAGGACTGGGGCGACGGCGGATATTTCTACATTTCTTATGAAAATGCGACGATGCTCGGCTGTGTGTCTGTATCAGCTGTGAAGACTTCACAGAGGAAATATCCAAATCTGTATTTTTACGACGGACTCGCGATGGTCGGCAATTCGTGCTGTCTTGACCCCGTCTCCGCTGTGAGCGGCCGAAATATGACCGCCGGCGCCAATGTCTACGAGGTAAAGGCAGGAAACGGGCGCGGAGAGGCCATCGGTGAGATCACACTCTGCACATGGACCCGTGATGCCAGATATAAAGTGACGATATTTACCGACCTTCTGGACACGGATGATCCGATGAGCGGACGGAGGGCTGTCAGCCAGACTGTGCAGATGAGCGGGGCAGGCCTCGACACTTTCAAGCTGCAGAAGGAAGTCACTGTGAGCGCGGGCAGCTGGTACTCGATCGTCGTGGAAAACGTCGGGACAAAGATCGAGTCGTATTCGGCACAGAGACGGCAGCTGATCAGAGACGTTCTGTTCGAAACAGATAACCTTTACTGCAGAAGCCTTGTGCGGAAGCCGGGCGGCAAATGGCTCGATCTGGCAGAAGAAGGTGACGGGGAAGTGCTTCGCATCCGAGCCGCGACGAGGACTCTTGGCACCGCGAAGGGCGCGAGAAAAGTCTTTTCCGATGTGCTGGACCCCACGCATCCCTACTACGACGCAATCTATTGGGCTGCTGACTCCGGCATTGCCGGAGGCTACAGCGACGGGACCTTCGGTATAAACAGGAGCTGCACCAGAGGGGAGGCGATCCGCTTCCTGTGGTGCTTCGCGGGTAAACCGGAGCCGAAGCGGACACCTGCGCTCGCTTTTTCGGATGTGCCGAAGTCAGGACCGTTCTACAAACCGATCCTGTGGGCGTACCAGAAAGGCATCGCCGGCGGCTACAGTGACGGAACGTTCCGCATGAACGCGACCTGCACGAGAGGCCATATCATGATGTTCATCTGGAAGTATCTCGGAAAACCGGTTCCGGGAACAGCTGCTGTCTCACCGTTCAGTGATGTGCCGAAACAGCATATCTATTACAAGGCAATTCTCTATGGATATCAGAGAGGAATCACTAAGGGCTTTGCCGACGGGACGTTCGGGGTCAACAGGAACTGTACACGGGGCCAGATCATCAAGTTCCTCTATAATTTGAAAAAGAAGTGAGATGGCGAAATATTGTATAAATCTTCCGGGGCTGTCGCTCATGACAGCCCCGGTGTCTTGCGGAGTGGTATACCAATGCGTGAATTGCGGACTGTGCGGTCCGCGTGTTATAATCGGGATGCTGATACTGTTCCACCCGCAGCCCCGCGGGCGGGGCTGTGGATGGAAGAATAAAACGAAGAGAAGGCAGAGGATGCCGAACGGCTGAGACATGAGCGAAAATAACGATTTCAATATAGAAGAAGAACTGAAAAAACTGCCCGGGAGCCCCGGCGTGTATATCATGCATGATATTCACGACGATATCATCTACGTTGGAAAGGCCGTGAGCCTCAAGAACCGTGTGCGCCAGTATTTTCAGACAGGATATAAAAAGAGCCCGAAGATCATGCGTATGGTGCAGAACATCGAGCGCTTTGAATATATCGTCACATCGAGCGAGCTTGAGGCTCTGGTCCTCGAATCCAATCTGATCAAGGAACACAGACCGAAGTATAATACGATGTTGAAGGATGACAAGAGTTATCCGTACATAAAGGTGACGACGGGTGAAGCTTTCCCCCGCATAATGATCGCCAGAAACATGAAAAAGGACACATCAAGGTACTTCGGGCCGTACACGAACTCGACGGCGGTCAGGGACACGATTGAGCTGCTCAGGAAGCTCTATCACATACGGACATGTTCGAAAAAGCTGCCCCAGGATATAGGCAAGGACAGGCCTTGTCTCTATTATCACATCGGTCAGTGCCCGGCACCATGCCAGGGATATATCACAAGGGAAGCTTACGGTGAAAATATAAAGCGCATGCTGGACTTTCTCAAGGGACACTATCAGGAGGAGATTGACCGACTCACTGAGAAAATGATGGCTGCCTCCATGGAAATGCGATATGAGGATGCGGCAGAAACGCGGGACCTTATCGAGAGCATAAGACAGATCGGTGAGCGGCAGAAGATAACCGGCTCCGACGGGGATGACAGGGATATCATCGCGATCGCGATGGACACACCGGAACAGGCAGGACTTGTGCTGACGGACGAGGCCAATATCAGTCCAGACCTCACCGGCACCCGGAACGCTGTCGTGCAGGTCTTTTTCGTGCGTGAGGGCAAACTCATCGGCAGGGAGCATTTCTTCCTGACAGCCGATGACACTGATGACCCGGCCTTCGTGATCGCAAGTTTTATATCACAGTACTATTCAGGCACCCCGTTCGTTCCCAGGGAGCTCATGCTCGAGTATGATATTCCTGACCGTGAACTGCTCTCCGAGTGGCTCTCCAATAAGCGGGGATCCAAAGTCAGGATCCGGATCCCTCAGAAGGGCATGAAAGAAAAGCTTGTCGCCCTTGCCCATGAGAACGCGGAGATGGTGCTTTCCAGGGACAGGGAGAGGCTGAAGCGCGAGGAGCTCAGGACAATAGGTGCGGTAAAAGAGATCGCTGCCCTTCTCGGACTTGAGAAGGCAGATCGAATCGAATCCTATGACATTTCCAATATCAGCGGATTTGATTCTGTCGGCTCCATGGTCGTGTATGTGAAGGGAAAGCCACGGAAGAATGATTACAGAAAGTTCAGGATCAAATGGGTCGTCGGACCCGATGATTACGCCAGCATGGACGAGGTCCTCACCAGGCGCTTTATGAGAGCGAAAGAGGGCTCGGAGGGATTCACCGATCTGCCGGATGTCATACTGATGGACGGCGGAAAAGGGCAGGTCCACATCGCGCTTCGTGTCCTGGAGAAGGTCGGGTATGACATACCGGTCGCGGGCATGGTGAAAGATGACTATCACAGGACGCGGGGACTGTATTTCAATGACCGGGAGATACCGATCGCGAGGGATTCGGAGGGATTCAAGCTGCTCACGAGGATCCAGGATGAAGTCCATCGGTTCGCCATCGAATACCACAGACAGCTGCGCAGCAAGGGCCAGGTCCGGTCTGTCCTGGACGAGATCGAAGGGATCGGGCCGACAAGAAGAAAGGCACTGCTGCGCGCGTTCAAGACAGCGGAGAGAATTCGCGATGCCTCCTATGAGGAGCTTCTGCACGCGCCTTCTATGAACGCGAAAGCGGCCCGGAGTGTCTACGACTTTTTCCACAGCGCAGAGAACGGACCGGTCGTGACAGAAGACGACCTGAGAGATTAAAAGGGTGAGGAATTATGGACAGCTATAAGACAGTCAAAGCAGCCGGACAGGGAGAATATGTAGAGAAAAAATCCAGATTCATCGGCGCGGTCTACCATGCGGAAACGCTTGAGGAGGCGGAGTCATATCTTGCTGCTGCCAGAAAAAAGTATTATGACGCGAGGCACAACTGCTTTGCCTGCGTTGTCGGCACACCGGGGACGCCCGAGGAAATCGTGCGATCGAATGACGACGGCGAGCCCGGAGGGACAGCGGGAAAACCGATGCTCGAGGTCCTTGGCGGCGCAGGTCTGCACTACACGGCCTGCGTGGTGACGAGATACTTCGGCGGGACTCTGCTCGGTACCGGAGGACTCGTCCGCGCATACACTGCGGCAGTAAAAGCAGCTCTGGAGAATGCGGAGATCATAGAGGTGATACGCGGGTCGGAGCTGGTGCTTAGGGTGACCTACCCCCAGGCAGGCAGACTGCAGTATGTTTTTGCCAGGGAGGAACTCCCGCAGTGTGAGATCGAGTACGGTCAGGATGTTGTCATGCATCAGTTCGTTCCAAGGCAGGATGTTCAGAGGGTGAAAAAGCTGGTGATCGAGAGCACGGACGGAAAGGCCGAATTTCTCGAGGAAAATGAGTCGGAATATACAAGGAGCTGCCACAAGTGACAGCTCCGTGATTTTTCCTCAGTGGGGGGAGGCCCCCGCTTCTACTATTCTGTTTAAGCTTTCTTCGGTTCCGGATAATTGACGCCCTGTGTGTCGACGGTCATAGAGAAGATGACCTGCGGCTTAAGCGGCTTGTCGGCAAAGTTGGTGCGGACAGCGGCGATCTTGTTGACGACATCCATTCCTTCGGTGATCTTGCCGAACGCTGCGTATTGACCGTC
>OCVV011318017.1_pt1 | contig 13211 bp, 5 predicted proteins | sample 1539721 | NCBI WGS metagenome assembly OCVV01 (sample SAMN02144230, study PRJEB22623) | gut metagenome | biome: sheep rumen | host: Ovis aries | place: New Zealand
GTGTTGTCGACGATGGTGCCGCTGGCTTCGGTCTGAGCAAAAGCAAGGGTGCTTGCCAGAAGGAAGAGGAACGACAGCATCAGCCGGCGTACAAGGCCTTGAGCTGAAAATGTTTTCTGCTTTTCCATTTGCGAATGATTTTTTTTGTTAGTACTTAGGTTTTTGAATTAATTCTGCCGCAAAAGTACTAAATAAACGCGCAGATGATTAACAAATATCGTTCGTAAACGTGTAAAATTGATTCACGAAACAATCGTTGACAATAAAGTCCGATTTGTTGACTCCCCTTTGTTGATGGGTTTCGTGGCTGTAGGTGTTGGGTAACGACGGTATTCTTTATGCTATTGGCGAAACAATTGCAATGCCCTAACGTTGAAAGAACATTGCTTTGGAGTCATGGAAGCATTGCTTTTGATTTCAGGAGCAATGCTCTTGGGGTACTGGAGCATTGCTTATGGGGGACAAGACCTATGCTTTAGCGGGTTCAAAGGTATGGGGTCTGAGAATTTCACTATAGTAAAGCAATCACTTCACTATAGTAAAACGATCACTTCACTATAGTAAAATAATCACTTCACCTTAGTAAAGTGACGGTGTTACTAAAGTGAAGTGACGGAAAGACTGTGTCGAATCTGTTTACATGCCTGTGCGCAGGTCGGTGGGATACTGGCCATACTGCTTCTTGAAGCAACTGGAGAAGTAGCCGGGCGTGCCGAAGCCCACCTCGTAGGCAATCTCGTTGACCGTCTTCGTGGTGGTCTGCAGCAGGGTGCGGCCGCGCTGCAGGCGCATCTGGCGCAGCAACTCTACGGGCGAGAGACCCGTCAGCGCCTTCACCTTTCTATATAACTGCACGCGACTCAGACCGAGCTCGTCGCCCAGGTCGTCCATCTTCAGGTTGGGGTTCTGCATGTTCTTGTGGATGGCTTCCTTCAGCGCGTCGGTGAAGAGCTTGTCCTGCGTGCTGAGCTTCACGGGCTCCTCTTCTTGCCCCTTCTCACGCTCGTCGTGATTTTCGAACAATTGGCGTCGGCTCTTCAGCAGGTTGATGATGCGCGCCACGAGCACATCGGCCGAGAAGGGCTTCGTCAGGTAGGCGTCGGCACCATGCTCGTAGCCTTCTATCTGCTGACTCTCCTCGCTTCGGGCCGTGAGCAAGATGACGGGAATGTGGCTGGTGATAGCATCCTCCTTCAGGTGGCGGCAGAACTGCAGACCGTCCATGACCGGCATCATCACGTCGCTCACCACCAGGTCGGGCACCAGCTCGCGGGCGATGCGCAGTCCGCTCTGGCCGTCGTTGGCCTCCAGCACGTAGAACTTGTCGCCAAGCAGCGTGCGCAGGTAGAGGCGCATGTCGGCATTGTCGTCGACGACAAGAATGGTGGAGAGCTCCTCGGCATCTTCTTGCTTCAGGTGGGCAAGGCGGCCTTCCTTCAGTTGCTCAGTGTCGGCGGCGTCTTGCCCCTTGCTCCTTACGTCTTGCCCTTTTGTTATCTTGACAATGTCTGCCGTTTCGTCGCTCACCATGTTGGCCATTTCCTTGCGGAAGTTCAGCACGTTAGAGACAAGGCCTTCCAGTTGGCTGACGTTGCGGCTGACGATATCCATCAGCGAGCGGTCGGAGCCGTTCAGCGTGGGGCTGTCCATCAGCTTGCCCACGGGGCCGGCAATGAGCGTGAGCGGCGTCTTCAGCTGGTGGCTGGCATTGGTGTAGAAGCGCGTCTGCTCGTCGTTGAGGCGCTTCTGCTGTTCGTGGGCCTTGCGCGTCTCGGCGGCTGCGCGGCTTGTCCTCTTGATGGCTCGCCAGAAGAGCAGCAGGGCCGCAACAAGCAACAGGATGCTCACGAAGCTGCCGATGAGCACGCGGCGCTGAGACTTATAGAGTCCGAAGTAGTTCTCCAGCTTGTCCTGAATGGTGATGAGGTCGTCGTTCTGCTTGATGAGCTCCCGGCTGTTCATGGCGATGATGTTGGCATTGTCGGGAGTGACCATCACGCTGCTCATGTAGTTGGTGCGCTCGTAGGGCTGATGGGTGAGGATATTGAGCGCCAGGCGGATGATCTCGTCGCCATGCGTGGGATAGACGTAGGTGCCGGCCAGCTTGCCTTGCTGCACGTAGGCAATGCCCTCGTCGGGCATGCCGTCGATGCCCAGAATCTTCACCTTCGCTTGCAGCTTCGCCTCGCTGACGGCCTTGTAGGCTCCCATGCCCATGGCGTCGTTGTGGCAGAATATGATGTCGGGTGTGAGCCCGGAGGCTATTTGCTGGCGAACAGCCTTATAGGTGTTTTGGGCATCCCAGTTGCTATTGACGGAAACGTAGTCGAACTCGCCGTGGCCCTGCATGGCCTGCGCAAAGCCGCGGTGGCGCTCCTGGGCGGGCGAGGTGGTCATGGCGGCAGTCACCTCCAGCACGCGCGGCCGGTGGCCGCTCACGTCGCGGGTCAGGCTCACGGCATAGCGCCCCACAGCATTGCCCGCCTCGGTGTTGTTGCCGCCGATGAAGGCTGCATAGTCGTCGGTGTCGGCCGTGCGGTCGAAGAAAATCACGGGGATGCCCTTTGCCTTTACGCGGGCAATGGCTTCGGCCATGGGTGCCGACTCGGTGGGAGCCACGACCAAGAGGTCGATGTCGGTCTGCGAGAGACTGTCGATTTGTTGAATCTGACGCGTGGGATTGTCCTGCGCGTCGTAGATGCTCACGCTGACGTTCTGGTCGTAGAGGTGCTGGGCGGCCAACATCTCGCGGTTCACCTTCTCGCGCCACTGGCCTGAGGCGCATTGCGACACGGCAATCTTGTAGGATTGTCCATCTGTGCAGGCAACAAGCGTTGCCAGAATCGAGAGGCAAATGAATATTTGTTTTCGCATGGCGGTCATCTTTTTTCGTTTTGATGGCAAAAATACGAATAAGTGAGCGAAAAACCAAATTTATTTGAGTTTTTTCGAGCGAAAGTATTTTCGGCGTAGCCAAAATTACGAAAATAGATTTGAATAAGGCAAAAAAAATCGAAAGTTTTTTATTTCACGACAACATCAAGCCTGATGGTGAGTCCTTCCTGGCCAGGGGTGCCGATGGGATAGTCGATGTGTTGTAGCCCCTTCGGGGTGTCGGCCGAGGGGGAAAAAGTCACGGTGACGGGTTCGCGGCGGTCGCCGTCGTCGCGATGCAGCAGCACGACGGTGCGCTGCTTGGTTTCACCGACGTGCATAATGCCGAGGTCGAAGCGGTTGGCGGAGAGGCGCAGGCGGTCGCTCATGCGGATGGGAAACTGGCGCAGCAGCGACTCCTCGGAGGTGATGCAAGTGCCCGTGAGCGACAGCTGCACGTGGCGCACCTCGGCTTTCGTCAGTGGCGATGCCGCTGTGGCGCCATAAACGATGGTGCCGGTCTCCTCGAAATCGCCTCCCTTGCCCTGCGGATTGAAGCGCAGGGTGAACGCGATGGTGTCGCCGGGAAGTACCCCGGCAGCATTCACGTCGGGCTGCTCGGCCTCTATTGTGGTGCAGTGGCAGGAAGTGTAGGTCTGCGTGATGGCCACGGGGCTTTTGCCTGCATTTCGCAGCAGGAACGTGTGCTCCTGCACACCGTCAGCCTCTTGGATGGTTCCGAGACTGACGGTGGCAAGACCTATGACGATGAGGGAGTCGAGCACCATGGGGATTTACGGATTTACGATTTACGAATTTACGATTTTCTTTCCGTTCTGGATGTAGACGCCCTTTGGCAATTGATGATTTACGGATTTACAATTGACGATTTTGCGCCCGCAGAGGTCGTAGACGGCGGCATGAGCCCCCTTCCCTTCAGGGAGGGGCTGGGAGTAGGCTTCAATGCCTGTTGATTCCTGCTTTGCATCGAGCGTCCAGGCGTTGAGGGTGGCCTCGGTCTGGGCGGTGGCGAAGGCTTCAGCCTCTGTGGCAGCGGCATCGGTGGGGAACAGGCGCACGGAGAAAGCCCAGCGGTCGCTGACGAAGATGTCGGCAATGGAGCCGTCGAGGAAGAGGTGGAGCGTGAGTTTCTCGCCTGCCTTCGGCTTCTCGGGCAGCGTGGCGGTGTAGATGCCGTTGTAGGAGCCGCCGTCGTTGCTCTGGCGCTGCAGTGCGGTGAGGTCGAGGGTGATGGTGCCGCGGTCGGCATCGTAGGAGAGCGTGGCCTGCTGGCTGCCTGACTTCAAGAAGTGGAAGCCCATCTCGCCGCTTGTGACGGTGAACTCACCACGCAGCTCCAGTTGGCGACCGCTGACGGGCGAGAGCGACTGCGTGCCCTGTAGCGAGAGCTTCTGGCTGAAGGCCGTCTCGGTGCGCATGGCGGTGAGACCGCTATAGGGCTTCTGCACCAGTTGTCCGTTGGCATCGACCGAGAGTTCACGCGGCAGCGAGTAGTTGTGGGCCCATCCCATCTCGTAGTTGGTCTGCGTGGGCAGTTTGTCGGGCACAATGCCGAGGAGCAGCGTCTTGCCGTCCTTCTGATAGATGGTGGGCGAGAGCAGACCGTAGCCGTCGCGGCTGATGCCACCCAGTTCGAGGTACTGCACGCCGGTGGCATCGGGCGTGAAGGTGCCGTCGCTGCCAATGGTGCCTACCCAGCAGAGGGTGCGCACGCCGGCACCGGTGTTCTGCGGCGTGCAGGTGAAGAGGTAGCGGCCGTCGGAGAGCGGGGTGACGTTGGGCATCTCCCAGAAGGTGCCATGCTGGTTGCGGTTGCCGCCTTGGAAGAAAAACTTGCCGTCGTTGGTCCACTGTCCGTTCTGAAGCTTGTGGAGGGTGCAGGCGCCAACGCCGTTCTTGCTTGTGCCCACGATGACGTATTGCTCGCCGTTAGCCGTGAAGTAGTAAGGGTCGCGGAAGTCGTCGGAGAGTCCCGACGGACGGCCGTTGATGATGACGCCCTGCTTCGTCCAGTCGAGGAGCGAGGCATCAGTGGGCGTGGCGTGAGCGATGACGGCACGGGCGTTGTCGACGGCAGTATATAATATGTTAGGTGTGCCGTCGGTACCCTCGTAGACGCAGCCACTCCAGCAGCCCTTGATGTCGTAGGCTTCGCCGGGGGCAATGGCGATGGGCTCCTCGCGCCAGTCGTAGAGGTTCTCAGAGGAAATGTGACCCCAGTGCAGGCGTGCCATGTAGGGACCGTTGGCATTCTTCTGGAAGAACACGTGGTAGCGGCCGTCGCTGTAGGTCATGCCGTGGGTCTCATTGGTCCACGAGCCTGAGGGCATGGCGTGGAACAGTGGGCGCCAAAGGGAGAGTTGAGTGTTCTCACCAATGCCATAGCGCGACAGGGGATAGGAGAAATCGGGTCGCTGGTCTGCAGCCACCTCTGGAGCCGTAGGCGTGGTCACTTCGTTGTAGACGGCGATGTCGTCGATGAGTCCGCAGAAGGTGTTGATGAGGAATGGTCCCGACTTCCGTTCGGTGGCATCCTTGCCAATGTAGAAACTGGTGGTGCTGTGGGCAATGTCGGCACGGCTCATGCGGCCGGTGCCAATCTGCTCGCCGTTCAGGTAGAGCGTGGCGGCATTCTTGGCCTTGTCGAGTACGGCCGTGAGCGTTGCCCACTGACCGAGGGGCAGCTTCTTTTCACCGGCAACGGTCATGAGGAAGCCAGTGGCCGAGCCGAAGCGCAGGCGCACATCGCCTTGCGACGAGAGCTCGAGGGCCAGACCCTTCTTGGCGCTTTCATCGAGATTACTGCAGATGGCGGTATAGGTGGGTGTGGCCTCGGCATCCTCGACGCGCATCATGGGATAGGTCTCGGCAGCCAGGGTGACGCTCAGCGTGAGCGCGGTGGTGCTGAAGGTGCTGACGGGCATGCTGGCCACGACGTAATTGCTATAGCCGTCGAAGCGAAGGGCGTCACCGTCAAGGCCAGTGGCGGTGCAGGCCGGCAGCTGCGAGACGACGTTGTACGACTGCTGGCTGACGCTCTCGGTGACGGCACCGTTGCCATTGAGCGACATGTCGAAATGGGCGACGGGTGTCTGTGCGCTGGTGTTGGCAGCAAGAGCGAGCATCAGGGCGGTTGCAGTGAGTAGTTTCTGTTTCATCGTAATGATTTTGTTTTAGGTTTTTATTTCTGTTTTCGGTTGCAAAATTACGCTTTTCTGCCTTACAGGCTCTTAAAATTTGTTTCAAATGATGCAAAATTTCGTTCTTCGCCAGGAAAAAGTATCAAAAAAGCATGCAAGCCAATAGGTAAGACTGACAAAAAAGCATAAAAGGAAAAGCGCGACATGCGGGGGAAGCACCCCCTGCCATGTCGCGCCATGAAAAACAGAAAATTACCTAAGAATAATTCTTATTTTCGAAATGTGGAAGATTTTCAATTACTTCAGATAGCCGATGCAGTTGGACGTGAAGCGCTCCAGCTGCGACTGCTTCTCGTTCTCGCCGCCGATATTCCACTCGTAGGCTGCCAGGCCCACGGCGAGGATACGGCCGGCAAAGCTGGTGGTGGGAGCGAAGTCGATGATGCCTGCGCAGCAGTAGTCGACGACGTGGTTCCATGTGCCGAGCACCTCGGAGTTGGTCATCTCCTCCCATGCCTTCACGACGTTGGGATTGGGAGCCAGACCGTAGGCGTTGAGGTCCCACATGCAGTTGTGGTCGCCCTTCACGCCGGCACCTTCGAAGCAGTAGATGGGACGCTCGTAGAGCCCCGAGACGTAGTCCATGCCCCAATAGATGTCGTGGCCGGAGTGGTCGTAGATCTGCCCCTCGGCATTGCCGATGACGGGCTGCGAGCCCCAGATGTCGTTGTTCTGTCCACCTTCGCCATTGCCATAGATGCCGGGAGCATAGGCCTCAGCAATGCGGCCCACGGCCACGGTGAGCTGGGTGGCATGGTTGGTGAGCAGCAGGTTACCGCCGTCGGCAGTGTAGGCCTTCAGGGCGTTCACCACCTCGTTGGAAGCCAGTCCGCCCGGCAGGTTCTGCCAGCCGCGCTCAATGCCGATGCGGTCGCACATCACCCAGCACATGGGGTGCTGCTCGATGTCGAGGTCGTCGGCATGGTCGGCTGTCAGCAGCACGCCCTTGCCCTGGTCGACGTAGTTCTTCTGGAACCAAGCCACGGCGTCCTTTTCGTCGGCACTCTGTTCATAGTCGTCGGCCACGAGCATGGCCACCTTCGTCTCTGCGGTCTGACTGACGTAGGCGAGGCAGTTCGAGGTGAACTTCTCGAGCTGGTCCTGGCAGGAGTTCTCACCGCCGATGTTCCACTCGTAGGCAGCAAGACCCACGGCGAGGATACGGCCGGAAAAGGTGGTGGTCGGGTCGAAGTCGATGATGCCGGCGCAGCAGTAGTCGACGACGTGGTTCCACGTGCCGAGCACATGCGAGCTGGTCATGTCCTCCCAAGCCTTCACGACGTTGGGCGACGGAGCCAGACCGTAGGCGTTGAGGTCCCACATGCAGTTGTGGTCGCCCTTCACGCCGGCGCCCTCGAAGGTGTAGATGGGACGCTCGTAGAGACCGCTCACAAACTTCATGCCGCGGTAGATATCGTGGCCGGAGTGGTCGTAGACCTGTCCCTCGGCATTGCCGATGACTGGCTGCGAGCCCCAGATGTCGTTGTTCTGTCCGCCCTCGCCATTGCCATAGATGCCGGGAGCGTAGGCATCAGCGATACGGCCCACGGCCACGGTGAGCTGGGTGGCGTGGTTGGTGAGGAAGAGATTGCCGCCATCCTCGCAGAAAGCCTTCAGCGCGTTGATGGTGTTAGCCGAAGCCAGGTTGCCGGGCAGGTTCTGCCAGCCGCGCTCGATGCCGATGCGGTCGCACATCACCCAGCAGGCCGACTGATTCTCGATGTCGAGATCGTCGATGGTCGACGGCGTGAGCAGCACGCCCTTGCCACGGTCCACGTAGTTCTTCTTGAACCAGTCGGCAGCGTCCTTCTCGTCGGCCGAACCGTTCTGGTAGTCGTCGGGCAGGAGCATGGCCACCATGCCGGCACTCTTCTTAGCCTCATACTGAATGTTGAAGCGCACGGTCTGGCCTTCCGAGACGCGGCCGTCCTCATAGCGGGCTTTCACGGTGTAGGCCACGTCGACATTCGTCGGAGCCTTCTTGATGAAGTAGCTGTTGACGACCTCGTCGATATTCGTCACGTCGAGGTTGTCCTTGATGATCTGGATGCCACTCTGACCTGCCATCGTGGGGTTGTCCCAGCGCAGGGTGACCTGGCGCTGTCCCTGAGTGTATTCGGCCACGAGGTTGCGCACGGCCTCTGAGTAGGTGGCTTCCTCCAGCTCGACGTCGGAGCAGGAAGTGAAAAGCCCCCCTCCAACTCCCCCGAGGGGGAGGGCAATTGCTATGTAAGCTGCAATTTTTATGATATTCTTTTTCATATTCATTCTATATTTATTGGGTTCTTTTTAGTCCTTCTGCCTATGCCCTCCCCTCGGGGAGGGTTAGGAAGGGGGCTTTAGTATTGCTTATAGAGACCGTTGGAGTTGTCGATCTCGGCCAGGGGCACGGGCAGGAAAATCTCGTTGGCACTCACCGAACGGCCCTGATAGTAGGGACGCAGCTTGGCCTCCTCGGTCATGTAGGTGTTCATCGTGTTCATGAGGTAGTCCTGTCCCCAGCGCACGAGGTCGAACCAGCGGTTGCCCTCAAGGGCGAGCTCCAGACGGCGCTCAAAGCGCACAGCCATGCGGGCACGCTCCTTGGTCCAGTAGAGGTTGCCATCCCAGTCGGTGGGATAGAGACCCACGTAGTAGTCGGCCTTCGAGGGGTCGAGGTCAACAGGCGAATACGAACCATCAACACTCTGGGCAGCACGCTGGCGCACCTGGTTCACCAGGGCGCGGGCCTCAACGAGTCCCTCGTCGGTGGCGGCATTGGTGCCACTGGCCAGCTCGACCAGAGCCTCGGCCTTCAGCAGCAGGATGTCGGCATAGCGAATGAACATGAAGTTGAGCGAGTTGCAGCCCCAAGGCCATGTTGCCAAGGCATCCTCGGGAGCGGGCCAAGCCTTCTTGTTGGAGAACTCGCCGTAGATGTCGTAGGCACGGCACCAACCCTGTGTGTAGGTGTGGCCACGCCAGGGGAAGCCAATGCGGCCAACGGTGAAGTCGAGGCGCGGGTCGAGCGTGCCGTCGTAGTTCTCGGTGACGTTCACGCGGTTGAATGTGCCGTCGAGCAGGGGCAGACCGCTGGCGGGATCGGTGCGGAAGGCATTCACCAGGTTCTGCGAACCGTAGAAGAAGTCGTCGCCCGTGCCGTAGAGGTTGCCGTCGCTGTAGGTGCAGTTCAGCAGGTTCGACCAGTTGATGTGGGCATTGTCGTTGGCCGTAGAGCACTGCAAGGCGAACACCGACTCCGAGCCGTTGTTGAAGGCAATCTTCGAGAGGTCGCCGAAGTTCTGGTAGAGGCTGTACTGACCGCTCTTGATGACGGCGTCGGCATTGTCGCGCACGCCTTCCCAGTCGCTCGTGAAGGCGCAGACCTTGGCCAGGATGGCCTGAGCCGTGGTACGGGTGATGCGTCCGGCGGCACTCTTCTGTGCAGGCAGCACCTCGATGGCCTCGCGCAGGTCTTGCTTGATGAACGAGAAGATCTCGTCGCGCGAGAATTCGTCGTTGGGCTTCGTGTTCACGTCCTCGCCCTCCTTGAAGTAAGGAATGCGGTTGAAGATGCGCATCAGGTCGAAGTAGTACCAGGCGCGCAGCGTCTTCAGCTCGCCCATCACCTGCTCGGCACCAGCGATGGAACTGGCCTGCTGCAGGGCAAGCATGGCGTTGTGGACGCGCGAGATGGCGTAGTAGTTGTTCTGCCACTTGTTCAGGCAGGAGACGTTGTCGGAGTTCACCTCGCTCACTTCGAGCAGGTGGATGTTCTCCTCCATACCCGTGCCGCCACCGCCTTTGTAGGCGTCGTCAGAGCGCACGTCGAAAATCCAGTTGGTCGACGGACCGGCAAAGGCCTCGTTGTTGCCGTAGAAGTGGGCTTCCAGTCCGGCGTAGGCCGATGCCACGAGTCCTTCCACCGAACTCTCGTCGAGCTGCTCAGCCGTGAACTGTCCCTGCGGCACCGTGTCGAGCATGTCGTCGCAGGAGGTGAGGGCTGCTGTCATACAGCAACATACAGAACCTGCCAATGCAATATTCTTGATATATTTGGTAATCATAATAGTCAATTATTGATGTTACTTTGTTACTTTGTTATCTTGTTACCTTGTTCAGAACGTGAGGTTCAGACCGACAGAGAACGTACGTGCACGAGGATACGGGCCGTTGTCGATGCGGGCGCCGTAGGTAGATAGGGGCACTTCAGGATCCAGACCGCTGTAGCCGGTCAGCGTGAAGACGTTCTCCACCTGTCCGTAGAGGTTCATGGCCTGCAGGCCGATGGTCTTCATCCAGGGCTGGTCGAAGCGGTAGGAGAGTTTCACGTACTTGCACTTCAGGTAGGAACCGTCCTCCATGAAGTAGGTCGACATGCGGGTCTCGTTGTTGTCGTCGATGGTGGTCAGGGCAGGGATGGTAGCCGAGGGATTGTTCTGCGTCCAGGCCTGCAGCACTTCCTTGCTGCGGTTGGTGTAGAGGTTGCCGTAGGTCATGAATTCCAGCTGCTTGCGCGTGCCGTTGTAGATGTCGAAGCCGAACTCGCCCGAGAAGAAGGCCGACAGGCTCCAGTTCTTGTAGTTGGCCGTGAGCGTCAGACCCATGCCGAAGTCGGGGTTCGGGTCGCCGATGATGCAGCGGTCGGCCTCGTTCACGACGCCGTCGCCGGTGATGTCGCGATACTTCAGTCGGCCAACGCCCTTGCCTTCCTGGATGGCGTGGTTCGACACCTCGTCCTCCGTCTGGAAGATGCCGTCGTTCACGTAGCCGAAGTAGACGCCCATGGGCTGGCCTTCAATGAGGCGCCAGTCGCCGCCGATGACGCTCACCTCGTCGTTCAGCTTGACGAGCTTGTTGCGATACATCGAGAGGTTGAAGTTGCCGTCCCATGAGAAGTCGCCGTACTGCGGTGAGTGGTAGCCGAGGTTGAGCTCGAAACCGTGGTTCTTCATCGTACCGGTGTTCATGAACTTGGCTGCATTCTCACCTGCCACAGAGAGCACCGGCGGGATGGTGATCATGTCCTTCGTGTTCTTCCAGTAGTAGTCCAAAGCCAGACTTACGCTACCGTTGAAGAGGAACGCGTCCAGACCGAGGTTGGTCTGCGTGGTGGTTTCCCACTTCAGGTCGGGATTACCCGTCGTAGCCACCTTGATACCGCTCACCACGCTGGTGTTCGTTCCGCCGAGGTCGTAGGCGCCGTTGCCCAGGTCGTAGGCATAGGTAGAGAAGGCTGCATAGTTGTTGGCGATGGCCGAGTTACCGTTCTGACCCCATGCCAGACGAACCTTCACGTTGTCGATGATGGGGTTCTTCTTCCAGAACTTCTCCTCCGACACGCGCCAGGCACCCGAGAAGGCGGGGAAGATGCCCGAGTTGTTGTTCTTATGCAGGCGCGAGGTCTGGTCGCGGCGCAGCGTGGCAGAGAACAGGTAGCGGTCGGCGAAGTTATAGTCAATCTTTCCGAAGAGCGAGAACAGTGCCCACTCCTGCTTGCCGCCGCCGTTGGTCATCGTGCCCGAACCGGCACCAATCTGCATGTAGTCGGCATCCTCGAAGGCATAGTCCTTGCGCGTGGCGGCGAGGTCTTCGAATATGTATTTGATGGCCTCCGTACCGGCCAGCACGGTGAAGTGGTGCAGCGTGCTGATGTCGAAGAGGTAGTTGGCCGTGTTGGTCCAGGTCCAAGTGTCGCCCTGTCCGTAGCCGCTGCTCACGGCGCGGTTGGCGGTGTCGTCGGTCGGACGCACGTTGCGCGTCAGCGTCTTGTTGAGGAACTGCACGTGCTCCACGCCGATGTTGCTCTTCAGCGTGAGACCCTTGATGGGCATGATCTCCACGTATCCGTTGCCGAAGATGCGCCACGACGAGTTCTGGTTGTCGCGCATGTTGTAGAGCGTCTGCACGGGGTTCTCGATGTCTGAGCCCAGCATGGCCACGGGGTCGGTATAGACGCCCTCAGCCGAGTAGACGGGGATGGCGGGATGCTGGCGCATGGCGGTGTAGGGAATGCCACGGTCGCCGTTGGTGTCAGCACCGCGGTTGTCCCACTTCGCAATCATCAGGTTCTCACCCACGCGGATGTACTTGTTGAAGTTGTACGTGGAGTTCACGCGAGCCGAGATGCGCTTGTAGAAAGTGTTCGTCATCAGACCGTTCTGGTTGATGTAGTTGGCAGAGAACAGGTAGCTGCCCTTCTCCGAAGCGTTCGAGATGCTGGCCGAGAGGTTCTGCGTCCAGGCTGCATCGTACACTTCCTTCTGCCAGTCCGTGTCGGCAGTCGTCACGCCGTTCACCGAGCTCACCAGCTGAGGCTCGCTGCCCGTGCCGTAGAGCGAGGCAGCACCCACGGGAGCAATCCCGTCGTTGGCGCAAGCCTGCCAGTAGGCCTGTCCCCACTGTGCAGCCGAGAGCATGTCGTAGCGGCGGGCCACGGTCTGCAGGGCAGCGTTGTAGTTCAGGTTGATGGCCATCTTGCCGTCCTTACCCTTCTTCGTGGTGATGATGATCACGCCGTTGGCCGCACGGCTTCCATAGATACTGGCCGACGAGGCATCCTTCAGCACCTGAATCGACTCGATGTCGGCCGAGTTCAGCGAGTTCAGGTTCTCCGTCGTGGCCACGCCGTCGATGACGTAGAGCGGGTCGCAGGCGTTCACCGTACTCATACCGCGCACGCGGATGGTAGAACTGCCACCGCCAGGGGCTGCATCGGTCACGATGTCGACACCGGCCAGCTTGCCCTGCATGGAGTTCAGCATGTTAGGATCGCTCTCCGAGATGGGACCCTTCATGTCCATCACCGACACGGCACCTGTCAGGTCGGCCTTGCGCTGTACCTGATAACCCGTGACGACCACCTCGGTGAGTTCCTTGGCGTTGTCGCTCATGGTGATGTTCATGCCTGCCTGTGCGGGCAGTTCCTGCGTCTCGAATCCGATGTAGGAGATGACGAGCGTGGCGCCCTGGGCAGTCTTCAGATGGAAGTTGCCGTCGATGTCGGAGATGGTGCCGTTAGAGGTGCCTTTCTCCATGATGGTAGCGCCGATGATGGGTTCGCCTGTGTTGTCGACGATGGTGCCGCTGGCTTCGGTCTGAGCAAAAGCAAGGGTGCTTGCCAGAAGGAAGAGGAAC
>OCVV010000564.1_pt1 | contig 13210 bp, 11 predicted proteins | sample 1539721 | NCBI WGS metagenome assembly OCVV01 (sample SAMN02144230, study PRJEB22623) | gut metagenome | biome: sheep rumen | host: Ovis aries | place: New Zealand
ATCAAGCTTAGTTCCAACACCATCAGTTCCGCTTACCATAACAGGATTCTTGTATCCCTTAGGAATCTCGAACATACCGTTAAAGCTTCCCAATCCAGTCAAAAGGCCAGGAATTGCAGTTCTCTTTGCATGCTCCTTGTACTTATTTACCGCGCGGTAACCTTCTTCTACGTCTACACCAGACTCTTTGTAGTTTGCCATTGTTTGCTCCTATGTATTTGGGCGTTACCCTCGCTATCGCTCGGGTCGCTACGTTCCGGGTTCCGCTATCGCTCCATACGTCCGCTATCGCGGCCGTACAGCTTCGCTGCCCTTCACATCGCTAACGCATTGTTTTAGAATTTAATATCAATACCACTTTCAGCTGCGTCCGATGCAAGCTTAGCACGGAAAGCCTTAAGTTTTTCTGAAAGTTCTTTATCATTAAGCGCAAGAATCTGCAGCGCAAGATAAGCCGCATTCTTAGCAGAATTAATACCAACAGTTGCAACCGGAATCTGAGGTGGCATCTGGACGATAGACAAAAGTGCATCCATACCGCCAAGCCCGTTAGACTTGTCACTTACGCACTCGAGTGGTACACCAATTACAGGAAGAGTAGTTATTCCCGCAATAACACCAGGAAGAGCTGCAGCAAGACCAGCACCGGCAATAATTACCTGACAACCTTCTTTTTCAACCTGTTCAACTGTTTGCTTGAGTAAAGCCCCGGCTCTGTGGGCAGAAATGATATAAGCCTTGTAGTCAACGCCGAACTCAGTAAGAATATCGGCCGCCTTTTTCATCGTGTCCTTATCAGACTTTGAACCGAAAAAAATCGCAACTTTCATATAAGAGTTATAGCATAAAACACGGTTCGTCACAAGCACACTAATTTTTTTCGCATTTTATTTACTTTTTCAAAAAATCATTTCCTTTTTTTGCATACTTTTGTCTATTTATATAGTGATGAAAATTTTTTGTATGAGGAGGAAATAATCATGGAAGAAAAAATTACATCACTAAAAAATCCAGAATACAAAGACAGGCTTTTTAAGTTCATCTTTGGACGGGAAACAGAAGAAAGTAAACGTTGGAGATTGCAATTGTACAATGCACTAAATGGTACCCATGTTACAGATCCAGACGAACTAAAAATTAACACAATTGAAAATGTAATCTACATCACAATGCATAACGATATTTCCTTTCTTGTTGATTCTGAGATTAACCTATATGAAGAACAGAGTTCTTATAATCCAAACATGCCGCTGCGTGGTTTTCTGTATTTTGCAACACTTTATCAAATGTACCTGAAAGAAAACAATAAGAATCTTATAAGCAGTTCAAGGGTTATGATTCCAACTCCAAGATTCTATGTCTTCTATCACGGCAGGCCTACAAATCCCGAACGTTGGAAAATGAAACTATCTGATTCATTTTTGAATCCAGACAATTCAGGAGATTTTCAGTGGACTGCAACCGTAATCAATCTGCATCCAGATCATAATTCTGCACTTAACAAAAACTGCACTTCATTGTATCATTACGTAAAGTTTACGAGTCTAATTTCAGAAAACAGAAAATCTGGAATGACCAAACAGGAAGCAATTGAAAAGGCTATAGATTATGCAGTCAAAAAAGATTTTCTTGAAGGCTTTTTCAAAATCCACAGGGCGGAGGTTATCGGAATGTGTTTGACAGAATTTGATGAAGAAGAAGCAAAAAGAATCTGGCATGAAGATGGCTATACCGAAGGATTAAGCAAAGGCCTTGCAGAAGGCGAAGCTAAAAAAGCCATTGAAGCTGCAAAAAACGCGCTTTCTCTTAAACTTTCACCAGAACAAGCTGCACAAATATCCGGACTATCTCTAGAGGAAGTCCAAAAACTGGTTGAAAATCTAGAAGTTAATGCATAAATGAAAAAAAAGAGGCTACCTAAAATGATAGCCTCTTTTAATTACTCAGTTTTGTAATATATTATTCAAATGCTCTGATAACACAGACATCAAAAAAACTGGAACTCTTTATAATATTTTCCATTACATTTGTCGCCTTAATATTTATATACCATGCATTGTTTTTATAGCCTACACCATCACATTGAGATGAAGACCAGTAACTGTTCCCCAAAACTGTTCCATCCAATGCTCTTAAGACGGAATTCAAAATAGTAACGTTATTTCGTATCGTTTTAAGTTCAGCAATGGTTGGCATATACCAGTCTGTTGCATAATCACCTGTTAATCCAAAGGTAGAAGCATACTTGTTTACATAGTCAAATGCAGGGAAATATTTTTCTGCATCGCTTGTTTCATCAGGACAATAGTCGCAAATAATATTCCAGTTATCACTTCCATCTGTATCAGTTGATGTGATTTCTTCAAAATATGTATTATAACCTTTTGTATTATTTCTTGCCCAAGCATATTTTCCACTAGTTGTTCCATCATAGGTGTTATGAATACCAAGCCAAGCTTCAGGGACACCATATTCATTGCAGTACAAAACACCAACCGCATTTTCTTTCTGTTCATCTGTAAAAGTCAGGTCATTTTCATCATATCGTATAATTGAACCATCTTTTAACAAAACTGAACCAGTAATACAGTCACCAAAGTCTTTTACCTTAAAAATACCTGTTATTGATTTATTTTCCCATTTTACAGTAATACTGTATTCCCCTGCTTTACTTGGAATAGTTAATGGAACACGTAAACCGGTATAATCAGAAGTGATTTCAGAATCATTAACTATCATGGGTTTCTCGGCACATGATACAGTAAAACGTATATCGCTTGCTGAGTTATAGTTTTTTACTGTAATTAATGCAGTAACTTTTTCTCCACCTTTAAGATAGTTCACTTCAGGGATAGTTATTGAAGTAAATTCAGGATCACCTTTTGGAACTGTTACTCGAACCGTACGTGATTCACTTTTATTTCCCGCATTATCAACCGCCTGTACAGTGAAGTCATATACCTGCCCATTTGGTTCAACATTGTTCACTATGTACGTTCCGTCGGAATTTGGCGCATCTGAAATAACCTTATTGCCGTCTCTTGTATAGCTTACAATAACATGACTAAAATCTTTGTCTGAAGGATTAGTCCAGCTCAATCTGATTGTTTTTGTTTTTCTACTATAACTTCCACTAACATATGATGTTGCTGCTGGAGGGGTAACATCTCGAACTATAGAACGAACAACCAAAACATAATATCTTTTATTTCTTTCAGTTCTGTTCAGATAACCATCGGAAAAGTCAACTGTATAAGAAGGATATCCATCTGCCCAATGCCCTTCAATAAATTCAGTTTTAAAAACGGTTCCTTCTGATGAAGACCAATAGGTTGTATTCTGTAAAGGAATTCCTCCTAAGGCATTTATTACAGAATTTAATAGTGTTTTATTCCTATAAACGTAACAAAGTTCTGCAATACTTGGCATATACCAATCTTTTGCATATTCGCCTTTATAATTAAAGTTTGAAGCATAATTATTTACATAATTGAATGCCGGATAATTTCTAGCAACATTCTTTGTACCTTCTTCATCTACAGAACAAATATATGCCCAGTTATCACTTCCGTCAAAATCTCCTGAAAAATCTGAATTTTCTGCAAATTCTATGCCTGTACTACATGCACAATAAATGTCATTGAAACTTGTTTTACGAGAATCCTCAGTTGTTGCCCAGGAATAATCTCCACTTTTTGGTCCTCCACAAGAATTGTATATACCAAGCCACCCCGTTGGTATACCGTATTCATTTTCATACATTACACCAACAGCTTTTTTCTTCTGTTCTTCTGTAAAGACTCTACCTTCCTTATAAGGAATAACAGTACCATCATTAAGAAGAACATCTCCTGTATTGAAGGCCGCTACAATCGGCAAAGTACCAGTCCCCTGAGATGTATCATCTGTGTAAGGCTCTCCATTTATACCAGCTTTTGCAAGTAAAACCCATTCTCTTCCATTATAAATGTACGAACATCCATCACTTGTATTGTAGTAAGCATTCAAATATTCAGGATTGTCAATATATGAAGCAGATGGAAGGTCTCCAAGCCAAGTAATTCCAGTTCCATCAGTACCACCTTTTGCAAGAAGCTTCCATTCTGTACCGTTATAGATATATGAACAACCAGTAGTTGTGTTGTAATATGCGTTTAATACTTCTGGATTTGTAATTTCAGAATCTTTTGCAAAATCTCCAAGCCAGATAATACCACCATTTCCGGAACCGCCAGCCCCAGAAACACCGTCTGAACCTTTACGAGCAAGAAGTTTCCATTCATTTCCATCATAAATATATGAGCAGCCATCTGTAGTATTATAATATGCATTTAAGAAGCTAGGAGTTGTAATTTCAGAAGAAGAGGCAAAGCTTCCAAGCCATGTGATTCCAATTCCGTCTTTACCATTTGTTCCATTCTTTCCATCTTTTGCCAGCAATTCCCATTCTGAACCATTATAAATATATGAACATCCATCTTCTGTATTATAATAAGCCCAGCAATTTTGTGGATTTTCTGGTGCTTCAGACAAGTCTCCTTTCCAAATAATTGAAATGCCATCCGTACCACCTTTCGCAAGAACTTCCCATTCTGTGCCATTGTAAATATAAGACCAACCAGTTTCTGTATTGTAATAAGCCCAGCAGTTTTCTGGATTTTCTGGTGCTTCGGAATGTTCTCCCTTCCAGATTATAGAGATTCCATTTTCACCAGCGATTCCCTGTGTACCTTGGGCACCAATTTTTGAAAGCAAATTCCAACTATATCCATCCCAAATATAAGAGCAACCACTTTCTATATTGTAATAAGCCCAGCATATTTCTGGATTTTCTGGTGCATCGGACAATTCTCCTTTCCAAATAATCGAAATACCATTTTCTCCGCTGTCACCTTTCTCACCTTTTTTACCAGCCTTAGCAAGCAAACTCCAGGAATATCCATTCCAGATGTAAGAACATCCTGTTTCTATATTATAGTAAGCCCAATAAAGTTCAGGATTCTCTGGTGCTTCTAAACGCTCTCCTACCCATACAATTGAAGTTCCATTTGTACCATCTTCTCCATCCTTTCCTTTTTCACCATCCTTACCAGCACGTGCCAGTAAAGTCCATCCTTCCTTAGTATAAATATAAGAGCAACCATCTGTGGTATTAAAGAAAGCATCCAGATATTCTGGCTCATCTATAAAGTATTCAGATGCAAAGCTACCACGCCAAACAATCCCCTTTCCATCTTCACCTTTTTCTCCCTGAGTAGAATTATTCAATTCGGAACTTGTAAAATTATCAGTTTTGACATTAGCAGTCGCATTTGCAGAAACATATACATTTAAGTCAATAAAATGAATCACGTTATTTTTTGTAGCCACAATCTGATAATAAGTGCCTGCTGGAACATCAGAAATTGTATAACATCCACTGTTATCAGTCATTGCCATGTAACTAGTTCCCGCTACAAAGACCAGAAAACCAATGGTATTCCAGTCACTTCCATCTATAGTAATGCGACCCGAGATACTTCCTGTTGCTGTAAGATTAAGAGGATTTACAACAGTATTTTCATCGGCTTTTACAACGGCATTTGTATAAACAGCCTTTTCCTTTGAAGAGGCACTAGAAGCGTAAACGGTGTATGTTCCCGGTTCAAGGTTACTGAATGAATAAGTGCCATCTTGTGAAGTATAACTTGATGATACAACTGTGCGGGCAGAATCTACTATACTTCGACTGACTGCAGACTTAGTTACAGCGATAGTATTCAAACCATCAGTTTTATCCAGCGTAATCATAATTCCGCCATTCTGATCTTTTTCTGCATTTGAATATCGAACTGTACCTGAAATAGAACCTTTAGCTTCAACCACAGTTTCTTTTGTACCAGGGCCAACGCCTATTTCATGACTACAAGAAAATAATACGACAAGCAGGGCACAAATAACTGTCCCCAACAGTAACCTTTTTTTCATACACATTCCTCCGTTATACTTCGCGAATAATTGAATAATTTGCTTAAAATTATAACACAAAGTCACACAATGACAAGAAATTCTTGTCACATTACAGATGAATGAGTATTTTACAATTTTACACTGTAGATTGCTTTAGCGCTGCTTCGCAATAACGAATATTTGAATTTATTTCTTTGGTTTTTCGGCGGCAGATGAGAGGCCTACATCGTAGGAGTCTTCGGAATATTCAATGGTTTTGTTGTGGGTACCATCCTGATAAATTGATTCGTCCATCAGGTCGGCTACGGAAACTCCGAGGACTAGGGCGAAAGTACGGAGTTCAACGTCGCTTATGCCCTGCTCTCCGTTTTCTACCATGCTTACCATATTTTTATGCACGCTGAGGCCGGCAAGCTGGAGTTTACTGGCAAGGTCATTTTGAGAACATGGAGGATCAAGTGCTTCCCTATATTTTTTAATATTCAGGCCGGCTATGTTAGCTCTTCCAAGGAACCTGATTTTCCTGCGACGTTTCATTGTCACATAAAGAGTAACCCTTTGAAAATTTTAATTGACAAGATATTCTTGTCAGTGCAAAATTTTGCTAAATGAGTACTTATAAATTAGTAATAGAAGAGAATAATTTTCTTGAAGATTTTGTCTTCACTTTAAATGTCTTAAGCCTTAATTCCGGACAAAAGGACTTATCAGACACGGCCCTGCTTTTACCTGAACCATCATCAAAATTAAAACTTCTGCTGGAACAAGCGGGACTTAATCCCATAATATTAAATATAACAAATTATTTATCACTGGATAAGAAAATCAGATATCTTTTTATTTTATCAGATAAAGACAACAGAATAAAAAAAATGAGCGTGAATCCAGGACTCACGCTCATCTATACGGCACGTTTTCCATGCCCTAAAAAGTTACAAAATCTACCTTACTTTAATGCAGCAGCATCCAGTACTAAAAATTATTCTTTAACCTGATACTGGAGCAAAAGAAGACGCAATTCTTCTATATTTGAAACTTCAAAAATCTTAAACACTTCTGCAAAAATCTTTTTAACAGTAGAAACACTAACAAAATATTTTTCGCTGATTTCTTTATAACACAATTTGTTCTGAAGATTTTCCAAAACAAAAGTACGCTGTCTCTCGTTCAAATTATAATCAGAAAGACTGATTGTAGAACCGGCCGGTTTACCAATAATTGCATTATTCTCGCGGACATTCTGAGGAATCAAACAAGATAGTTTTGCCTTGAGGCTGAAATAAATCCATAAATAAAATGCAAAACAAAAAAGAGAATAGCTGATAGAAATCAACATATATGTGATTCCGTGAGTATAAGAAAGAACAACTGTAATCAGATGAATTATAAAAAGTCTGAATACTCTTGTGCGAGGTTTATGAACAAAAAGATCTTTACATAAAATCAAAATAAGGGCAGCATAAAAAAAGAAAATACCCAGCTCTTCATAATTTGTAAGAATTGTAAGTTCACTTTCAATCATAAAAATTGAAATCATAACATAGAAGTTCTTAGTGATTAAAAAAACAATAGCAAGACCAACACAAATAAAATGAACTACGGGAATAACAATATTAGTAGGAGCAATCTTTTCAATAATTGATTTTGGATCACCATCCAATAAAAGGCTGACTATGGCAGCCACAAGTAAAAATACAAGACCTACAACAGCAACAACTCTCTCCGAGCTGATTCTGTTTCTATCCATAATGTTCTATTATAGCATCTAAAACGATTTTTTCAAACAACAATTTGTTATTTTTTAATAAGGCGAATTACCTATTATGACTTGAGTAATATGGCTACAGGCGTTCTCTCCATCCATAGCACTGGAAACAATTCCACCAGAATAGCCGGAACCTTCCCCAGCAGGATACAGCCCTTTAAGCTGAGTACATTCGAACGATTCTTTATCACGCAAAATACGTACAGGTGTACTTGTACGGGTTTCAGAAGCAATCATTAATGCTTCAGGGCAGATAAAGCCATGCATATTACGGTCAATTTCTACAAAACCTTTTTTTAGACGCTCACTAATATGAGAAGGAAGCCAGCTTCCCAATTCAGAAGAAACGATTCCCGGTGTATAACTTGTTGCAAGAAGTGTGTCAGAAATATGACCTTCTAGAAAATCTGTAAGACGCTGGGCAGGAGCAGACTGTCCTTTACCGTTTGCAGCAGTAAGATGTTCAATTTCAGTGCGGAACAATAAACCTGCAAGCTGCGGACAACCAGCCTTTGCAGCAGCGTCATGGAATTTTTGAGGAATATCTTCAGGACGAATTTCTACTACAATAGCGGCATTAGACCATTTTGAATTACGCGCTGCAGCCGACATTCCGTTTACTACAATTTCTTCAGGCCCAGAACTTGAAGGAACAACAAATCCGCCAGGACACATACAGAAAGAATAAACTCCACGGCCATCTACCTGAGTAGTAACCCGATACTCTGCTGCCCCCAGCCCACTGGAAGCCCCCTGCCCGTGATACTGAATTGCATCAATCAATGTTCGCGGATGTTCAACACGAACACCTGCTGCAAAAGTTTTTGCTTCAAGTGCAGAAGGAGCAACCTTTGCAATCATTTCATAAATATCTGAAGCTGAATGACCGGTCGCAAGAAGTACTGCAGCCCCGTGGAACTGACGGTTCTCTCCATTTTCCACAGATTCTGTTTCAACACCTTTTACACAACCATCTTCTAACAAAAGATTTGTTACGCGGGTATTAAAATAAAACTCCCCGCCCAGCGCAATTATCTTATCGCGCATAGCATTAATTACCTGAGGCAAGCGGTCTGTTCCAATGTGCGGATGTGCGTCGGTAAGAATCTTTTCGTCCGCGCCAAAATAATTAAAGACGCGAAGCACCCCACCAATGTCGCCGCGCTTATTACTTCGCGTATAAAGTTTTCCGTCAGAAAAAGTACCAGCCCCGCCTTCGCCAAAACAATAATTAGAGTCACCGTTCACAACACCTCGTGTACTAATCAGTGCAATGTCCTTTCTGCGCTGGCTGGTCTGTACGCCGCGCTCAATTATAATCGGTTTTATGCCGTTTTCCAAAAGCTTAAGGGCACCAAAAAGACCTGCAGGTCCAGCCCCAACAATTATTACAGTACGCTCAACGCCAGCCCCTTCGCAGCTTTTCCAAAGCGGCTTCCACTCACCTGCTTCCTGTGGCTTTTCTCCAATATATACCTTGTAACGCAAATGCAGCTTCAACTGGCCATGACGGGCATCTATAGATTTCTTAACAAAAACCTTTTCAAACTTATTTTCGTTTATGTGATTTTTTTTGAGTTCCTTACGGATAAGACTGTCCAGAAGCCCGGAATTCTTTTCATCCTTAGCTTCGACTGTAATTGTAATTTCTTTGATCATTAAAGACAGTATAACGAATATGAAATAATAAGAAAACTATTAGAAGTCGCTCGATTAATCTCGCTCTGTGCCATTTTTTCGATGAACCTAAACAAACCGCTATCGCACTTTGTTTTTAACGGTTCTTCGATTATAGGCAGGACAAAAAAAAAGTTCTCAGACTGTATACTCTCCAATTACAGTCCAAGAACTCTCTCACCGACAATAAACCGGCTCTCCGAATAAACTCTCTTCTTAGCAACGCTTTTATATATAGTTAACGATAACGTCTTGCTAATGAGTAACTTTCTTAATTTCATATTTTTTAACTTTACCTTAACTTTAATTTATGTTTATAACATACATTGAAATCAGTTTACCGTCAATAACTTTTTTTACGATTTAACCATAGTTATTGAAAAATAACCTTGGTTACAGAAAATGTGCTGATTTTGTGTTACTTTTCATCGATACAAACGAGGAATTTTAATGAAAATTAAAGGATTTTTACAGAATTGATTTGAAAAATTGCTGTAATCTTTCGCTTTTTGGATGTGTAAACAGCTCTTCAGGGCTGCCTTCTTCTTCGATATAACCTTCGTTCATAAAAAGAACACGGTCGGCAACCTCGCGGGCAAAGCCCATTTCGTGAGTTACAACAACCATAGTCATACCTTCGCGGGCAAGGTCCTTCATAACTTCAAGAACTTCACCAACCATTTCCGGATCGAGTGCCGAAGTTGGTTCATCAAAAAGCATAACATCCGGATGCATTGCAAGAGAACGAACAATTGCTATACGCTGTTTCTGACCGCCACTTAAAGTTGAAGGGTAAACATTTGCCTTATCTGGAAGACCAATGCGTTCAAGCAGCTGCATAGCTTCTTTTTCTGCTTCTTCCTGAGTTTTAAGCTTAAGAGTTACCGGTGCAAGAGTAATATTCTGCAAAACTGTAAGATGAGGAAAAAGATTAAAGTGCTGGAATACCATTCCCATTTTCTGACGGCAAAGATCAAGATTAGTTTTAGGATCTGTTAAATCATTACCTTCAAAAAGAATCTGTCCTCCATCTGGAGTTTCAAGTCTGTTTAGACAACGAAGAAAAGTAGATTTTCCGGAACCAGAAGGTCCGATAATTACAATCTTTTCACCTTTTTCAATTTTTATAGAAACGTCTTTTAATACGTTGAGTTTTCCAAAGCTGATTTTAAGATTCTTAACTTCTATCACTTTTTGCCATCCTTTTTTCNGAGTGCTCCGAAAAGTTTTGTAAGACCTACAGTAAGAACAAGGTATATTGCTGCACAGGTAAGAAGAGGGATCCATGCATTATAAGTTGCATTACGAATCATATCTCCTGCTTTTGTCATATCCATTACAGCGATAAAACTTGCAACAGAAGTTTCCTTAATAAGTACAATGAATTCACTAGTATATGTTGGAAGGACAGCTTTAACTGCCTGAGGAAGTACGATTTTAAAAATTGTCTGCCATTTACTTAAACCTAAAGAACGACCTGCTTCTGTCTGTCCCGGATCAATTCCCTGAATACCAGCACGGAAAATTTCTGTACAATAGGCACCGGAGTTGAATCCATATGCAAGAATTGCAACAAGAAGACGATTTAATCCCAGTGGCGCAAAAATAACAAAATAAAAAATCATAAGCTGGGTTGCAAGAGGAATACCACGCAAAATTGTTGTGTATACTTCTGCAATTGTTTTAAGAATTTTGTTGCCAGAAACCTTCATCAGGGCAAGAATAAAACCAAGCACAGTACCAATCATAATTGCACAGATAGCAATCAGAATTGTAATTCCGAGCCCCTGTACAATCAGCATATAGCGCTGGCCTGCAATCATAGTGTCGTAAAATGATTGAAACATTAAAACCTCATTTTTTCTTTTAATTACTATTGTTAAATAATAAAACGGCAGTATGAATAACATACCACCGTTTTGAAAAGAACTCGACTATTTTCTTACGATGATTACCTGCTCAGATTCAAAATATGTTTCTGAGAAATCTACGTTCTTTTTGCGTTCTTCGTTTACAGACATACCTGCTGCAATGAAATCAATTGTGCCAGACTGCAATGCTGGAATCAAGCTGTCAAATGCCATATCAACAACTTCAAGCTTCATACCGGCATCTTTAGCAATTCTCTGTCCCATAGTGATATCAAAACCAACAATATTTTTTCCTTCAACATATTCAAATGGTGGGAAAGCGGCATTTGTTCCAAGTTTTACAACAGAGTTACCATTCAAAGCTTCTGCAGCTGGAATCTGGACTTTTCCATCAGCTGGCATAAATGCATTTACGAGTTTTTCGTAATCACCATTAGCCTTCATATCAGCGATTGTCTTATTAATAGAAGAAAGAAGTTTTGCATTATCTTTTTTTACAGCAATTGCATAAGCTTCCTTGTTGTTAGCAAATTCTGGATCGTGAATAATTTTAAGATCTGCATTACGTTCAACAATTGCTTTTGCTGGAAGTTCATCAAGAACTACTGCATCAATTGCACGATTCTTAAGATCGAGAGCGGCATCCATTCCAGTCTTAAAAGAAGAAAGCTGAACTCCCTGTACATTATCCTGAACCCAGGCTTCACCAGTTGTACCAGCCTGAACACCAATTTTCTTTCCAGCCAAATCAGCAATAGAATTAATCTGAACATTTGATTTAGAGCATCCTGTGAATGCAAGAACAGCTGCAAGAGCAGCGCACACTACAGTCATTTTCTTCATAAAATCACCTCTTATGTATTAATATACATTTTTTTGCATATTTATGCAATCTCCAGCCATTCTCTGCAAGGAGTATTGCAAGGAAGATTAATGCACAGCCAAAAATCATTCTGACGGTTATAACTTCATGCAAAAAGATTGTACTGAATAAAACGCCAAAAACAGATTCAAAACTTAAAAACAAAGATGCAAGAGATGAAGGAACATATTTTAAGCCGATATTCTGCAGGCTGAAACAAACCATGGTACTTAAAAGCCCAAGGTAAAGCATAGAAATCACTACATGCGGATTAAAAGCTTCACCCCCCGAAAATGTACCATCAAAAATTGGAGCACAAATCCAGCCGAATATCGAAACAAAAATAAATTGCAATAAGGTCAGAAAAATCGGGTCTCCACCTTTGCCGTTTTCGCCATCTTCTGCATTATATTTTGCTGTAAAAATAATATGAAGTGCGAAGAATACTCCACAGATAAGGGTAAGAACATCACCAAGGTTTATACCTTTTGTATCGCCTGTACCAAGAGCAAGCAGACCGATTCCTGTCATAGAAAGAATTGCTGCTGCAAATACGAACCAGCCTGGCCTCTTTTTATAAAGTGGCCAGGAAAAAAGTGGAACTAAAATTACATAAACCGTAGTCAGAAAGGCATTTTTTCCGGCTGTAGTAATATTGCAGCCAACAGTCTGTGTAGCATAACCTGCAAAAAGAAAAAATCCAGTAAGTACTCCATGTAACAGGTATTTTTTACTGATTATCTTCCATTTTTTTATGAAGATAAGTGACATACATACAGCTGCAATTGTATATCGGACAGCAACCATATACATAGGACCGATATAATCCAGACTGTCTTTTACGACGACAAAGGCAAAGCCCCAGATTGCCGCCGTAATAATCAGTCCTATGCTGGCAAGTGTAGAAGTAAATTTTGAATTCATACGTAGTGTATACTAGAAAAAGATACCCCGGTCAAGGTCGGCAAGCACAGCTTGCCTCTGAGCCATTCTTTCGATGAACCTAAATGTGTAAGGCCGCTGGCGGCCGGTGTTCTATAGCAAGGCGTTAAAAAAATTGCACTGCAATTTTTAGCCTTACCATCA
>OCVV011248136.1_pt1 | contig 13210 bp, 11 predicted proteins | sample 1539721 | NCBI WGS metagenome assembly OCVV01 (sample SAMN02144230, study PRJEB22623) | gut metagenome | biome: sheep rumen | host: Ovis aries | place: New Zealand
TCGGCGCCCGCCGGATCCTCTCTGCAGCGCAGCAGCGCGTTGCGCTCTGCATGATATTCGCCGCATCTTTCGTGATATCCTTCACTGATGATTCTGCCGTCTTTGACCACAACACAGCCCACCATCGGATTGGGGGATGTATACCCCGCTCCCTGTCTGGCCAGCCGGATGGCCCGGCTCATGTACTGTTCTTCCTGCGTCATCCTGTATGCCCCTTCCAGTACGTGCCTTTTCTGCCGCAGCAGGCACAGCCACGGACCGGCGGCATTCCCGCCGGCAGACGCCCGCCGCGTAAAAAAATCCCTGCGGAATCTCCGCAGGGATGTGAAATCATTTGCACGCAAAAAATGAATCCTTCTTCTTCCATCCAGACTGTACTGTCGGCCCCGGAATCTCACCGGATCTGCTGTCCGTATCGGACGCTCGCGGGCTTTACCGCCGGTAGGGAATTGCACCCATCCCTGAAGATACGATATGCTCTTGTCTGTTATCTTTCTGACACAGACAGTATAGCACTCCTGCCTGCTGTATGCAACGTTTTCCTGAGTTTTGCGGGAAGGAATTTACCCCCATTCGCTAATCCGCCTTCAGAAAAGACGGCTTCTTTTCCTGGATGCCTTTCTTTTTCAGACGGAGCCGGCGGATGATGATCAGTGCTGCCCCAGCCAGAAACGGAAAAATGAAAGTCGCCAGACGATACAGGATCGTCACAGCTCCCGCCTGTTCAATGCCCACCAGGGGACCGTACATCAGTGTCATGACAAATTCGCTGGATCCCACGCCGGCAGGCGTCGGAATCACGGCTGCCGTCATAATGGCCAGGGAACTAACGGACAGGGAGTGCAGAAAGCTGACTTTTCCCGCTCCGCCGACAATCAGAAATGGAATGTCAAACCAAAAGATATATTTCACCAGTGTGATCACCAGAAGTTTCAGCACCTGTGCCCTGTCTTTGAGAATTTTCTTCGCGGTGGTGCCCATAATTTCGGCATCGGTCTCCAAGGTCATGAGCAGACTGTCAAACCGGCCGTTTTTATTGAACCGGCGGATCAGGTTCAGGATCAGTTCATGGAATTTCTTCCACATGATCAGCAGCACCAGCCCCACACAGATCAGCACCGTTACGCCGTAAGCCAGCACCAGCAGCCACACATATTTCGAGTAATTGGTGATCATAAACTGCCAGGATACCGCAAACAGAATCCCGCTGAATATGGCTACCCCCAGCTTATGCACCACATACTGGATCATATACAGGCTGATGGCTTCCGAATATTCGATGTCAAATTTGCCCAGATAATAGATGGCCGCTACCCCTGTCCCGCTGCCCAGGGTGGACAGACGGTAAAAAGAGCAGTAAAACGCGCAGTACAGCGCCTGGTAAAATCTGAATTCCGGATTGTAGCGTCTGGCCAGGCTGTAGGTCATCCCTGCTTCAAACACATGGTAAATCACGGAGGAAACACAGACCGCAATGATGACCCAAAGGGATGTTTCGCTGATTTCCTGGACAATGGAACCGGCGGAATCTTTAAATGTGCGCCAGATGATCAGGATAATAACAGCCAGAAAAATAATTTTCGCAATTGTTTTTTTATGCTTCTTCATGCATAACCCTTCCAGCTTTTTTGATTCTTCTCCGGGCGGTCCGCTTTCTGCCTCTGCGGGAATAAGGTCCCTGTCTCCAGATGGACGGCGCAAACAGGAGCAGGATCGGATAGAGCTCCAGACGGCCGGCCAGCATGTCAAAGGAAAGCACCAGCTTGGACAGCCAGGAATAGCCCGCGAAATTGCCCATGGGACCTACCGTACCGAGTCCCGGTCCGATATTGTTCAGGCAGGACAGCATTGCGGTGACATTGGTCTCATAGGAGAAATTGTCAATGGAAATCACCACCAGGCTGCTGATGGCGATCATGCAGTAAACGATCAGGTAGACCCCGCAGTTGCTGATGGTGCCTTCTTCCAGTCCCTTGCGTTCAAACCGGACAGCCTCCACCGAATGGGAGTGAATCAGACGCTTCAGTCCCCGGCGGGCGGTACGGAACAGAATCAGCACACGGGACACTTTCAGGCCGCCGCCGGTGCTTCCCGCGCAGGCCCCGCAGATCATCAGCATCACCAGGATGGTTTTTGCGTACTGGGGCCACTGGTTGAAATCTGCGGAAGAATAACCGGTGGTGGTAATAATCGATGAAACCTGGAAAAAGGAATACCGCAGCGCCTGATGGAAACTGCCGTAGATATGCTCGATATTGACCGCGATCGTGATGGTGGCAAAAGCGATAATTCCCAGATACCAGCGAAGCTCCTCGCTCTTAAACACCGCTTTTACCCGTTTTAAAAGCAGCAGATAATAAAGGCTGAAATTCACACCGAACAGAAGCATGAACACGCCGATGACCACTTCAAAAAACTCGCTGTTGTAATGGCCGATGCTGTCCCCCCAGTTGGAAAAGCCGCCGGTACCGGCGGATCCGAAGGAGTTGATCAGACTGTCAAACAGTGACATACCGCCGCAGCATAAAAGAACCACTTCCACCACGGTCATGACCAGGTAGATCCCGTAGAGGATCTTTGCGGTATCCCGCATCCGCGGTACCAGTTTTCCGGCTGTGGGACCCGGTGTTTCCGCACGGAGCAGATGCATGTTGCTCTCCCCGCCCAGCGGTACAATGATCATAACAAAGACCAGCACCCCCATGCCGCCGACCCAGTGGGTGAAACTGCGCCAGAAGACCAGGGAATGGCTCATAGCCTCTACATCTGTCAGGATGCTGGAGCCTGTGGTGGTAAAACCGGATACTGTTTCGAAAAAAGCGTCGATAAAATTGGGGATCTCCCCGCTGATGACAAAGGGCAGACAGCCGAAAACACTCAGCATGATCCAGGCCAGTGCCACAATGGCAAATCCTTCCCGGGCAAAGATCCTGGTTTTTTTCGGTTTTTTCATAATCATCAGACCGCCGGCCGCCGCGCTGATCAGCGCGGAAATCAGGAACGCGTTGCGGCCGGCCGCCTCTCTGTAAATAACAGAAACGACAAGAGGCAGCATCATCAATACTGCCTCAATCAACAGGATAAATCCGATCGTGTAAAATACAATTCGTTTATTCATAGCTCCGTACACGCGGCAGTCCGGCAGACTGCCGTCTTAATTATCTGTTGTCCAGAATATTCTTCAGGTCATTTAAGTGCTTGATCGTTGTCACGATGATCACATGATCATCTTTCTGTATACAGTCATCGCCCCGGGGAATAATCACCTGTCCACGGCGGATCAATGCGCAGATCAGCAGATTCGGCTTCAGCTGCAGGTTTTTCAGCGGGATGCCGATCAGCGCGTCATCCTGGGTCCGGGCAATGAATTCCAGCGCTTCCACCGAATTCTCCACCACCCGGTATACCGTTTCTACGTTGCATGCTTCTGCCTTTTCCAGTGCCCGGACATAACTGATGACCCGGCTGGCCACGATATCCCTGGGGGAAACAGTGCTGCCGATGTTCTCGTGCTGCAGCAGTTCCAGTACGGAAAGGCGGCTGACTTTTGTCACTACTTTCGGCACATTCTGGGAAGAAGCGTACATGGATACCAATACATTGACCTCATCGGTGCCTGTCAGGGACACGAAGGCATCCGCGGATTCGATACCCTCCTCCTCCAGCATGCTGCGGTCGCTTCCGTCCGCATGAATCGTCAGTACATTCGGAAAGGCGCGGTTAAACTCCATGCTCTTTTTCTCATCGCTTTCAATCACTACCGGACGCATCCCTACTTTCAGCATCATACGCACCAGATAATACGTAATTCTGCCGGCACCGAGTATCATCACACTGCGGGGCATCTGGCTCTGCACGCCCGCCAGGTGGAGAAACCGCTCCGCCTCACCTGGCTCTGCCGCAAAGCTGATCTTGTCGTTGACCTGAATCTGGGCTTCCCCGGAAGGAATAATGGTCTCTCCGTCCCGGCGGATCGCGCAGACCAAGGACTTGGAATTGTATTTGCTGCTGAACCGGCGCAGCGGCATAGAGGTAATCGGAGACTCCTTCGTCACTTTAAATTCCGCCAGTTCGAACTTGCCGTGTCCGAACTCTTCGATGGACATAAGACCTGGAAAACGCAGCACGGAAAAAATCTCCTGCGCCGCGGAATATTCCGGATTAATCGCCATGGAAAGTCCCATATCTTTCCGGAACAGCACCAACTCATCCGCCAGCTCCGGGTTCCGCACTCGGGCAATGGTATGCCGTGTACCCAGTTTTTTGGCTACCAGGCAGCACAGCAGATTCAGTTCATCACCTGCAGTCACCGCCAGCAGCAGATCCGCGTCATCCGCCCCGGCTTCCAACAGCACCTCTCTGGAAACTCCGTTGCCGCAGATACAGAGTACATCCAGGGAATTCTGAATATCTGTCAGGCGGTCCTCCCGGATATCGATGCTGACCACATCATGTCCCTCCTGGGACAGCTGTTCCACCAGCAGGCTTCCAACTTTTCCATTTCCTACCACAATTATATTCATCTGATTCACACTCCTGCGCCTGTGCCCCCTGCACCTGCGCGGTACGTTCCTTTCAAAGCAGAATTATAATACGCTGTTTTTCTTTGATTTGCAAGTGTCCGCCAGCTTTTGAATCGATCCTTCCAGGCAGATTTCTCTGTTTGTTCCATTTTCTGTAATTTCCATACGAAATCCCTGCAGATTCGCAGCCTGCCAGTGGTAAAACGATGCCGGATCCCCGGTCAGCGCGGCACAGATACTCATAATTGTGCCCCCATGGCAGACAATTCCCACGGATTCCGCGCCTCTTTGACGGGCATCCGCCATGCAGGACTGAAATCCCTGCCAGCAGCGCCGGCGAAACGCTTTCCCGGATTCGCCATGCGGGAAAGCGGTCAGCCCTCCGCTGTCAATCCAGGCCTGATACGCCGGCCGGCCGTTCAGGTCCTCGTAGGTCAGATATTCATACTCCCCGAAATCCGTTTCCCGGAAGGCTTCCCACAGGATCTGCTCCTGTCCCGGGAAAAGGCCCTCCGCCGTCTGGCGGCAGCGGCGCATGGGACTGACATACAGAAGGTCCGGTCTCGGAAACACCCCCGCCAGCTTCTTCAGCTCCTGTTTCTGCTGTTCCGTTAATTCCTCATCCGTGCGCCCCACGTAGCGATGTTCCAGATTGCCCTGTGTGCGTCCGTGGCGCAGCATCCATACCTCCATATCCGCCCTCCGTTCGTCTCTGTCAGTGTCTGTTTACTATAGCATGCCTGCGGGGCCAGGTCTACCTGCTCCTGCGGTTCCTGCCCGGAACGCGGCGAATCATTGGATTTGCCGCTCCCGGCATCTGCCGGCTTCTGCTGCTTCGCGCATTACGCAAAACTGCCGCCCCGGCAGTTTTCCGGATGGCGGCAGTTTTTATTTTTACTGATATATTTTGCGGCTTCGCTTATGCTTCTTCCTTCACCGGTCTGCGTACGCCGATGGATACAACAAAAGCCACAATGGTCACAAGAAACATCATCAGGATCGTGCTCATGTAAGACTGGGTCATATCATACAGTTTGCCTGCAATGGTGGAGGCAAAGGAGCCGATCAGCAGGTTCGTCACAACGATGGAGAAGTTCGTGGAATAGTAGGTTCTTCCATAAAAATCGCTGATCAGGGCTGACTGGATCGGGGTTACGCCGCTGTAAGCCAGACCGCCCACAACAAATCCCACAACAATCAGTGAAAAACTGCCGCTGCGGATTGCCAGCACCAGAATACCTGCTGTAATCAGGAAAATGATCATATCCAGCACCATGGTAAAACGGTATCCCTTTTTGTCAAAAATGGCTCCCATCAGCACACGTCCGACACCATTCATAATGGAAATCAGACCCACTACGGTGGCAATCGTGCCCGCATCCACCTGCGGTCCCACCTGTGTGGCAATGCCGCTGGCCTGTCCCACCAGAGCCAGACCTGCCGCGCTGACCATGATCGCCCAGATATAAAACAGCCAGAAGGACGGCTTTTTTACCATCTGGCCCGGTCCGATATCACAGGCCGGCTCACGGACGGTTTTTGTTTTTTTCGGTTCCGGGGCGTGGAAGTCTTCTCCCGGTCTGACCATAAAAATACTGCAGATCAGCATCACAACAAAAATCACGATGCCCATCAGCCGAAAGGTACCGGTCCAGGCATAACTGCCGGATACCGGCGGTGTCGCTGCCGCGAAGACCTTTCCCACAATAAAGCTGCTCAGACCGAAGCCCATCAGCAGAATACCGGAAATCAGGCCCTGCTTGTCCGGAAACCAGGCGCATACCGTGCCCATAACCGCATTATAGGCAAATCCGGCTCCCAGTCCACATAAGGCGCCGAAGCCCAGATAAAGGGTAACCAGAGAACTTCCGGTTCCGGAAGCGGTCAAAAAACCTGCCAGGAACAGAACGGCAGACAGGATCAGGTAGATTCTCGGTTTGATTTTTTTGGAAAAAATACCTGCCAGCAGACTGCCGACACAAAAAAAGAGCATGACCAGTGTGAATGTCAGCGACAGAGACGCCGCCGACCAGTCGTAAGATGCGCCGATGGTCTTAGACATCACACTCCATGCATAAATGAGGCCTGCCATCAGGAGCGTCACAACGCCCACAATGACATAGACCCAGCGATTCAGATGTTTCATATCATGTCCTCCCAAAAACCTTAACAAATATAACGTACCTAAATTATAAACGCAGATTTTTCGAATGGCAAGGAAAAGTTTTATATTATGCACAATGCTAAATCTGATCAGCTCGGCAGCTCCTGTCCGGTAACTGCGTAAATTACCCATTCCGCAATATTTACCGCATGATCCCCAATCCGTTCAAAATACTTTGCCACCAGCAGCAGATCCGGCATGGATCCGGCATTTTCCGGATGTTTCGCAATCTGGTTGACCAGATCCTGCTTCACGGCGTCAAACAGCGCATCCACTGTATCATCTCGGGCAATTACGGCACGAGCCTCCTGCAAATCCTTCCGCACATAGGCATCCACACTATCCAGTACCATGGTCATGGTCTCGGCTGCCATTTTTCGGATATTTTCCTGATTCACATCTTCTTTCCGATCTGCCAGATAAATGGTAAGTTCCGAGATATCCGCCGCGTGGTCCCCGATCCGCTCCATATCTGTCACCATCTTTAATGCTGCGGAAATCGTCCGCAAATCCGATGCTACCGGCTGCTGCTGCAGAATCAGTTTCAGGCAAAGATTTTCAATCAGACGCTCCTGGTCATTCACAGCGGAATCCTCATGCACGATCTGTTTCGCCCGTTCGATATCCCCCTGGGTCAGTGCCGCATAGCTCTGCTCTATGGCCTGTTCTACCATATTTCCCATCTGAATCATTTCCTGATTCAGACGTTTCAGCTGTTCATCATACTTGATTCTCATACTTCTGCTCCTACTCGTATTATCCGAATCTGCCGGTAATGTAGTCTTCTGTCTTTTTCTCTTTGGGCATGGAAAAAATCTGTTCCGTATCGCCGTACTCGATCATCTCTCCCAGCAGGAAAAACGCGGTCTTATCCGATACACGCACTGCCTGCTGCATATTATGGGTTACCATAACGATGGTATAGTCTTTTTTCAGCTCCACCACCAGATCCTCGATCTTGGATGTGGAAATTGGATCCAGCGCTGAAGTGGACTCATCCATCAGCAACACTTCCGGTTCTACCGCAAGTGCCCGGGCGATGCAGATTCTCTGCTGCTGTCCGCCGGATACGCCAAGGGCGCTTTTATTCAAACGGTCCTTCACTTCATCCCAGATCGCCGCACCTCGCAGAGATTTTTCCACAATCTCGTCCAGTTTTTTCTTGGAACGAATTCCATGGGTTCTCGGACCGAATGCCACATTATCATAAATACTCATGGGAAAGGGATTGGCCTTCTGAAATACCATTCCCACTCTTTTTCTCAGAAGATTCACATCCACACCCTTCTGATAGATATTTTCACCATCCAGAAGAATCTCACCGTCCACACGACAGCCGTCCACCAGATCATTCATCCGATCCAGGCATTTCAGCAGTGTGGATTTTCCGCAGCCGGAAGGACCGATCAGCGCGGTAATCTGATTCTTTTCAATCGGCAGATTAATATTCTTTAACGCGTGAAACTCTCCATAGTGAAGATTCACATTGCGTACACTCATTTTTTCCATAGATACTCCTCTTTTTTCATCGGCTGTTCCGGCAGATGCGTCTGTCAGATTCCGCGTCTGCTGTATGCTGCCGTCAGCTCAGTTTGCTGTTCATACGTTTGGCAATTTTGGAAGACGCAATGTTAATTGCCAGCACCATGGCAATCAGCACTACCGCTGTTGCAAACGCCTGATTGGTGTGCAGACCTTCACTGGACAGCACGTACAGATGCACCGCCAGACTTCGGCCGGAAGCCATCAGGTTGTGAGGCATCGTAGCCACCGTGCCTGCCGTATAAATCAGCGCTGCGGATTCGCCGGCAATTCTTCCGATAGCAAGGATAATTCCGGACAGTATTCCCGGAACCGCGCTGGGCAGCACCACACGGAAAATCGTCCGCAGCTTGCCTGCGCCCAATCCGAAGCTGCCTTCACGAAAACTCTGGGGCACTGCCATCAGAGCTTCTTCCGAAGTCCGCAGCACGGTAGGGAGCACCATGATGGACAGGGTCAGAATACCGGAAATCAGTGACAGCCCCATATGCAGAGTCAGCACAAAAAACAACATACCGAACAGGCCGTATACAATCGATGGAATACCCGTCAGAGTCTCTGTCATCATGCGGATGATCCGTACCAGAAGATTGTTCTTTCTGGCATATTCTGTCATATATACAGCGGAAAACACGCCTATCGGTACTGCAATCAAAAGGGAAATCGCCATCATAATCAAAGTACTGATAATGGATGGCAGCATTGATACGTTTTCACTGTTATAACCGGGAGAAAACAGTTCCGGTGAAAGATTCGGAATTCCCTTCACCAGTATATAAACCAGAAGGAAACCCAGCGCCGCAACGGTAAGGGCTGCCGCTATTCCGATCAGTACTTTCAGCACTGTCGATCCCGCATAAGTCTTTTTCTTCATATTATTTTTTCGTTCTCCGTGGTACTCTGGTTCCAGTACCGCACTTCCGTTATCACCGGCCAGGATTTTATTCATTTGCTTCCGCCTTTCCCTTCAGAATCGTAAATACCAGATTGATAATCAGGATAAAGGCAAACAGAACGACACCGGTAGCAATCAGTGCCTCTCTGTGGATGCCTGTGGCATATCCCATTTCCATAACAATATTGGTGGTCATGGTACGTACCCCGTCTGTGATGGCTCCGGGAATTCTCGCCTGGTTGCCGGCCACCATGACTACTGCCATGGTCTCACCGATGGCACGTCCGATTCCCAGTACCACAGATGCCAGGACACCGGATTTGGCTGCTGGAAGCACACAGCGGAAAATACTGCTTTCCTTCGTGGCTCCAAGTGCCAGCGCACCCTCGTAGTAGCTGCGGTTTACCGCCCGCAGCGCTGCCTCCGATACGCCGATGATCGTAGGCAGGATCATAATTCCCAGAATAAACGCCGCTGCCAGGATACTCATCCCAGTACCGCCAATATAGAGCCGAATAAAAGGAACAACCACCATCAGTCCGAAAAAGCCATAGACAATAGACGGAATACCCGCCAAAAGCTCAGTAGCCGGTTTCATAATCCGATACAGCGGTTCCGGGCAGTACTCTGCCAGGAAGACCGCTGTCAGGATACCGACGGGGATTCCGATTACCAGGGCCCCGCCGGTGACACACAGGCTTCCGACGATCATCGGAAAAATTCCATATTTATCAATACTCGGCTTCCATTCCAGTCCGCCTAAGAAATTCAAGAATCCGATCTTCCCGATCGCCGGTATTCCGTTCGCGAAAAGGAAGATACAGATACAGGCAACTGCCGCAATGGATATGCACGCGATGGCCAGAAAGATTTTCTCTGTCACCAGTTCTCTTAACTTCATAATAGATCTCGCTTCCTCCGTGTTCAGATGTCCGGATCCGGGCATCCTCCTCTTCGATCTGCTGTATTTCTGCGATTCGCGGGACGCTTATTTTTCAATTGCGCTCCATTCTGTTGCTTCCCCAAGGTAAATGGATTTTACCTGGTCGCTGGTAAGTTCATCGTTAGTATTTGCCTTGTTGACAATTACCGCGATACCGTCTGTCGCGATCTTGGTCACTTTCAGGTTTTCTTTCAGCTCTTCATCTTTCAGTTCTCTGGAAGCCATGCCGATGTCACAGGATCCTTCTGCCGCAGAAGAAATACCGGTAGTGGAGTCGCTGGTCTGCACTTCTACCGTCGCGTTTGTATTTACCTTCTGATAAGCCTCTGCCAGTTTTTCCATAACCGGAGATACACTGGAGGAACCTGCTACCGTCACTTTTCCTTTGGCTTCTGTGGATTTGAACTTCTCACCTTTAGCTACGGAAATGTATCCGTTCTTCTCTACAATCGCCTGGCCGTCAGCGCTCATAATATAGTTAATGAAATCCTGGGTTGTTTTGCTGACTTTTTTGCCGGTCATGATGTTAAACGGACGGGCGATTTTGTAGCTGCCGTCTTTGATGGTCTTCACGCTGGGCTCTGCGCCGTCAATTTTAACCGCTTTTACTGTATCATTCAGACTTCCCAGGGAGCAGTATCCAATGGAATAAGTATCGCTGGCTACGGTGGACAGCATAACTTCCGTACTGTTAGTCACTGCTGCGCTGCTGGTGGTCATGTCTTCCTTTTCGCCTTTGCTGTTCTCCTGCTGTACACCGAAGAGTTCTACAAATGCGCCTCTGGTACCGGAGCCGTCCTCACGGGAAATTACATCGATGGCCTTGCCGGAATCGAAACTGCCTGTATTTTCTGCGGAAGCGCTGGATTCTGTTCCCTTGGCGGAATTGCTGTTGGTTGCCGCACCGGTACCGCATGCCGCAAGCATGGATGCGATGGTCAGCGCGCCTGCTGCTCCCATTATTGCCCGTTTCATAAATTTCTCGGATGCTGTTTTTTTCATTTCCAAATATCTCCTCTCACGTCGGTTTGGTTTTTTTCTTTTTTTCTGTCTTCATCTGACACTGACAGAATAGCCCCTAAGGCGGTTTACATACTATCGAGCCCATGCAAAGGTCATGTAAACTGTATGTAAACTGTCTGCGCTTGACGGAACTTTCAAAAAAACAGATAATGGAATTGCACTGACAAAACAGCTCCGCAGATTGCGGAAGAAAGAATGGTATCAGCCTTTATGAAAAAAAGAACGCTTGTGATTCTGTGTGGCGGCCGGAGTACCCGCATGGGATCCGATAAAACCTTTCTGCCTTTTGGCAGCCAGTCCCTGCTCCTGTATCAGCTGGAGCGATTCCGCCCTTATTTTTCACAGATTTTTCTGTCTGTACCGAAACATAGCAGCCGTCCCTTTGATTATGAGAATTATTGCGGCTGTCGTGCCGTCGAAGATACCTATGAAAATATCGGCCCCATGGGCGGGCTGTACAGCTGCATGCAGGCGCTGAATGAGGATATCCTGTTTTTCACCTCCGTGGACGCACCTTTTACAGATCCGGAACTGGCCGGCGAGATTGCCGATCAGCTGCAAGCCAATCCCTGCGCACAGCTCTGTTCCATCCGCAGTCCGAAAAACGGGTTGCAGCCACTGTTTACGGCTTACCGCCGTTCCTGTCTGCCGCGTCTGCAGGAACTGATCAACGCCCGAAACTACCGGCTGCGGGAGCTTTTTGATCCGGCCCACACCATGGTTCTGGACCGCTTTCTTCCACCGGAGCAGTTTTTTAATATGAATGATCCTGCTTCTTATTATTATGCCCTGCACAAGCTTGCTCTGCGGCAGCCCGGTGTTTTTCCCGCAGATTTCAACCAGTCCTTTACCGGAACACCTGCCTCGGACAGTCCCTCCATTCCGGTTCTGTCCTTTACCGCAAAATCCGGCACCGGCAAAACCACCTTCCTGGAAAAACTCCTTCCCCTGCTGAAAAAACAGGGGCTGCGCATTGCCGTCGTTAAACACGATGCCCACGGCTTTGAAATCGACCATCCCGGCAAAGACAGTTACCGTCTGACAAAGGCCGGCGCCGATCATATGATTCTGACCTCTGAGGACCAGACTGCCGCCATCATTACACACAAGCATCAGCATCCGGAGCTGGAATCTGTCCTCGCCCGGATCCGCAATGTGGATCTGATCATTACCGAAGGCTACAAACTGGGCCGGCAGAAAAAGATCCATCTGCTGCGCCGGGGATACAGCGAAACCCCTGTGGGCAATCAGGAAAACGTCATCGCCTACCTCACAGACTTCCCCTATGAAAGCCAGGTGCCGGTATTTGACCTGAACCGGCCGGAAGCGATTGTGCCCTTTCTTCTGAACTATCTCAGAACCGCCCCCGGCCAGTGCCGCTGATTTTCTGCGGACTTCGCCGATTTTCATGCATACATGCGTTCTGTTGAACCAAACAAAAGCGGCATGCCTCCAATGCCGCTTTTATAATTCCCAGTTTTTGCTATTTTAGAATAAATAAAATATTTTTCTGCATAACTTATACACTTGCCGGTGAATATAATAAGTGTGTAGCAGCAATACAGAGATCATTTGCAATAAGTCGCAGCAGTTTTTAGATAATTTTAAATATACATGATTGGAGGCAGATTATATGGTTACTTATTCTTCTATTAACCGAAAATTATCTATCTCTGAGATGGCGCAGATCAACGATATCACCCGCCAGACCCTGATCTACTACGACAAAATTGATCTTTTCAAGCCGGACATTACCGAACCGAACGGATACCGCTATTACAGCACGCTGCAGATTCCCCTTCTGCGGGAAATCTGTTTTCTCCGTTCCATCGGCATGCCTCTGGATGAAATCCGCAAAAACAACAAATATAACAATTCCACAACCACCATCGAACTTCTGGACGCGCAGAATGCCAAGCTGGACGCGGAGATCCACAGGCTTGCTGCCCAGAAGCAGAAAATCGAAGAACGGATCCAGGTCTATCAGCAGCCCAATGAATACGACGGCAGTGAACTTTCTTCGCCAAGGGTGCAGCATTTTCCTGAGCGGCATCTGATTTACCACGCCTGGAACAAATCAGATCTGACCCGCCACGGTCTGCATTTCGCGCTGATGAAAG